>MTLD01000503.1_pt5 | contig 21872 bp, 14 predicted proteins | sample 1982471 | NCBI WGS metagenome assembly MTLD01 (sample SAMN05712604, study PRJNA340218) | biofilm metagenome | isolation source: sample SPM anode biofilm adapted to -50 mV | place: USA | collected 2012-02-03 | reverse complement strand
CGCGGAAGGCCTCGGCTCGAGGAGGCCTTTGAAGTCGATGGCGCCGTCCTCGCGCTGCTCCGGGATGATGCCGGCGATGTCGACGCTGAAGAATATGCCGGCGCCCAGAGTCCGGCCTTCGGCGTTGACGCTCGCCGCGCCGTTCCAGAAGTAGTTGTCCGCCGACGCGAGCTCGGGCATTTCCCGATAGACGTCGCCCGCGCCGCCCGCCATAGAGATGACGCCGCGCGCCTTGAAAAGCCTTGCGCCGTCGCCCTTGCCGTAGAGATTGACGTTCGCGGCCTTGTTCCCGTAGGAAGTGCAGCGCTCGACGATCACCGCGGGGTTGGAGTTGCTGGTGATGCCGCTGGCGCCGTTGGCCCAGGCGGCGCTGTTCCGCAGCGCGTGGGGCACGGCGATTCCGTCGCCGCCCAGCTTGAACCCGTTGCCGTCGCCGTTGCCCGAGCCGTCCGAGAGCGAGCCGTTGCCGTAGGCCGCGCAGTTCTCGATGAGGACGGCGCCGATCGGTCCCGTCTCGATCTTGCTGAAGAGGTCCCAGCCGTCGTCGATGTTGTGGTAGGCCAGGCAGCCCCTGAAAGCGTTCCCCTCGCCGACGGTCAGCTTGGCGGCGAAACCGTCCGCGTTGTTGGCGGCAGGGTCGCAGTTGTCGTGCGAGACGCAGTTCTCGACCAGGTTGCCGCGCGGCCACTTCCCGGGCGGCTCGGCGCTGGAACCGCTGATCTGCAGGCCCGTGTCGCCGCAGCGGTAGGTCCGCACGTTCCTGACGATGTTGCCGCTGCCGGCGACCTGGAGGCCTTTGACATTTTCGGGCGTGTTGCGTATATCGATGCCTTCGATAGTCCAATAATCGCCCGACAGGATCATGCCGCCCGAGCCCGTGTAGCCGAAGTCGAGGATGGCCCGCTCGCCCGGCGCCGACATCAGTATCTTGCGCTGTTCGGCGGTGCCGCTGTTGCCGCGCTCGATCTCGACCGACCTGGCGGGGTAGTAGACGCCCTCCCTGAGGAGGATGGGCTGCCCCGGGCGGGCATAGTTCAGCGCCGAGGTCAGGTCCAGCGGCGCCTCGATGGTGCCGTCGCCGAAGGGCGAGCCGTCGCGCGCGACGTAGAGCTTGTCGCCCTCGATGGCGCGGTAGATGACGGTGTGGGTCAGGGAGATCGGCGCCGAGCTCTCCACGTATTTCCGCAGCTCGCGATCGTAGCGGGCGATCGCCATTTTCTCGCCGGGCCGGAATTCCGGGTCGGGCTCGAAGGTGAGGGAATAGTCGTTGATGCCCCAGGCGAGTTCGAGGTTGACGGTGAAGTCCTCGAGCGCTGTGACGCGGGCGCCGTCTATCACGACCCTGCGATCCTTGTCCTTCACGGTGAGCCTGCCGTCCGCGTTTGACGCGAAGACGAAGGGATAGGCCGAGGCCGTGTACGAGGAGGGCGAATCCACTTTGGCGACGAGGGGGACGAGCTGGGGCGGCTCCTTCCGCGCGGGCGGATCCGTCCGGGGATCGCTGACGGTCATCGAAACGCCGCTCACGGTGACGTTGCAGCCCCGCGCCGCGGAAAATCCGACGTAGACGTGGTCGGGGTCGAGCTGGAGGAGCTTCTCGGGGCCGTACATGACGAACTCGGTCATGGTTTCCTCCGTCGCGTAGGGCTTTTCGACGATCGCGTGATAGCCGGTGTTCGTCTTCTTGAGCGTGAGGCGGTAGCTGTCGCCCGTCCGAATCAGGTCCGAACCGTCGTAACTGTAGGCCCGCGAAAGGCTCGAGCCGCGTTGTGCGATTCCCGCGTCCCCGGAGGCGATGATTTCCCCGGTCAGGCCCGAGACGAAACGCGCTCCGAGCGTGTCCTTGCTGGTTTTCTTGACCCCGTCGATGGTCTCCTCGAACTTGGTGGCGATGACGCCGGCCGAGTTCGTGTAGTGGTTGGACGAGCTCACGCCGTGCCTGCCCAGGCTGTCCAGGGCGAGGAGGCCGAAGCCCTCCTGGCCGTCGGCGACGGGATTGATGTAGTCGACGGTGAAGGTGGCCGTCAGCTCGAAATTCTCGGTCTTGGGATCGATGACGGTGTAGTAGAAGGAGATCCCGTCGTGGAAGGCGGTGTATTTGCCGCCCTTCTGGTCGATCTGGCCGTCGGCGGGGTTGTAGGAGCAGGATTTCAGCCTGAAGACGAGCTGGTCGGGGTCGAGCATCTCCATGGTGTTCAGTTCGGCCTTGCCGGACTGGCCGAACCAGGTGAAGAACCACTCCCGCTCGGCGTCGGCCTTGGCGAGCTTGCGGAGAGGCTTCGAGGCCGCGCTCTCCGCGCCGCGGACCGCGGAGACGACGAAGTCGTAGCGCCGGCCGGGCGTCAAGCCGGCGATCGCCGCCTCGACGCCCCGCGCGGCGAGGGAACCCTCGGCGGGGCCGGCGGCGGTGTCGCCCGCTGGGGCGGCGGCGGCAATAGCGGCGACAGCGGGGCCGGCGGCGGCAACTGCGACAGCGGCGCCGGCGTTGTCGGGCGCTTCCTTCCAGGTAACGGCGTAGAATTCCGCTTCCTTGACGGGCTCCCAGGCGAGGAGCATGGCGCCGCCGCCCGAGTTCCGCGCCTGGAGCGCCGGCGCCGCCAGCGGAAGGCTGAAATCGAACGTCCTGATCTCCGATGTCTTCGTCTCGGCCACGCCCGTTCTGGCCGCCACGACCGAAAAGCGGTACGCGCCGCTCCTGGGCGGCTTGAACTCGGCGACCTTGACTTCCTTGGACGACCGCCCGATCAGCTTGGTTTCGAGCGCGCCGCCGGCCGCGTCCGCCATGACCGCCGCGGCCCGGTCGGCTCCCTTGGCGCCGATCTCCAGCCTGAAGGCGACGAGCACGGTGTCGGGGCGGTCCGGGGCGAGGCTCACGGAGACGATTTCCGGCGCCGGCACCTTCTCCCAGGCGATTCGCGCCTCCTGCGCCGGACAGGGCGATGCGAGGGCGAGACAGGATGCCAGGATTATCAGCGCGCGTTTCATGGGCTTGCCTCGGAGGCGGATTCGGCCGCGGGGATTCCGCTTATTTTATGAAGATCATGTAGATATTGATGCCGCTGCTCTTGGAGAAGACGACGTATTCGCCCGCGCCCGGCAGCGTCGCCGTCGCCATGCCGGCGTTCTTCTCGTCGTCGGGAGTCGCGACCAGCTCGGCGATGACGGTTCCGTCGGCGGCCTTGGCGACCACCAGGGGGCGCGCGTCGGTCTTGCTGGAGCTGTTCGCGTAGATGACGACTTCGGCGGCTCCCGCGGCCGTGAAATGGATCGAGCGATAGTCGGCGGCACCCCCGCCGTTCAACTTTATGCGGTTGTTGAATACTTCGCCGTCGGCCGCCACGCGCGGCGTCGACATCGCCTCGATGGTCACGCCCTTGTCGCTCCGGGCGAAAATCACGAAACTTCCGAAGGCTTTGTTCGCGACGATCTGCGCGGCGGCCAGGTCGTTCGCGGTGAAAAACTCCTCGGCTCCCAGCGCGGAGACCGCGAATATGCAGGCCATCAGGCACGCGAGCGAAAATCCTTTTTTCATCATGGGGCTTCCTCCTCTCTGCGCGATTCAGTATAGCCTGAGTTTTTAATACAAAACTGGCGGACTTTTGGACAAAGGCGTCCTGGCCGCCGAACGGGTTGGGCGCGGGCGCCGGCGGACGCGATGCGCGGCATCGGAAGCGGGCGGCTACAATGCGGGTTTTTCCAATTCCGGAATTTCCAGTTCGATCGCGGCGATCGTCGCTTTCATGAGCGGCTCGAGGCGGGCGATGCGCTCGTCCAACGTCGCCGGGTCGATGCCCGCTCCGGCCTGGCGGATCGCGCTCTCCAGCTCCTCGGCCGCGCGGCGGAGTTCCTCCGCGCCGATGGTGGCCGCCGTTCCCTTGAGCGAGTGCGCCGCGAGCCCCGCCGCGCTGATATCCTTGGCGAGCGCCGCGGTCCGCAGTTTCTCGACGGCGCGGCCCTGGTCCTCGATGAAGAGCCGGAGCAGCTTGACGTACAGCGCCTTGTTGCCCATGAGCCGGTCGAGGCTGGCGCCGATTTTAAGCCTTCGGATCGCCGCAGGCGCGGGCGGGTCCTTCGCCAAGGGCTCCTCGGTCGGGGCGGCCGCTATCGGAGTCGCTGCGGCCGGCGATGCCGCTGTCGGGGCGGCGGCCTCATCCGGATGCCTGAATCGCCATAAAATCTCGAACAGGAGCTTCGGGTCGATGGGCTTGGTGATGTAATCATCCATGCCCGCCTCGATGCAGCGGTCCTTCTCCTCCTTCATCGCGTTCGCGGTCATGGCCACGATCGGCAGGGCGGCGACGTACGGCATCAGCCGGATCTCCCGCGTGGCCGTCAGCCCGTCCATCACCGGCATCTGCATGTCCATGAGCACGACATCGAGGGCGAGCCGCTTCACCAGCGTAAGGGCCTCGAGCCCATTCGATGCGACGGTCACCGCGCAGCCGACGTTGCCGAGTATCTCCGTCGCGACGAGCTGGTTTTCCCGGTTGTCGTCGACGAGGAGGATCCGCATGCCTTTCAATCCCGCGCGAACCGCCTCCTCGGCGCGCTCCTCCTCGCTCGGAGGCTTTTCGCGCGCTTCCTGGGCGTTGCCGCAGAGCATTTGCATGACGGCGTCGAAGAGGAAAGAGGCGTTCATGGGCTTTACGAGCACCGTCTTTATGCCCACCGACAAGGCTTCCTGGACGACTTCCTCCCTGCTGTAGGCCGTGATGATGACCAGTTTGGGCTCGGGCTGAAGCCTCAGCGACCGAATTTTCCTGGCCGCGTCGATCCCGCTCATGCCGGGCATCTTCCAGTCGAGGAGGATGATGTCGAAGGGCAGGTTCGTTTCGACGCCGGCCCGGGCTTCCTCGACCGCCTCGGCCCCCGAGGCCGCCGATCTGGTCATGAAGCCCATGTTCGCCAGCATTTCGGCGAGCACCGCGCGGGCATGGTCGTTGTCGTCGACCACCAGGACCCGCTTGTCGCGCAGGTCCGCCGAGAATTTCGGCGCCGACCGCCCTTCGGTATTGCGGCCGAACATTGCCGTGAACCAGAAGGTCGATCCCCGCCCGTAATCGCTCGCGACATCGATCTGCCCGCCCATCATCTCGACGAGGTTTTTGGAGATCGCCAAGCCGAGGCCCGAGCCGCCGTACTCCCTCGTCACCGAACTGTCGGCCTGCTCAAAGCTCTGGAAGAGCCGCGCCTTCTGTTCGCCGGTTATGCCGATCCCGGTATCCTTGACTTCGAAATACAGGAATACGCCCAACTTGGATTCGTTCTTGAGCCGGACTTGAATGCTTATCTCCCCTTTTTCGGTGAACTTGACGGCGTTGTTGGCCAGGTTGATGAGGATTTGGCCCAGGCGGAGGGGGTCGCCGACGAGGCTGTTGGGAATTGACTTGTCCACGTCGAAAATGAGCTCGAGTCCCTTGGCGTTCGCCTTTTCCGAGACGAGGTTCGAGACGGTGTCGAGCACCTTGTCCAGCTCGAAGGGGATCGACTCGAGCGACAGCTTCCCGGCCTCGATCTTGCTGAAGTCGAGCACATCGTTGATGATGGCGAGCAGGTGCTGGCTCGAAAGCTGGATTCGCCGCAGGTAGTCGCGCTGGCTGGGGGTCAGGTCGGTCTTGAGCGCGAGATAGGACAGCCCTATGATGGTGTTCATCGGCGTGCGGATCTCATGGCTCATGTTCGAGAGGAATTCGCCCTTGGCCTTGTTCGCCATGAGGGCTGTCTCGCGGGCCTGCGTGAGCTGGGCGAAAGTCTTCCGCCTGCTGCGGAGCAGCATGGCGCTCATGACGCCGCCGCAGAGCGCCAGCAGCGACAGGACGAGGATGGCCGCCCGGAGCGCGTCGATTCCCCGGAGCTGCCGCTCCAGGATGACGAGATGGGAATTGTTGCTCCGCACGATGTAGTCGCGCAGTTCGGAGAAGATGTAATTGATCTGATTGTCGATCAGTTGGATTTCGGTCTTCGTCTCCGGGGCTGCGGCTTCCACGGTGTTCTTCAGGTTCGCGTTCATCAGGCGAGTTTCGTCCAGAACCATCCTGAGGTCGTCGGGCGTCTTGCCGTCGTAGCTGTCGATGATGATTTCCCTGGCCACGTCGATCTTGTTGATGGTGAAGCGCAGCTTGTCCCAGCTGATATCCTGCTGGTTCGACTGGATGGCTTCCATATCCGTCGAGAGGAGCGAGATCAGCGACTGGAGGTCGGCGATATTCCTGAATTCGGTGATCGAATCGATGGGGAGATTGGATCCGACCTCGCCCAGGCTGAAGAAAGCGATGAAGCCGGCCAGGGACACGATGATCGACAGCGCGATGATGACGATCGAGGATACGGTCAACGCCTTCGTTTCGGTCTTCCTACTCAATTTTGCATGGCCTCTCTGCCGACGTGTCGGGCAGCCAGCTCTCCAGGTTTTCCTTGTCGATGATGCCCTGCAGCTTCTTCGCGTTGCGGTCGAGCACGCCCTGGATATCCTTGCCCTCGAGGACGATCTCCGAGAAGGTCAGCATGAAGTACGAATTGTAATCGCCCGCCCGGCCCCCGAGGCCGATCGGCATCAGGGTCAGAACTGAGTTCTTCGCGTTCATCTGGTCCTTGACTGCCGCGTCCAAATTCCGCAGGTAGGCGGGGATCGCCTCCGAGGCGGGGCCGTTCAGGACGGGGAAGAATCCGGTTTCCGTCAGCGTGCGCTCCTGAATGGCTGGCTGGGTGAGGTAGTCGACCAGCATCGCGGCGTTGGCCGTATCCGGCTCCGCCGCGGGCACGGCCAGGCCGGAGATCACCGCCAGGAAGCCGCGCCCCTTGGGCCCGATCGGCGCCGGGAAGGCCACGAAGTCGTCGGGTCTTTCCTGGAAGGCTTTCGTGAGCCGGGCGGTATGGTCCCAGGCGATCCAGACCTCGTCGATCAGTAGGGGCTCGGACATGGTCGAATAGACGAGGGAACTCGGTTGGACGTAGCTCCAGAGCCGCTTGAAATATTCCCACATCGCGGCGGCGGCGGGGCTCCTGAATTTGAGGAGGGTGCTATCGGTGAACGAGGGGTACAGATAGCCCTGGAAGAAGCGGTGCATCAGGCCCTTCTCCCCGGCGGGGAAGCCGAGCGCCTTTTTGCTGGTTTTCTTGTAGATGTTCGCGGCCCATTCCTGGAGCTGCTGATAGGTCAGGGAGTTCAGCGAGGCGCCCTTGGGCAGGTAGGGCAAGGCTTTCTTGTTCGCGGCCATGACGAAGGAGGCCTGCATCCACGGGAGGTAGAAGACGTCCTTCCCGTTGAACCTGCTCAGCTGCATCAGGTCCTGCGAAAAATTCCTGGCGTTCAGTTCCTGGTAGAGCGCGTCGAGCGGCCGCAGGGCGCCGCGCTCGTACAGGCCCTTGAGATCGCCGTGCAGGGCTCCCACCAGGATCGAGGCGGCGGGATTCTTCTTGAACTCCGAATCCATGAGTTCCAGCAGGTAGGCGTTGTCGTTGGGCCGGAAGTCGACGGTGCCAGGGAAATCCTTCAGGATCGCGTTCTTCATTTTCCAGGCTTCTTCCACGGGATTGAGCTGGGTCGAGAGGAAGGTGATTTCGGCGGTCGGTTTCCGGCTGAAGCTGAAAGCCTCGGGGCGGGCGGCGGAGCGGGTCGCGGGGCCGGCTTCCGGGGAGCTTCGCTTGCTGCAGGAGAGCGCCGACATGGAGGCAACGCACGCCGCCGCGAGGAGGATAATTCCGGGACTGCGATTGATCATGCGACAACCTTTACGGGCCGTGTCTTGCGAACCTCTCCATCAAGTATAATCCGCTTGCCCCGGATGTAAAGCCAGATTTGCGGCCTAGGGCGCGGCGGAGCGCGGAGCGGCGCCGGGGCGCTGAGCGGCGTGCGCTGGGCCGCGGGCCGCCTATGCCTCGAAGAGGGCGGCGGCGCCCAGTATGGCCGCCTTGCCGCCGAGGGCGCCGCGCCGTATCTCCAGGCGGTCGTACATCATCGGGCCGGCCAGCTCGCGGCAGGTCGAGGCGGCCGCGTCGAAGAAGTAGCCGGGGAGGTTCAAGAGACCGCCGCCGAGCACGATGGCGCGCGGGTTGAGCACCTGGAAGACGTTGTACATGCCGATGCCGAGATAGCGCGCGAACTCGTCCACGACCGCGCGGCACAGCTCGTTCTCGTCGGCGCAGCCGGCGGCGAGCAGGGCGCCGTCCAGGACTGAGAAGTCGGCGCAGCCGCCGGGCAGGTCGGGGCAGGCGCCTTCGCGCTCCAGGCGCCCGGCGAGGCGCCGGGCCGTCTCCGGCAGGGCCAGCCCCGAGGCCACGCCCATCAGGCAGCCTTTGTTGCCGCAGGTGCAGCGCCCGTCGCCCGAGGCGTCCACGATCATGTGGCCGAATTCGCCGGCTGTCCCGGTGAAGCCGCGGTAGAGCTTGCCGTCGATGACGATGCCGCCCCCGATGCCGGTGGAAACGGTCATGAAGACGAGGGGGTCGAGACCCATGCCCGCGCCATAGCGGTATTCGCCGAGGGTCTGGGCGTTGGCGTCGTTGTCGGCCAGGCAGGGCAGGCCGAGCCGCGCCTCCATCCTCGCGCGCAGCGGAAAACCCTTGAAGCCGGGCAGGTTCGAGGTGGTCAGGGTGACGCCCTCGGGCCAGCGGATGTGGCCGGGGAAGAGGACGCCCGCGCCTTTCACGTCGGCGCGTCTTGCTCCCGCCTGGGCGAGGGCCGCGTCGATGTCGCGTTCCATGCAGTCGAGCACGGCTTCCTCGCTCAAGCCCCGGTGGTCGTAGGTCACGGCCTCGCCGAGGATGTTCCCTTCCGGATCCACCACGCCCGCCGCGAGCTTGGTCCCGCCGAGATCGACGCCGATCCTGTATCGAGCCTTCGCCATAGCCATCACAGCTCCTGTTCCGTCCTTGCGATGATATCGTCCTGCGTCTCCGCGGCCAAGTCGTTGAAATACGCCGAGTAGCCGGCCACCCTGACGACCAGGTCGCGGTGCTTGGCGGGATGCTTCTTGGCGTCGATCAGCGTATCGCGGGAGACGATGTTGTACTGGACGTGCCAGCCCTTGAGATCGTCGAAGAAGGCGCGCAGGAGGGCGACGAGCCTGTCCCGCTGCCCGTCGGCGGCCAGCGCCTGCGGCGAGAGCTTCTGGTTCAGGAGGACGCCCCCGAAAATATCCATCGTGGGAAGCTTCGTAATCGATTTGAAGACGGCGGTGGGGCCGCGGGTATCCGTGCCCTGGGTGGGCGAGCAGCCTTCGGCCAGGGGAGTCCAGGCGCGGCGCCCATCGGGCGTGGCGGGCACGACCGAGCCCGAGGGGACGTTGGCGGAGATGCTGGACGTGCCGGGGTAGTAGCCGCAGCCGATGGGGCCGCGCCCATGCCGCGTGTTGCGGTACTTGGCCATCTCGCCGACGTAGGCGCCGTAGGCCTCCACCACGAGGGAATCCACGTCGTCGTCGTCGTTGCCGTACTTGGGCGCCTGATTGAGGAGCTTCAGGCGCAGGAGCTCGCCGCCGGGGCCGGCGAAATCCGACTCGAGGGCGTCGAGGAGCTGCCTGGGTGTTATCGAGCGCTCCTCGAAGACGAACTTCTTGACGGCGGCCAGCGAGTTGCCGAGGTTGGCGATGCCGACCTGGAGGCCGGAGACATAGTCGTAGACCGCGCCGCCCTCCTTGATGTGCTTGCCGCGGGCCACGCAGTCGTCGGTGAAGGTCGAGCAGAGAATGTCGGGCACCAGCTCCTCGAGGGCCGCGTCTATGGCCGTGTCGATGCCGACCGAGGTTTTCGCGTAGTAGGCGAGCTGGTCCTTCCAGGCCGCCATCAGCTGGCCGAAGTCCGCGAAGGACTCGAGCCCGCCCGTGCCTCCGTGGAAGGTCTGGCCGGTCTTGGTGTCCAGGCCGTCGTTCAGCGTGGCCAGGAAGACGCGCATCAGGTTGAGGAAGCTCATGCCGGTGGTGCGGTAGCCCCACTTGCCAGGCACCGCCACTTCGATGCAGCCGATGGCCGAGTAGTCGCGGGCGTCCTCCAGGCTGACGCCGAGCTTGAGCATGCCGGGGATGACCACCTCGTCGTTGTTGAATGCGGGCATGCCGAAGCCGCGCTTGATCACCTCGATGGCGGCCTTGAGGAAGTCGCCGCTCATGCCCTTGTGGTAGCGGACGGTGAGGTTGGGCTGGGTGAGCTTCATGTCGCCCACCGATTCCAGAATGAGGTAGGAAAGCTCGTTCACGGCGTCCGCGCCCTCGCGGGTCACGCCGCCGATCGTCACGTTCTGGTAGAGGGGGCCGCCCGCCGAAAAGCGGGTGTGGGACCAGGAGCGCACTTTCTTGACGGCCAGGAGCTTGAGCCAGAAGCAGGAGAGGAGTTCCCTGGCCTGCTCGGGCGCGACGGCGCCGGATCGGGCGTCCTTGGCGTAGAAGGGGTGGAGGTACTGGTCCAGGCGCCCGAGCGAGACGGAATGGCCGTTCGACTCGATCTGGAGGGCGAGCTGGACGAAGCAGGTGAGCTGGAGCGCCTGGCGGAAGGTCGACGGGGCGCCTTCCGCTATCGCCGCGCAGGTCGCGGCGATTTCCTCTAGCTCGGCGGCGCGGGCGGCGTCCGCGCAGGCGGCGGCCTGGCTCCGGGCGAGCGCCTCGTAGCGGCGTATCCAGGCCGAGAGTCCCGCGAGCGAGTCCTGCATGGCCAGGTAGAGCTGATGCTTTTTCAAGTCCTCGTAGACGACGAGGTCGAGGGCCTCGTCCATGCGCCTGACGTAGGCCGCGTAGCCGCCGACGCCGAGCTCGAGGACCCTGCCCATGTTGGCGGCGATATGGCCGTCGCCGGCCGTCATGTTGCCTTCCGCGTGGACGATGCCGGAGGCGTTGATGGCCGCGAGCGTGGGGCTGAAGTTGGCTTCGGCCCTGTCCTGCAGGGTCCGGCCCTTCCACCAGGAGCAGAGCTCCTTGATCTCGGCCTTTATCTCGACGGTGGCGCCGTAGGACTCCGCGGGGCGGTTGTCGATGCCGTCGATCTCGCTGAAGATCCACTTCACGGCGTATTCGGGGAAGATGGCGGCCGACCGGGCGCGCGAGGCGGTGTTGCCGACCACGAGCTCGCCGTCGTTGATGTAGATGCCGCTCTCCTCCAGGGTCCGGCGCAGGGCGAGGGCGCGCTTCCTGACGATGGGGAGCTGTTCGTTCTCACGGTAGACGCGCGTGTAGATGCGCGCCCTTTCGACGCAGAGTCTGGGCTCGGCCGACAGTATTTCGTCTTTGAGGCGCTCGAGGCGGCTGTTCATATCATCCTCCGATCGTGATGTCGAGGCCGAGCGCTGTGCCGAGCTCGGCGAAATGGGCGATGCGGGCGCTTTCGACCCGCAGCCCGGGCGGGAACGCGTAGGCGCGCCCAAGGCCGGCGTACTTGCCGGCGGCGAGGTCGTGATAGGGCAGGAGATCGAGGCGGCGCGGGCTTGCGTCGGCGGGCGCCGGCAGGCCGGCCGCGAATTCCAGGATGCCGCGCATCGAGGCTTCGTCGTCGTTGAAGCCGGGGATGACGGGCACCCGGATGGTCAGGTCGGCGCCGCGCGCGGCAAGGTATTCGAGATTGCCGAGCGGAACGCCCACGTCGACGCCGCCGGCAGGCGCGTCGCCCGCGGCAGCGCTCGTGGCAGCGTCGCCCTCGCCGAGCCGCGCCGTCCCTCGGGTCGCGCCGGCGCGGGAGACCGCGGCGCGGAAAGCCGCCGCGTCGGTGTGCTTGAGATCGGCGAGCCAATGCAGCGGCAGGGCGGCGGCCCGTTCGACGCCGGCCCTGGGCACCGCGAGGCAGGTTTCGATTGCGATGTCGACGCCCTCGGCCAGCGCGGCCTCGAGCAGTTCCAGGGCGAAATCAGCCTGGGCGAGCGGCTCGCCGCCCGAAATCGTCAGTCCTCCGCCCGATTTGGCGAAGAAACTGGCGTCCTTCATGACTTCTTCCATGATCGCCTCGACGCCCATGTCCCGCCCCGCTATCCGCAACGCCAGGGCCGGACAGGCCGCGCCGAGCTCGGGCCGCGGCTCGACGCTCCGGTCGATGAGAATCCCCCCGGCGGGGTCGGCGCGCAGGCCCTCGCCCCCGGCCGCGGCCACGCAGCCGCCGCAGCTCACGCAGCGGGCCCGGGTGTAGAGCAGCTCGGGCTTGAAGGACTGGCTCTCGGGGTTCTCGCACCAGGCGCAGGAAAGCGGGCAGCCCTTGAAGAAGACCACCGTCCGGATCCCCGGCCCGTCGTGCGTCGAGAAGCGCTGGATATCGAATATCATTGAGCCTACTATAGTAAGCAAGTTTCATTCAGTCAATATATGATTACGAATGAAATTAAAATCTCATCTGGCCGTACTCCGCTCCGGACCTCCCGGCCCTCGGGATATTGATTTCAGCAGCCCGCTGCGCTACACCGATACCGTGGCGGCGCGCCGATCGCGCGCTTGTCCGCGCCTTAATCTTGCTCCCGCGAGGCGATACTGATGCTGACCGAGGCCGCCAAGCACGATGTCCTGAGCTTCATAAAGGAAGCCGGCAAGGGCCCGATATCACTCAAATACTGCGAGCGCTTCGACGAGAACAGCAAGCTCTGGATCCTGAAGGAGCATTCCCATCCCTATCTCGAGCTCATCTACTTCATCGACGGCAAGGCCAAGGTGACGACGGGCGGCGACACCCTGGACGTGGCGCTCTACGACCTCCTCGCCTATCCGCCCGGCGTGACCCACCGGGAGACTCTGGACTCGACGAGCCGCCAGGAGATCGTCTGCCTCTGGCTGCAGATCGACGGCAAGGCGACCCTGCCCTTCTCTTTCAAGCTGAGCGACGACGACGGCGAGCTCGGCTGGCTCTGCCAGTGCGCGCACAGGAACCATCTCCGGCGCGGCGAGAACTACCGCGAGCTGGAGGAGCACCTGCTCAGATCGATCCTCCTCTTCATCGAGCAGAAGCTGGCCCTCGCCGGCCCCTCCAGGAGCGCCGCCCTGGACCGCTGCCGCTCCTACATCGACGAGCACTACGCCGAGGATTTCGACGTGGAGGCGCTCGCGCGGGTGGCCTACGTCACTCCCTCCTACCTCTCGCGCCTCTTCAAGAAATACCTCGGCACGACCCCGATGCGCTACCGCAACGCCGTGCGCGTCGAGAAGGCAAAGCACCTCCTCCTGATCAAATCCGCCTCCGTGGAGGAGATAGCCTACGTGCTCGGGTTCGAAGATCCCAAATACTTCAGCCACCTCTTCAAGCGCGGAACCTCGCTCACTCCGAGCCAATTCCGCAGGAAATACCAGTCGATCTAGCCCGCCCTAGTTCATTTTTGTCCTCCACTTAGTGCAGTTTTCGGCCTTTCCGATTTCCCAAAGTGCTGTATCCTATCCTTGTCGCAAGAATGTTGTGGGCGCATATCCTTTGCGTAACGTTAGTTATAACAATATCCGCTCCCATTTTCGACGGTTTTTCACCAGAATAAGAATTTGAATGAAACTAAATAGGCAATGTATTGACGTCGAAATTGGCAAGTTTGGTTACAGGTGAGCCCAAAGCTCGCTGTATGATAGGAAGAAAGAGGAGGTCAGAATGTCAGGAAAGAAGAAAGCGCTGGTAATCGCCCTCGTGCTGCTCGTCGTGGCGGCAATCGGGGTCGGCGCCCAGGCCAAGGTCAAGGCGGCGTTCATCATCTCGAACATGGCCAACGAGTCGCAGGCGTTCTCGTCGAAGCAGTTCCTCAAGTACGGAGCCGAGTACGGCTTCGACATGTACACCTTCGACGCCAAGGGCGACACCCAGGCCGAGTCCCAGATCGTCACCAACTGCATCGCGCAGAAGTTCAAGGTCATTTTCCTCAACCCGAACGACATCAACGCGATCGTTCCCAGCCTCATGAAAGCCAAGCAGGCCGGAATCATCGTCGGCATGTTCTCGTCGGACCTCGCCCCCGCGAACCAGAAGTTCCGCGACTTCTACGCCGGCGTCAACGACACCATGGCCGGACAGCAGGCCGCCGCGGCTTTCATCAAGAAGTTCCCGAACGGCGCCAAGATCGTCGAGATCGGCGGACAGGCCGGCCACGACGCCCAGATCAAGCGCCACGACGGCTTCAACGCCGCCATCAAGGGCAGCAAGATCCAGGTCATCGACTACAAGGCATGCACCCAGTGGTCCACCTCCGAAGCCCTGACCATCATGGAAAACATGATCGTCAAGTACGGCAAGGAGATCCAGGGCGTGTTCTGCCATTGGGACAACGGCGCCACGGGCGTTCTCCAGGCCGCCAAGGCCGCCGGCATCGCCAATCTGTTCATCGTCGGCGTCGACGGCAACCGCGCCGGCTATGTCCAGGTCCAGAGCGGCGAGCAGTCCGTCTCCATCGCCCAGGACTTCACCGTCATGGCCAAGAAGGATCTCGAGCTCGCCAAGGCCGTTCTGGCCGGCAAGAAGGTCGAGCCCGTCAACTTCGTCCCCCTCACCGTCGTCGACAAGGCGCTGATCGAGAGCGGCGGCTTCGACATGCCGGAGTGGTGATCGAAGCGTAGGCTGTTTCAAGGGCTCGTTCCGCCTCCAAAGCGGAACGGGCCGATTTTTTTTCGCGGTGATCGAGGATCGCACAATCGAGGACTACACAATGGATACCGTTGGATCAGAGGTCATTTTAGCTATCAAGGATGTCTGCAAATCCTTCCCCGGCGTTCGGGCACTGGACAAGGTGTCCATTGAAGTAAGGCGCGGCATGGTGCACGGCATCGTCGGCGAGAACGGAGCCGGCAAGTCCACCCTGATGAAGATCCTTTCGGGAGTCTACCAGAAGGACTCCGGGACGATCGTCTTCGACGGCAGGCAGGTCGAGCGCACGACGCCCCAGGAATCCATGAAGAGCGGGCTCGCGATCATCTACCAGGAGCTCAACCTGGTCAACACGATGAGCGTGGGCGAGAACGTCTTCCTGGGCCGCTTCAAGGAGATGAAGGGCATGCGCGGCACCCACGCCAAGGCCCGCGAGCTCCTGGACAGCATCGGCTGCAAGGTCAGCACCTACAAGATGGTCTCCGACCTGAGCGTCTCGACCAAGCAGATGGTCGAGATCGCCAAGGCGCTCTCCTTCAAGTCCAAGCTCATCATCATGGACGAGCCGTCGAGCAGCCTGACCGGCGAGGAAATGAACAAGCTGGTCGAGATCATCCATCAGCTGAAGGCCCGGGGAATTTCGATCATCTACATCAGCCACAAGCTGGACGAGATCTTCGAGTTCTGCGACATCGTCACGGTGATGCGCGACGGCCACGTCATCGACACCAAGCCGGTGGCCGAATTCACGCGCAACGAGCTGATCACCAAGATGGTCGGCCGGACGATCGAGCACGAGTATCCCGAGCGCCCGAAATACGTCGGGGAGACCTTGATGGAGGTCAAGTCCATCAACACCCACAAGCTGCACGACGTGTCCTTCACGCTCAGGAAGGGCGAGATCCTCGGACTGGTCGGGCTGGTGGGCGCGGGGCGCACCGAGATCGTCCGGGCACTGTTCGGCGCGGACAAGGTCAGGGGCCACCAGGTCCTGATCAACGGCGCGCCGGTCGCGATCCGCTCGCCCAAGGACGCCAAGGACGCCGGCTTCGGATTCATTCCGGAGGACCGGAAGCTCCAGGGCCTCGTCCTCCCCTTCTCCGTGGAATCCAACATATCCATGGCGAGCATCCAGAACTTTTCCAAGTTCGGCTTCATCCGCGCCTCGCTCGAGAAAGGGATCGGCGGCCGGCAGGTCAAGGCCCTCGCCATCAAGACGCCGTCGACCAGGGTCGCGGTGAACACTCTCTCGGGCGGCAACCAGCAGAAGTGCATCGTCGGGCGCTGGCTGGAAATCGCCCCCAGCATCTTCATCATGGACGAGCCGACCAAGGGCATCGACGTCGGCGCCAAGTACGAAATCTACACCCTTATGAAGGACATCGCGGAGAAGGGCGGGGCGATCATCCTGATCTCCTCCGAGCTCCCCGAAGTCCTGAATATGAGCAACCGCGTCCTGACCGTTTTCGAGGGACGCGTGACGGGCGAATTCGATCCGCGGACGACCCCGGCGGACAAGATCATGAGCGCCGCGCTGGGCCTCGATGAAGGAAAAGCATAACCATGCGGGAAATAAAAACTGTCATTAAAACCGGCGCGGCGCTGCTGCGGGACTACCTCGTCCTCGTGATGATCGTCGCCCTGGTCGCCATAACGGCGATCGTCCAGCCCAAGTTCATGTCCGGGGCGAACCTGGTCAATATCATGCGCCAGTTCGGGCCGCTGATCATGGTGTCGCTGGGCATGACTTTCGTGATCATCGGCGGCTTCATCGACCTGTCGGTGGCCGGCACGATCAACCTGGTCGCCGTGGTGACCATCTCCCTGATCCAGCCCCTGGGCCAGGTGCCCGCGCTGCTGATCGGGCTGACGATCGGCGCGGTCTGCGGCGCGTTGAACAGCGTGCTGATCCTGACCTCGGGCGCCCTGACACAGGCCGAAGCCCTCTTCATCACCTTCGGCATGAGCACGGTCTACTCGGCGATCGCCCTGCTCTACAGCCACGGCTCCACGATGCACTTCTGGGACATTTCGCGGAGCAAGTCGCTCTTCGAGGCGATCGGCGGAGGGAGTCTGGGCCCCCTGTCCATATCCTTCGTGATTTTCCTCGTCTGCCTCGCCCTGCTTTGGGTGTTCCACAGCAAGACTTCGGAAGGCCGCGCCATCGGCCTCACCGGCGGCAACAAGACGGCGGCCCGCCTGGCCGGCATCAGGGTTTCGCGCGCGATCGTCGTGATCTACACCATCTGCGGATTCATGGCGGGCGTGGGCGCCATCGTGCTCTTCTCGCGCATAACCACGGCGGCGCCGGTGATCGGCGCCGGGTACGAGACGAACGCGATCCTGTCCGTCGTGGTGGGCGGCACGACGCTGAAGGGCGGCAAGGGCAGCGTCCTGCGCACGGTGATGGGCGTCTTCCTGGTCATCCTCCTGTCCAACTGCCTGGATCTCCTGGGCGTATCGTCGTACATGCAGTACGCGGTCAAGGGCGCGATCCTGGTCTTCGCCATCTGGCTCGACAACCGCAAGCAAGCGTAGGAGAAAGCGAATATGAAAAGCACAGGCATCGGCGCCGCGGTCTATAAGATTCTCACGAAGCAGAAGGCCTTCATCGCCATCCTGGTGATGATGGCGGGCATGCTCTTCTCGAAGACCAATTTCTACACGGCCTACAATCTCCTGGACATGCTCAACTCGACCTCCATCCTGCTCATCCTGGCTTTCGGCGTGACCATGACGGTGATCTCGGGCGGCTGCGACCTCTCGGTCGGCGGCATCCTGGTGGTCTCCGGCATCCTGGCGATCAAGCTGCAGGACAGCATGCCCATGTGGGCGGCCATCCTGGCGGCCGTGCTCTTCGGCGCCGTCGTGGGATTCGTCAACGGCTTCCTCGTCGTGCAGCAGAAGACCGAGCCTTTCATCATCACCCTGGGCATGGGCCTGCTGCTGACGGGCGTGGCCCAGCAGCTCACCGACGCCCACCCCATCCCCGCCAAGAATCCCGACTTCATGATGATCGGCAACGGCGACTTCCACGGCGTGCCGAACCTCGTGCTGATCATGCTCGTCTGCTTCGCGATCTGCTACTGGATCATGCGGTACACGCAGTTCGGCCGCAACCTCTACGCGATCGGCGGCGACTACGAGGTCGCCCGGTATTCGGGCATCGACGTGGTCCGCACGAAATGGATCGGGTTCGTGATCAGCGGGATCGCGGCGGCGCTGGCCGGCGTGCTGCTCTCCTCGAAACTGAACACGGGCTCGCCGGTCTACGGCGAGACGACCGCCCTGGTCGTCAACTGCGGCGTCGTGGTCGGCGGCACTTCCTTCGCGGGCGGCATCGGCGGCATTCCGCAGTCGGCGCTGGGCCTCCTGGTGTTCGGCCTGCTGGACAACGTCATGAACATGCTGAACATCACCTCGTACTATCAAGTCCTGCTCAAGGGAGCGGTGATCGTGGCCATCATCTGGCTGGACTGCTTCGGCAACAAGCGCCGAAGGGAGTTCGTATGAAACTTGAAACCCGCGAACTGAAATGCGGTCCGCGGATCATGGCGCTCAAGCGGCGCATGCTGGACGAGCCGCGCTATCTGTCCGTCGAGCAGGCCAAGCTGGTCACGGACTATTACCGGCGGAATCCCGGCAAGCCGCGCAACATCCAGCGCGCCGAGTCCCTGGCCCGCGCCATGAGGGAGATCCGGATCAGGATCGATCCGCTCGAGCTGGTGGTCGGGAACCGAACCGCGGGCGTCAGGGCGGGCGTGGTGTCGCCGGACGCGGGCATCTCCTGGGTGGACGACGAGATCGAGAATCTGCCGAACCGACCGCAGGACAAGTTCAACGTGCGGCCGGAGGATGTCGCCGAATTCCGCCAGGACATCCTGCCCTTCTGGAAGGGCAAGTCCCTCGAGGACAAGGTGAAGGAAGCGATCGGCGGCGAGATCGCGGCGATCGGCAAGGTGGTCAAGATCAACCAGACGGACCATGCCCAGGGCCATATCTGCCCGGACGTGAAGCGCTGGCTGGCCCTCGGTCCCAAGGGCATCCTCGACGACATCCTCGCGCGGGAGAAGGCCGCGGAGGCGGCGGAGGGGGCTGGGGCCGCGAAAGCCGCGTCCTTCTACCGCGGCGTCGCCATCGCGCTCGAGGGGGCGCTGGACTTCATGCGGCGGTATGCGGCGCTGGCGGCCGACATGGCGGGCCGCGCCGGCTCCGCGGAGGAAGCGGAAAACCTGCGGGACGTCGCGGCCCGCTGCGCGCGCCTGGCTGAGACGCCGCCCGCGAGCTTCCACGACGCGGTCCAGTCGATGTGGTTCCTCTTCGTGCTGCTGCAGCTGGAATCGAACGCCTCCTCCTTCTCGCCGGGCAGGGCCGACCAGTACCTCTTCCCCTATTACGAGAAAGACCTCGCCGCGGGCGCCCTCGACCGGCCGCGCGCGCTTGAGATCATCGAGGCGCTCTGGCTCAAGTTCAACCAGATCGTCTACCTGCGCAGCTCGGGCAGCGCCCGCTACTTCGCGGGCTTCCCCATCGGCTTCAACCTCGCCATCGGCGGCCTGACGCCCGAGGGGAAGGACGCCTCGAACGAGCTCAGCTACCTCTTCCTGAAGGCCCAGGAGCATATCGGCCTGCCGCAGCCCAACCTCTCGGCGCGGCTCTCCGCCGCGTCCTCGGAGGAGTTCGTGCGGGAGTGCTCCCGCGTGATCGGCCTGGGCTCGGGCATGCCGCAGATCTTCAACGATGAGAGCATCGTCCCCGCGCTCGAAGCCCGGGGCATCTCGCGCGAAGACGCCATGAACTACGCGATCGTGGGCTGCGTCGAGCTTACCACCCACGGCAATAATTTGGGCTGGAGCGACGCGGCCATGTTCAACATGGTCAAGGCGCTGGAGCTGACGCTCAACAACGGCGTCTGCCTCCTCAGCGGCAAGAAAATGGGGCTGGATCTGGGCTCCTTCGCCGACTACCCGACCTACGAGAGCCTGGAGGACGCGTTCCGGCGGCAGATGGACCATTTCGTGGAACGCATGATCAAAGCCTGCGACTTCGTGGATCGCCTCCACGCCGAGCTCCTGCCCTCGCCCTTCCTGTCGTCCGTGATCGACGGCTGCGCCGAGAAAGCGCTCGACGTCACCGCGGGCGGGGCGCGCTACAACCTGTCGGGCATCCAGGCCATCCAGGTGGCCAACGTGGCCGATTGCCTCGCGGCCGCCAAGCAGTGCGTCTACGACGAGAGGAGCATGCGCGCGGAGGACCTGCTGGCCGCGCTGCGGAGCAATTTCGAGGGGGCCGAGGCGCTGCGCCAGCGGCTCATCAACAAGGCGCCGAAATACGGCAACGACATCGAATGGGTGGACGCGATCGCGGCCAAATGGGTGGACTACTTCGCCAAGAAGCTGACCGCCTACACGAACGCCCGCGGCGGCATCTACCACGCGGGGCTCTACACGGTGTCGGCCCATGTCCCCATGGGGCAGAACGTAGGCGCCTCCCTGGACGGCCGCAAGGCCAAGGATCCCCTGGCGGACGGCGGCATGTCGGCGATGTACGGCCGCGACCGCGCCGGCCCGACCGCCCTGCTGCGCTCGGTCTCCAGGATCGACGCGGCGGAGGGGAGCAACGGCACCCTGCTCAATATGAAATTCCTGCCGGAATTCTTCCGCACCGAGGAGGGCATCGCCAAGTTCGCGAGCCTACTGCGCACCTTCGTACGGCTGCGCATCAACCACGTGCAGTTCAACGTCGTGCGCAGGGAGGATCTCCTGGCCGCGAAAGCCCACCCCGAGGAGTGGCGAAGCCTGACGGTCCGCGTGGCCGGGTACACCGCCTATTTCGTCGAGCTGGCCAACGACCTCCAGGACGAGATCATCGCCAGAACAAGCTATGGCGAATTCTGATGGACGAGCCGAGGAACCTCTGATGGACGGGAATATCATCGACATCAAGCGCTTCACGATCCACGACGGCGGCGGCATCCGCTCCACGCTTTTCCTCAAGGGCTGCGGTCTGCGCTGCTCCTGGTGCCACAATCCCGAGGGCGTGGAGAACTCCGTGGACCTCTGGTATTTCCCGCGCCAGTGCATCCGCTGCCGCGCCTGCCTCGAGGCTTGCCCCGAGGACGCGCTCCACGCCGACGAGGAGGGCGATACCTTCATCTGGATCAACCGCCGGCGCTGCACGAAATGCGGCCTCTGCGTCCAGGCTTGCCCGACCGCGGCCCTGTCCTTCGACGGCAGGCGCCTTTCGGCCGAAGAGGCGGCGGCGACCCTGCTGCGCGACAAGCCGTTCTACGACGAATCGGGCGGCGGCGTGACGATCTCGGGCGGCGATCCGCTCGTCCAATCCGCCTTCGCCCTGGAAATTCTGCGCCGCTGCAAGGATGCGGGCGTCCACACCGCGATCGAGACCTGCCTCCAGGGCCCCTGGGAGACGGTGGAGAAGTTCCTCCCGGTGACGGATCTTTTCATCGTCGACCTCAAGCTCGCCGATTCGGGCCAGCATTGGGAATACACCGGCCAGGGCAACGAGCTGATACGCGGGAACTACGCGAAGCTGGCGGTCCAGGCGCGCGCCCAAGGGCGCGACCTGCTGACCAGGATCCCGATGATTCCCCGGGTGACCGCGACGCCGGAAAACGTCGGGGCGATCGCCCGCTTCGTCCGGGAGCGGAATCCCGGCGGCAGGATCGAACTCATCAACTTCAATCCCCTGGCCAAGGGGAAGTACCTGCTGATGAACCGCGACGAGGGCTTCTTCCAGGACATGGCGCCGCTGGGCGCGGCCGAGCTCGAGGCGTTCAACGCGATTCTCGAGGCCGAGGGCCTGTCGGTGATCCGGGAGCGCAGGCTATGAGCATGAGGGCGATGATCGCCGACGCGGAGGCCGGCAGGCCGGTCTATATCAGCCGGGTTCATGCGGAGTTCGCCGCGCTGCCCGAAGGGGAGCGCGACCGCCTCGTCCTCGCCGCAAGGCCATTGGACGAAGGCGGCGAGAAGGTCCGGGAGCTCGCGCTGCCGAGGCTCGGCCGCTGTTCCGCGGACGAAAAAAGCTTCGTCTACGAGTACGTAGACGCCGAAGTCTACAATATCCTGTCCAGCGCCGGCGCACGTGAGATGATCGTCTACGCGGATTCGGACTCCCGCGAGGCCCTCGCGCTGGCGGAAAGCCTGAACGAGGCCTTCTGCGTGGGGATGTCCCGCGCCCAGAGGAAGGGATACGGCAGGGCGGTCAACGTGCTGGACAGGATGATCGCGGCGATCCATCCGGGCGAGCCGCCCTTCAGGTTCCGCGTCGAACCGCTCTCGCGGCTGACCGCGGAGGCCGCGCGGCAGGCGGCGGCCACGACTGCCGCCGCA
>MTLD01000557.1_pt2 | contig 22002 bp, 20 predicted proteins | sample 1982471 | NCBI WGS metagenome assembly MTLD01 (sample SAMN05712604, study PRJNA340218) | biofilm metagenome | isolation source: sample SPM anode biofilm adapted to -50 mV | place: USA | collected 2012-02-03 | reverse complement strand
TGCCCGCGGGCCGGGGGGCCCTGGTGGACAACTACCCCACCGCCTACCGCGCCACCTTCGCGGCCCGTACCTTCCACGGCCCCCTGCCGGAGGGCTGGACGGTGGAACTCTACCAGAATGGGGGCCTGGTCGCCTTCCAGCGGTCCCGCCCTGATGGCCAGTACGAGTTCCCGAACGTGCAGATGCGGTTCGGCCTGAACCAGTTCCGCCTGGTCTTCCACGGCCCCCTCGGCGAGCGCATGGAACGCAACTACCGCCTGGACATCGCCCAGGAGCAGCCGCCCCCCGGGACATTCTTCTACCGGGCGGCGGGCTGGCGCCCCCTCGGAACATACCTGACCTTCCCCGCGTCCACCCTGGATCCGACCGCCCCGCCACCGACCCTCGACCCCACCCGCACGACGGCCTTCCTGGCCGAGGCGGAGTACGGCCTGTCCACCACCTACTCCGCCAAGGCCGGCTTCAGCCGGGCGGCGGTCCCCACCGGCACCCACGATTACAGCGTCCTGGGCCTCCGGGCCCTCTATCCGTTCCTCTCCCTCCAGCTGAACGGCGCCCAGGACCGGGCGACCCTCAGCGACGGCACGCAGCCCCGGGGCCTCGCGGCGGAAGGCGTGCTCATGACCGGCCTGGGCTACTCGACCCTGACGGTGCGGCGCGCGGAATACCGGCGCGGCTTCTACAAGATGGGCGTCTCGGACCGGGGCGATGTCCTGAGATCCGAGGATCTGGCCGACTTCTCCATGCCCCTCTCCCTCCTGCGGATCCCGTTGAGCCTCAACCTCCAGCACCAGCGCCAGACCTTCCTCGACAGCCTCTTCCAGAGCGACCGGGCGCAGGTCACCGCCACCCTCTCCAACCTCACCCTCTCGCCGGTCCTCACGCGGATCCGCACCATGAGGAACGGGCAGGAGTCCGTGCGCGCCGAGGGCACCCTGTTCGTGTCCTCGTTCCGGGAGTCCACCAACCTCATGGGCTCCGCCACCTTCGCCCGCGAGGAGGGGAGGATCCGCTTCCAGAGCTGGGGCCTGAGCGCGGACTACCGGCAGGAGAACGGCCTGCTCTATCGCCTGGCCCTGCAGGGCGCCAACGGCGCCCTGCGCGACACGGCGGCCACCGCCAGCGTGAACAAGGTGATGGGCCGGTTCGCCGCCGGGGTGGATGTCCAGTACGCGCGGAACGTCGGCTACGCCATGGGGCTCCGCTTCCAGGTCTCCTTCGGCCGCGAGCCCCGGACCGGGACCTGGATCATGGATGCCCAGGCCCTGTCTCCCATGGGCGCCGTGTCGGCCTCGGCCTTCATGGACAGCAACGGCAACGGCCGGAAGGACGCGGGCGAGCGGGTCCTGGAGGACGTCGGGTTCAAGGTGAGCGGCAGCAAGCTGCCAGAGCGCCGTCCCGCGCCGGCGGTGGCCGTGTACACCCAGGTGGGCCGGGGGCAGGACCTGGCCTTCCAGGTGGACGAGAGCACCCTGGAGGACGCCTCCATGCGGCCGGCCATCCCCTCGTACCGCATCCTCCCGAGGCCCGGCAAGTTCATGGTGCTGGACTATCCCATCACCATCCTCGGCGAGGTGACGGGCACCACCCGCGTGCGCCGGGGCGGCCGGATCGAGGAGCTGGCGGGCCTGGAGGTCGAGGTCGCCACACCCGCCGGCGAAGCCGTGAAGGTCAAGCGGAGCGCCTACGACGGCTTCTTCGAGTTCCGCGACCTGCCCCCCGGGGACTACGTCCTGCGCGTGACGCCCGAGGAGGCCCGGCGGCTCCGGCTGAAGCATCCGCCCTCCCGCGCTCTCCGCATCACCGAGGCGAAGAGCATCCTCGACGGCCTGGATCTCGTCCTGGAAGAGGGCGAGGCCCCCCCCGAATCCGAGCCCGCCCCCACTCCCCCGCCTTCCCACTGAGTCCTGAAAGGAGACCGCCATGAGGATCCGGTTGTTCCCGCATGCGCTCCGGCTGGCCGCCGCGCTAGCCCTGCTGCCCTGCCTGGCCCAGGAGCCAGGCATCCGCCTGGTCCAGGATCTGCACTTCGGCGGCCTCCAGGTCGCCGACCGGGGCGGCATGATCACCCTCACCGCCGACGGGACCCGGGTCCCCATGGGCTCGGTCACGCCCATCCTCCGGCCCGCCAGCCAGGAGGCCCGGTTCCAGCTCTCCGGCCCCCCGCGGGCCCGCTTCCAGCTGCGCCTGGACCCCAGGAACCCGGTACTCTCGGGGCCCGGGGGCGGCGGGATCCGGGTGGAGTCCTTCTTCGCCTCCCTCGAGGGCATGCAGGGCACCTTCGACGCCCAGGGCCTCGCGGACCTGCGCCTGGGCGCCAAGCTGGACATCCCGGCGGGCGCGCCGCAGGGGCCCTATGCCGCGCGGCAGGTCTTCCTGGAGGTCCAGATCGAAGGGGAGACCCCGCGGACCGTGCGCCAGCCCTTCGCCATCCACGCCTTCCTCCGGCCCGTGCTCAAGCTGAGCAACGGCGGGCCACTCGACTTCGCCAGCCTGCTGCCGGGAACGACCCAGGGGGTCTTCATCGTGGGGCCGGACGGCGCCCACCGCAGCGTCCCCCCCGGCGGCCCGCGCCTGGTGCGGGGCATGCCGAGGCCCGCCGCCTTCACGCTGGTCGGCCCTCCGGGCGCGGACTACAGCCTGGAACTGCCCACCCGGATCCTCCTCACGGGACCCGGCGCCCCCATGGAGGTCCGCGACTTCACCTGCGACCTGGCGGTCCAGGGCAGCCTGCCCTCGGATACGGTGCATTTCCAGGTGGGGGCGAGCCTCGTGGTGCCGCCGGACCAGCCCAGCGGGCTCTACCGGGGCCTCTTCCGGGTGTCGGTCAGCTACCAGTGACCGGCTCCCCCATCCGGAACATGAGGATGGCCACGGCGCGGGCGCAGCGGGACGGCGGAGGCCTGCCTGGAGGGCCTGGAGATGGTCCGGCCGCGCCTCCAGCACCCGGCGAAAGAGGCGACCGCCGCCCGGAAATCCCTGGCCTTCCGGCTTGCCTGCCCGGCCTGCCTCAAGCCCTAAAGGTCCATGGTCTCCCAGTGATGGGCGGAGGGCGCTCGAGAGGTCAGACGAGGTGCGCGAGGATGAGAACCCCCGGGAGCGTGAGTACGAGGTCCACCGCCAGCGGGCCCCAGGACTCCAGCATGAGCAGCGGCCGGCACGCGGACAGGGCCACCAGCAGCAGGCCGTCCACGACCAGGCCAAGCCGCCCCTGCGCCAGGCCCGCGGCCATGCCGAGGGCAGCGAGGAGGGCCGCGAGCTGCAGGGTCCGCCCCACGCCCACCTGCACCGGGAGGCTTCGCACGCCGCTGGCCCGGTCGCGGTCAGCATCATTCACGTCGCAGAGCAGGCAGCCGGCCGCCAGGAGCAGGAACAGGGGCAGGGCGACGGGATGGGCCAGGGACCGCCACCCCAGCCAGGAGCCATCGGCCAGGGGCAGCGCCAGGCCGGCCCAGGTCCATACGAACGGCACCAGCAGGGCCTTCACGAAGGGATAAGCCTTGGCCTGGCGGTAGGCCAGGACGGCGATGGACAGCACCGGCAGCAGGGCCAGCGTCCCGAGCGGCATCCGGGCCAGGAGCGCCAGGGTTCCCGCTGCGCACGCGGCGAACCCCGCGCGGAGGAGGGCCAGCAGCGTCGGGGACACCGACTCGGACGGATCGGCAAGCCGGTCGAAGCTGTAGGCGGCCCCGATGCCGAGCAGCAGCAGACCCCGGCCCGCCGTGGAGACCGGAAGGCCCGTGGCCCGGCCGGCCACCGTGGCCACGGTCCAGCCCAGTGCCACCGGCCAGAGGTAGTGGAGCAGCCGCGCCGGAGTGGAGGTCCCGGTGACGATTCGTACCTGGTTCCGATGGCCCATGTCCCTTCCCGCGCCGCGGTCCGGCCCCGGAATGATGGTAGCGACATCCATTCCGGTCAGCGGCCCGGACCGCCTGGATCCGTCAAGCGGAACATCAGGATGGCGCCAGCGGCGGCGACGTTGAGGCTGTCCATGCCGGAGGCCATGGGGATGGCCACGGCGCGGTCGCAGCGGGCCAGCTGCCCGCCGTCCAGACCCGTGTCCTCGGGGCCCATCACGAGGGCGCAGCGGGACGCCGGCGCCCATGCCCTGGCATCCTCTGCACCGGGTACGAGTGCCGCGGCCACGATCTCCGAGGCGGATCCGACGGCCCGCCAAGTCGCGAGGGCGGGCCAGGGGTCCTCCTCTCGCCAGACGGGGATGCGCCACACGGCACCCATGGACACCCGCACCGTGCGCCGGCTCCAGAGGCCGGGGCCCGGCCCCGCGAGCACCCCGTCGAGACCCAGGGCCGCGGCACTGCGCAGCAGGAGGCCCAGGTTCTCGGAATCGTAGAGGCGCGGCAGCACCAGCAGGCGACGGGCCGCGCGCAGGGCGGCCGGGGGCGGGGACGGAGGCACGACCGCGCAGGCCATGAGGCCACGGTGGAAGGGGAAACCCGCCAGTTCCGACAGGGCCGCCGGTTCCGCCGTCAGGAGCTCGGTCCCCTCCGGAAGCCGGCCGGCCAGGGCCGCCGCCGCGGCCGTGGTGGCGGCCACGGACACGATCCGCGGGCCGCCCCGGGTCGCCGAGGCCAGCAGATCCTCCACCAGGATGCGCCCCTCGGCGATGAAGCAGGGGCCATGGTCCGGATGCTCCCGCGTGCCGGCGAAGCGCAGGTCGCGGTAGGGGGTCCAGGGATCGAAGGCCGGCATGGCTCCAGCGTAGCCCCGGCGGCCGGATTGCGGTTCCATGGAGCCATGCCCCGCAAGCTCTCCCGTCACCTCACCTGGCTCGAGGCCTTCGTGGCCGCGGTGGAGACGGGCTCTCTGGAGGCCGCCGCCCAGCACCTCGGCGTGGCGCGCTCGGTGGTGAGTGAACACCTGCGGGCCCTGGAGGAGGCCCTCGCCGGGGGCCAGCCGCTGCTGGAGCGGGGTCCGGGCCGCCGCCTGCGCCTCACGCCCGGAGGCGAGCGGCTCTTCGCCGCGGCCCAGACGCCCTTCCACCAGCTCGACCTCAAGCGACTGCGCGATCTGGCCTCGCCGGAACCCAGCCTGCGCCTGGGCCTGAACCCCACCCTCTCCGCCCTCTTCATGGCCCCGGTGGCCTCCGCTGCCGCGGCGGCGGGGCTGCGGCTGCAGGCCGCCTTCGGCAGCGCCCACGACCTGGTGTTGCAGGTGCAGACGCGGCAGCTGGACCTGGCCCTCAGCTTCACACCCCTCCCGCCCCACCGCGAGGTGGCCTTCCGCGTCCTGGCCAGCCTGCCCTTCGTCGTGCTCGCGGCGAAGGCGTGCCCCCTCGATCCGACCAAGGCCACCCTGCGGGTGAAGGACCTGGCCGGGCTGCCCTTCGTGGACTGGCTGCGGGACGATCCCTACGGCGGGGCCAATTCCGCCCGGTTCGCCGAGGCCGGCATCCAGGTGGCGGAGGCCGCCCGGGTGGAGAGCTTCCTGCAGCTCTACCCGGCCCTGCGGGCCTTCCGGGCCTGCGCCATCGCCCCGGACCTGCGGGCCCTGGCCCCCTTCCCCTCCGACCTCCGGACCTGGCCCCTGCGGGAGAAGCGCCCCCAGGCCGTGGACGTGGTGGCGCTGTGGCCATCCGGTGGCCCCAGCGCAGCGGCAGAGGCCTGCCTGGAGGCCCTGGCGAAGGCGCTTACCAAACGTCGCTAATCCGACGATTGATTCATATTTTTTTGGATTTCCGCCGGATGTCCCGACAGCTAGTCTGGAGCGTCTCCGGAGTCCGCCTTGACCCCCACCGAACGCGCCATCCACCGGCTTCCCGCCCACCTGCGGCGCTACGTGGTGGACCAGGATCCCGGCGCCTACACGCCGCGCGACCACGCCGTCTGGCGCCACATCCTCCACAAGCTCACTGACCACCTGGCGGACCGCGCCCACGGGAGCTACCTGGCGGGACTCGCCGCCACCGGCATCGGCCTGGAGCGCATCCCCAGCCTCGACGAGATGAACCTCAAGCTGGAGGGCCTGGGCTGGTCGGCGGTGGCGGTGCGGGGCTTCATCCCCCCGGCGGTGTTCACAGAGCTGCAGTCCCTGGGCGTGCTGGCCATCGCCGCCGACATCCGCAGCCACGAGCACATCGAGTACACGCCGGCCCCCGACATCGTGCATGAGAGCGCCGGACACGCACCCATCCTCGCGGACCGCCGCTACGCCGAGTACCTGAAGCGCTGCGGCGAGGCCGGCTTCCGCGCCATCGCCAGCGTGGAGGACCAGGCCGTCTTCGAGGCCATCCGGAACCTCAGCGTGGTGAAGGAGGATCCCGCGGCCACGCCCGGTCAAGTGCAGCTCGCGGAGGAGCGCCTGCAGGCGGCCTCCGCCAGCCGCCGCTACGTCAGCGAGAGCACCCGGGCCAGCAGACTGTACTGGTGGACGGCCGAGTACGGCCTGGTGGGCAGCCTGGACGCGCCGCGCATCTACGGCGCAGGCCTCCTCAGCAGCCTGGGCGAGGCCACCCACTGCCTCACGCCTGCGGTGGCGAAGCTCCCCCTGGACCTCGCCTGCGCCGACACCGAGTACGACATCACCCGCATGCAGCCCCAGCTCTTCGTGGCACGGGACTTCGACCACCTCTTCGAAGTGCTGGAGGCCTTCGAGGCCACCCTCGCCTGGCGGCGGGGCGGCGACCTCGGTCTCGAGGAGGCCCTGCGGGCCCGGACCGTCAACCACCTGGTGCTGGAGGGGGGCCTGGAACTGACGGGCCGGGTGGCCGAGCGCGTGGCCGCGTCCCGCCCCCTCATGCCGGGCCTTGCCACGGCCCTGGTCCGGCTGGAGGGCCCGGTGCTGCTGTCCCGCAGCGGCCAGGCGGAGGGCCGGCCCTGGCCGGGCCAGGCCCTGGTGGCCTTCGGCCAGGCCCCGCTGCCGGAGCGGGGCGCCTTCAGCCTGGAACTGCCCACGGGCCTCTTCCTCACCGGCTTCCGGGTGGGCGGGCACGAAGTGATCAACCTGCGGGCCCACCAGGACGGCCGGGCCCTGGACCTGCCCAGCTGGGCCCTTCTCTTCCTCAGCGCCAGCCTTCCCTCGGTGGCGGGGGGCCCGGCGGACCCCGAGGGCTGGGACCGCTGGTTCGGGGACCAGAACGCCTTTGCCGAGGGCGAGGCCGAAGCGGAGGCCCGCGCCCGCAAGGCCGAGGCGCTGTCGCCGGAGCTGGCGGCGATCTACGACGAGGTGCGCACGCTCCGGGAGGGTGGACACCCCGATCCTGCCCTTCGGCGGGCCCTCGCCGTAAGGGCCGCCGCCCATCCGGAGGAATGGCTGCTCCAGGCCGAGGTGGCCGAACTCGAGACGGAGGTGAGCGCATGACCTGGATCGAACGCGACGGGGCCCTGCACCGTGAGATCAAGACGCGCGATTTCCTGGCGGCCTACCGGCTGGTGGGCGCCCTGGTCGCCCCCGCCGAGGCGTTGAACCACCATCCCGACCTGGAATTCGGATGGGGCTACGTGCGCATCCGCCTCACCACCCACGATGCCGGCGGCGTGACGGAGCTGGACCGCCGGCTGGCCGCGGAGTTCGACAAGGTGATCGACGCATCTGTTGCACTTCTGTGACGTTGGATGTGACGTTTGCCCTTCATCCAGCTCTGTGTCCGGACACGTACTGAGGCTAGGCTGGAGGGCATGAGGAACCCCCTGCCCCTCCCACCCCCCGCCTCCGGCTGCCCGAAGGCACGCCGGACCTCCTGGTCCATTGTCCTTCCCGCCGCCGGAGCCTTCCTTCTGGCCCTGGGCGTGGGATGCAACCGCGATGACGTCGCCCACTACCGGGTCCCCAAGGAGGCCAGCGCCGCGCCGGCCGGCATGGGGATGCCTCCCATGGGCATGCCCCCCGGCGGGGACATGCCCGCGCCGCCAGCCCCCTCCGGCAAGGCGGCCCTGAAGTGGACGCTGCCCAAGGGCTGGTCCGACGAGCCCGCCGGCGGCATGCGCTTCGCCACCCTCAAGGCCCCCATCGCCGGCAAGATCGACGCTTCCGTGGTGGTGCTGCCCGGCGCCGCCGGCGGCGAGCTGGCCAACGTCAACCGCTGGCGCGGGCAGATCGGCCTCCCGCCCATCGATGAGGCGGAGCTGGCCAGGGAGCGCACGGTCCTCAAGACGAAGGCCGGCGATCTCTCCGTGTTCGATTTCACCAGTGAAGGGCAGATCAGGAGCCGCATGGTCGCCGGCCTGATCACCACCGCCGACGGCAACACCTGGTTCCTGAAGATGACCGGGGACGCGGGCCCGATCGGCCAGGCCAAGCCCGACTTCATGCGCCTCCTGGGGAGCATCCACCTTGATTAAGCAGATCGGCACCCGTCTCTGGAAGTTCCTCTCCTCCTTCGAGCTGACCATCGTCTCGCTGGCGCTGCTCATGGCTCTGGTGTTCCTCTGCACCCTGGCCCAGGTCCACCTGGGCACCCTGGGCGCCGTGAACCACTACATGCGGTCCTGGATCGTATGGTGGCAGCCCGCCGGTTCCAGCCTGTCGTTTCCCGTCTTCCCCGGGGGCTCCCTGGTTGGCCTGGTGCTGGTGCTCAATCTCATCGCCTCCACCATCAAGCGCCTCGCCTTCACCTGGCAGAAGGCCGGCCTGTGGATCGTCCACATCGGCCTCATCCTCCTCATCGCCGGCGAGTTCGCCACGGGCCTCTACCAGGTGGACACGAACATGGCCATCGAGGTGGGCCAGACGGTCAACTACGTGGAGGCACCCCGCACCATGGAACTGGCGGTGATCGACACCACCGACCCCGCCTACGACGACGTCTATTCCATTCCCGAAGCCACCCTCGCGCGGGAAGGCACCGTGGCCATCCCGGGCACGCCCCTGGCCATCCGCGTCCGGAAGTTCTTCCGCAACGCCAACCTGAGCGCCCTGGGCCAGGGCGACGCCCCCTCCATGGCCACGGCCGGCGTGGGACCGGGCGTGAAGGTGGTCGGGCAGCCGGCCGTCACCCGCGACGAGGAGATCAACCACACCACCGCCTTCATCGAGCCCATCGCCGGGGGCCGGAGCTTCGGCACCTGGCTGGTCTCCACCGATCTGGGCGCCCCCCAGGGCTTCACCTACGAGGGGCGCAGCTACCGCCTGCTTGTCCGCCCGCGGCGGATCTACCTGCCCTACGCCATCACGCTGAAGAAGTTCAGCCACGACGTCTACCCGGGCACGGACATCCCCAAGAACTTCTCCAGCCTCATCCACCTCTCCAACCCCAACACGGGCGAGGAGCGGGACGTGCTGATCTACATGAACCAGCCCCTGCGCTACGACGGCAAGGCCTTCTACCAGGCCAGCTTCGGCAAGGGCGACACCCTCTCCATCCTGCAGGTGGTCGGCAACCCGGGTTGGCTCATCCCCTACATCTCCTGTGTGCTCGTGACCATCGGCCTGCTGATCCACTTCGGCATCACCCTGCGCCGCTCCGTCAAGCGGCGGCAGTCCCAGAAGGAGGGCTGACATGAAGCTTGCCAAGCTATTCCCCTGGCTGGCCGGCGCCGTCGCCCTGGCCGCCGTCCTCTTCGCCATGCTGCCCTCGGGCAAGGTGCGGGGCTTCGACGTCCAGGGCTTCGCCAGCCTGCCCGTGCTCGAGGGCGGCCGCGTGAAACCCCTGGATTCCGTGGCGCGCAATTCGCTCCTCATGATCCGCGGCCAGCAGAGTTTCCGTTACGAAGGCCACACCCTCCACGCCGACGAATGGCTGCTGGACCTCATGCTCCGCCCGCAGGTGGCGGACCAGCAGCCCGTCTTCCGCATCGACGATCCGGACGTGCTCGGCCTCATCGGCATGAAGCAGTCCTCGAACCGCTACTACAGCTTCCAGGCCCTCGGGCCGCACCTTGAAGAGGTCCAGAAGCAGGCGCAGGCCGCCCAACCCATCGAGCCGCAAAAGCGCACCCGATTCCAGAGCGCCGTCGTCAACCTCTTCGAACGCGTCTATCTCTACTACCGGCTGCGGAACACCCTGCAGCTGGCCGGCACCCCCGGCCTGGCCTTCGAGTTGCAGACCCTCGGTACGCCCGACGCGCCCCAGCGCCATGCTGACCTGGCCCAGGTGGCCCAGTTCCGGCCCCTTCCGCCCCTGCCCGGGCAGGGCGATGATGCCTGGCAGAGCACGGGCGAGGCCCTCCGGGCCGCCGACGCCGGAACGGTCCATCCCGCCCTTCCCCTCCTCGCCCAGGCCAGCCAGGCCTACGCCACCGGGGACACCAACGGATTCAACGGCGCCGTGAAGGCCCTCGAGGCCCGCATCACCGCCGAGCGGCCCGCGTTCGTGAGCCACGCCGACCACGAGGTGCTCTTCAACCGCACCCAGCCCTTCTACCAGGGCATGTGGCTGTACGTGGCCGCCCTCATCGTCGTGTTCGTATCCTGGGCCTGGAAGCCCGAGGTCCTCCGGCCCACCGCCTTCGCCCTGCTCTGCGTGGGGGCCCTCGTCCACACCGGCGGCCTGATCTTCCGCATCGTCCTCCAGGGCCGGCCGCCCGTGACCAATCTCTACTCGTCCGCGGTCTTCGTGGGGTGGGGCGCCGTCATCCTCGGTCTCATCCTGGAGCGCCTCTACAAGAACGGTTTCGGCACCGCCGTGGCCACCGCCGCCGGCTTCGCCTCCCTCATCGTGGCCCAGCACCTGGGCACGGAAGGCGACACCATGGAGATGATGCGGGCCGTGCTGGATTCGAACTTCTGGCTGGCCACCCACGTGGTCACCATCACGATCGGGTACAGCGGCACCTTCCTGGCCGGCGCCATCGCCATCGGCTACACGATCCGGAAGCATCTCGTCCCGGATCCCGACCCCGAGACCACCCGGTCCCTGGTCAGCATGGCCTACGGCATCATCTGCTTCGCCCTGTTCTTCAGCTTCGTGGGCACCGTGCTGGGCGGCATCTGGGCCGACCAGTCCTGGGGCCGGTTCTGGGGCTGGGATCCCAAGGAGAACGGCGCCCTGCTGATCGTGCTGTGGAACGCCATCATCCTGCACGCCCGCTGGGCGGGCTACGTGCGGGAGCGCGGCCTCATGGCCATGGCCATCTTCGGCAACATCATCACCAGCCTCTCCTGGTTCGGCGTGAACCTGCTCGGCGTGGGCCTCCACTCCTACGGCTTCACGACGAACGGGTTCTGGTGGCTGATGGGTTTCGACGCCACCCAGGCCCTGTTCATGTTCCTCTGCCTGATGCCCTCCCTGCGGAGCGCCACGCACCGGCACGCCTGAACCGCGTGTGCCCGACCCACGGAAGGGAGGCGCTCCGGCGCCTCCCTTTCCTTGTCAGGACTTCCGGCGCATGTCGGCGCGGAGGTAGGTCGCGAAGGCCTCCGGCTTCCCCGGCGGGGCGATGTCGAAGGCGAGGGAGACCGTCTCCGCGCCTGTGCGCCGGTAGGTGAGACGGAAGCGCGGTCCCGGCCCGGGATCGCCCAGGAACTCGGCGCCGTCGGCCGTGGCCACCACGGTGTAGTGGATCACATGCCCATCGTTGTCCACGTAGAGGGCCCGGAGGCGGCCGCCCTCGGGATAGAGGGTGAGCCGGTCCTCGTGCCGGGCCGCAGGCCGCCCCGGCGCGGCGGGCCCTTGCGCCCAACTCGTGCGGGCCAACGCATGGCCATCGAGCTCCAGGCTGAAGGTGGCCTCGCCCGAGGCCCGGCCGGGCTGGCCGCCCCCCTCGCCCACCCAGGTCCCCAGGAGGAAGCGCAGGGACGCAAAGGGGTCTGCCGCGGGGGCCTGCGCCACCAGGGGCGCGGCCAGGAGGAGGGGGGTCAGGATGCCTCGCAGGGCGTCTCCAACGGCAGGTTCAAACCCCTGCCCAGTCCCGCACGAGGGACTCGAACCGCTCGCCGCGTTCCTCGAAGTTGTTGAACTGGTCGAAGCTGGCGCAGGCGGGGCTGAGCAGCACCTGGTCGCCCGGCCGGGCGAGGGCCAGAGCAGCGGCCACGGCCTCGTCGAAGGCGGGGATGACATCGTGGGGGAGGTCGCCCAGGTCCCGCGTCAGCTGGGGGATGGCCTCGCCGAGGAAGACTAGGCGGCGCAGCTTGCCGGCAAGGGCCTCCCTCAGCGGACCGTAGCTGGCGCCCTTGTCCGTGCCGCCGAGCAGCAGCACCAGCGGCCCCGACAGCGCCCGGATGGCGGTGAGGGTGGCATCCACGTTGGTGCCCTTGGAGTCGTTGTAGGCCTGTACCCCGCCCTTCTCGCCGCAGAAGGCGATGCGGTGGGCCAGCCCCGGATAGCTGTGCAACCCCTCGCGGATGGCTTCGATCCGGGCGCCTCCATGACGGGCCAGCAGCGCGGCCGCGAGTGCGTTCTCCACATTGTGGCCTCCGGGGATCCGCAGTTCCCTGCGCGGGAGGAGCGCCTCCCCGCCAAGCCGCAGCATCCCCGCCGCATCGCACCAGGCTTCGCAGGGCGTCCAGCCGAACCGCAGGGTCCGCGCAGCGCCCGGGGCATCCTGCCACCATTCGGGATGCCCGTCTGGCACCACCCGCACATCCCCCTCGCCCTGCCGCTCGAAGATCCGGAGCTTGGCGCGACGATAGCCCTCCAGATCGCCGTGCCGCGCGAGATGGTCCGGCGTGAGATTCAGGAAGGCCGCGGCCTCCGCATGAAAGGCTGCTACGGACTCAAGCTGGTAGCTGCTGAGCTCCACCACGAAGACGGTGGCGGGCCCCGCCGCTTCCACCGCCTCCAGGAAGGGCAGGCCCAGGTTCCCGCAGGCCACGGAAGGCAGGCCGGAAACCCGGAGCAGGTGCGCTGCCAGGTCGGTGGTGGTGCTCTTCCCGTTGGTGCCCGTGACCGCCAGCACGCGGCTGCCGTCCCGGCGCGCGCGGAGGACGCGATGGGCCAGTTCCACCTCGCCGATGACGGGGATGTCCCGCCGGAGAGCCTCGGCCACAAAGGGCGCCGTCCGCGGGATGCCAGGGCTCACCACCAGCTCGACGCAGCGGTCCAGCAGGGCGGGCGGGTGCCCGCCCCACACCCCGGGGACCCCCGCCCCGGCCAGCGCAATCTCCAGGTCCGGCCCGGGATCGGGCCTCGAATCCGTCAGCACCACTTCGCGTCCCTGTCCGGCCAGGAAGCGGGCCGCAGCCAGGCCCGAACGCCCCGCACCCATCACCACGGTCCTCATGCGTCCTCCGGTTCAAGCCTACCGTCTCCAGGCCCCGGGCGAGGGATTACACTGGCAGCTGGCCCCACTTCGGAGCAGCCATGCCGAAGGGCATCCTCCAGCGTCTCCTGAACGGCGAGAGCGAGATCGTCTCCCACGTGCAGCCCATGTACCGGCTCCGGGACAACCGACTGGTGGCGCTGGAGTACCTCGCCCGGCACGTGGACGGCCGGGGCATGGCCCATCCCGTGGGCCCCATCCTCCAGGCCCCGGACCTCTCGCCGGAGGACCGCCTGACCCTTGATCTCCGGTTCCTGGAACAGACTTTCGGCACCCTGGCGCGCACGGGTTCCACCGCCCATCTGCACTTCGTCAATCTGGAGCCCGTGAGCCTGGAGGCGCCCGGCTTCTGGGAGGCCCTGCCCCGCTGGATCGAGAGGCTCCCCATCCCCCCGGAGATGGTCGTGATGGAATTCACCGAAGGCCAGAAGATCCACGATCCCGACGCCCTGCGGGCCTACGCGACGCTGCTCCGCAACTCCGGGTTGCGCATCGCCGTGGACGACCTGGGCGCCGGCGTCGCCAGCCTCAGCCACATGGCGCGCCTGGCGCCGGACTTCATCAAGGCCGATCGCAGCCTCGTGGAGCGCGTCCACAGGCGGCCCTACCAGGCGGCCCTCCTGAACGCGCTTTCCCACTTCGCCCAGCGCATGCGCATCGGCTTCATCGCCGAGGGCATCGAGACGATGGAGGAGCTGGAGGCCGTCATGGATGCGGACGTGCCCTGGGGCCAGGGCTTCATCCTCGGCCAGCCCTGGCCGACGAAGCCGCGGCCTATCGCAGCTTCAGAGAGCTGAGGGCCAGGATCGAGCAGACGATGGCGGTGATCCAGAGGCGGATGACCACCTTCGTCTCCTGCAGGCCGCCCAGTTCCATGTGGTGGTGGAAGGGGGCCATTCGGAAGATGCGCTTCCCGCCCCGGAGCTTGTAGCTGCCCACCTGGAGGATCACGCTGATGGCCTCCAGGACGAAGAGGCCGCCGGCGATGACCAGCAGCACCTCCTGCTTGATGATGACGGCCACCGTGCCCAGGGCGCCACCGAGGCCCAGGGACCCCGTGTCGCCCATGAAGACCTCGGCCGGATGGGCGTTGTACCAGAGGAATCCCAGGCAGGCTCCGGCCATGGCGCCCATGAAGACGGACAGCTCCGCGCCCCCGGGCACGTGCGGCACCACGAGGTAAGAGGCGATCTTCACGTGGCCCACGGCGTAGGCCAGGATGGCGTAGGTCAGGGACACGATCAGCGTGCCGCCGGCCGCCAGGCCGTCCAGCCCGTCCGTGAGGTTCACGGCGTTGCTGGTTCCCACCATCACCAGCCAGATCCAGGGGATCAGGAAGATGCCCACGTCGGGCGTGAAGCGCTTGAAGAAGGGCACGGACAGCTTGCTGGTGGCGGCCCCGCGCAGGCCGAAGTGCAGGATGAGCCAGGCCACCAGCAGCGAGATGGCCGTGAGCAGGGCCATCTTCTGCCAGCTCGTGAGCCCGAGGTTCTGCTTCTTCAGCAGCTTTTTGGCATCGTCGAAGGCACCCACGGTGCCGAAGCCGAGCAGGGCGATGAGCACCACCCAGATGGCGCCGCTGCTGAGTTCGCACCAGAGCACCGTGGACACGGTGATGACCAGCAGGATGAGAATGCCGCCCATGGTGGGGGTGCCCGCCTTGCTCCGGTGATGCTCCGGCCCCACGTCGCGGATGTGCTGCCCCATCTTGAGGGCCGTCAGGGTTCGGATCACGAAGGGCCCCAGCACGAGGCTGAGCAGCATGGCCGTGGCTGCGGCCATGGCTGCGCGGAAGGTGATGTAGCGGAAGACCGAGAAGCCGGGCACCACGTCGCGGAAGGGATAGAGGAGCCAGGGAATCATGGGCGGTCCGGGAATCTGAATGCAGGTGTCAACGGCGGGCGAGGAGGCAGTCCACGGCGCGCTCCGCGCGCCAGTAGCGGCTGCCCTTCACCAGGATACGGGCTCCGGCGGGGATCGCGGAGAGTCCGTTCCCTTCGTCTCGCAGGGCCTCGAAATCGGGGAAGGCTTCGGCCCCGGGGCCGAAGCCCGCGGCGCAGTCGCGGGCGAAGTCCCCGAAGGCCCACAGGCGGGAGACTCCCAGCGCCCGCAGGGCCCGTCCCGTCTCCTCATGGATGCGGGGGGCATCCGGTCCCAGCTCGCGCATGGAACCCAGCACGGCCACGGCCTCCCCGCCCTGGAGTTCCAGCAGCGCCCCGGCGCAGGCAAGGATCGAGTCGGGGCTGGCGTTGTAGGTTTCATCCAGCAGCCAGCCACCACCGGGCAGGGCATGGAGGCGTCCGCGGCCTGCTTCCGGCTCCACGGAGCCCAGGCCCAGCGCCACGGCCTCCAGGCGGCAGCCGGCCCGCGCGGCGATGGCCCCGGCGAGGGCGGCGTTGCGGACCTGGTGCTGGCCCCGCAGCTTCAGGTGGACCGGCACCGTCCCCCGGGGCGTGCGCAGGCGGAACCGCTCCCCGGCGGCGCCCAGGGACTCCGCGTCCTCCCAGCCGTAGGCCTCGCCCTCGCCCACCGGCAGGGGCTCGGCGTGCCGGGCCCAGGGCTGCTCCGCCACCCAGCGGCACCACGGATCGGAAGCATGGAAGGCCCAGGCGCCGCCCGGTCGCAGACCGGCCACCAGTTCGCCCTTGGCCTCGGCAATGCCCTGCTGGCCGCTGGGGAAGTTCTCCAGGTGGGCCGTGCCGATGACCGTGACCACGCCGAAATCCAGGGGGGCGATCTCGGTCAGCCGCCGGATCTCGCCCGGCGTGCTCATGCCCATCTCCAGCACCGCCGCGCCGAGCCCCCGGGGGAGAGAGGCCAGGGCCTCGGGAAGCCCCAGGGTGTTGTTCCGGTTGCCCGGGGTCTTCCACCCGCCCGCGGCGGCGGCCAGCAATTCCTTGGTGCTCGTCTTGCCCACGCTGCCGGTGACCCCGAAGACGGCCCGAGGTCGCACGGCTGCCAGCCGCGCCTGGCCCCAGCGCTGCAGCGCGACCAATGTGTCCGGCACCACCAGCTGCGGGAGGCCCACATCCTGGGGGTCGTCCACCAGCAAAGCCGCGGCGCCCTTCTCCGCCGCCTGGGCGCAGAAGGCGTGGCCGTCGCGCTCGGCCCGCAGGGCCACGAAGCAGGCCCCGGGCTGGAGGGCCCGGGTGTCGATGCAGAGGGAGCCTGGAACGACGGAGCCGTCCCCCAGGATCTCGCCGCCCACCTGAGCGGAGGCCTCGGAGAGGGACCAGAGGGCGCTCACGGCCGGCCTCCCAGGAGGGCCTCGACGGCGCTGCGGTCACTGTAGGGGTGCTTCACGCCGTGGATCTCCTGGTAGGGCTCGTGACCCTTCCCCGCGAGCAGCAGCAGGTCGCCGGGCCGGCAGTCCGCCAGGGCCCGCCGCACGGATTCCCGCCGGTCCGCCAGCCGGTGGTACCGGGCCGCATCCCGGCGCAGGGCCTCGGGGATGCCCGGCGCCGCGTCGTCGAGGATGCGCTCGGGATCCTCCGTGCGCGGATTGTCGCTGGTGTGCCAGAGCACGTCGGCCCCGGCCGCCACCGCCGCCGCCATGAGGGGCCGCTTGGTGCGGTCGCGGTCCCCGCCGCAGCCGAAGAGCACGTGCAGCCGCCCGCCGGGCGGCAGGAGGCGCCGGCCCTCCGCCAGCAGCTTCTCCAGGGCGTCGGGGGTGTGGGCGTAGTCCACCATCACGCCGAAAGGCTGGCCACAGTCCACCCGCTCCAGGCGCCCGGGCGCGCCGGTCACGCCGGTCACGGCGGGCACGAGGGCCTCCAGATCGAAGCCCGCCTCCGAGCAGGCGGCGAGGGCGGCCAGCAGGTTGTACACGTTGAAGCGCCCCAGGAGCGGGCTCGCCACGGTCCAGGTGCCCCGGGCGGTCCGCAGCGTGAACCGCGTGCCCGTGGGGCCCAGTTCGACGGCCTCGGCCCGGTAGCCCGCGGGGCGCTCCACGGCGTAGCTCGCGAAGGGCCCCGCCTCCAGCAGGCGCCGGCCCCAGGGGTCGTCCGCATTCACCAGGAACCGGTCGCTCTGGACAAGGAGCCGCCGCTTCGCCTCGAAGTAGGCCTCCATGGTGCCGTGGTAGTCCAGGTGATCCTGGGTGAGGTTCGTGAAGACGCCCACGGCGAACCGGGCGCCATGCACCCGCCCCAGGCAGAGCCCGTGGCTGCTCACCTCCACGGCGGAGGCCCGGTCCCCGGCCGCCACGGAGCGATGCAGCCAGCGGTAGAAGGCCGGACTCTCCGGCGTGGTCCGGATGGCCTCCTCCTCGCGGTCCCCCGCCGCGTTGAGCACCGTGCCCACCAGGCCGCAGCCGATGCCCGCGCCCCGCAGCAGCTGGCGCACCAGGGTGGTGGTGGTCGTCTTGCCGTTGGTGCCGGTGACCCCGATGAGGGCGAGCCTCGCATCCGGCGCTCCGTGGAGGCGCCGGGCCAGTTCCGCCATGCGCAGGCGGGGATCGCCCTCGAACGCGCAGCCGGCGACGCCATCGGGGAGAGGCAGTGCCTCCGCGGCAATCACAGCCGAGGCTCCCCGGACCAGGGCCTGCGGCACGAAGGCCGCCCCGTCGAGGCTGCCGCCCTTCAGGGCCAGGAAGGCCCAGCCCGGCTGGATCTCACGGCTGTCGGAAGTAAGGTCCGCCACCTCGACCTCCGGCCCCGCGTGGCGCGTGGCCAGCCCCTCGATGAGCGCATCCAGCATCATGGAGCCCCCGCCTTGATCGTCACCACGCCGCCCGCCTGGAGGGGCGTCCCCGGATCCGGGCTCTGGCCCACCACCCGCACCACCGTCACGCCGGGCGCGGCCTCCACCTTCGGCACGCCGCCCACCAGCACCACCCGCTGGATGGCGGCCTTGAGGGTCAGGCCGGAGAGATCCGGCACCTTGCCCCGCTCCACGTGCACGGAGGCCTCGTCCGTCTCGCTCCCGGGCCAGTCACGGAGGGAGAGCTTGAGATCCGCCTCGCGGTCCGGATCCGGCGTGGTCTCCCGGTAGCGCATGATCTCGTCGCCGATGCGCTTGAAGAGGGGTGCCGCCACGTCGCCGCCGGTGGTGTCGCCGGCGGGGTCGTCCAGCATGACCAGTACCCCGTACTGGGGCTTGTCCGCGGGGAAGAACCCCATGAAGGAGGCGTAGTGGCGCCGCAGGTCGTACTTGCCGTCGATGAGCTTGCGGCTGGTGCCGGTCTTGCCGAAGGCTTCCACGCCGTTGTCCAGCTTGGCCAGCTTGCCGGTGCCCTGGGTGATCACCCCCTTGAGGGCCTCCTTCATCATGCCCGCAGTCTCCTCGCTGATGACCTGGGCCCGGACCGTGGGCTTGAACTCCTTCAGGAGCAGGCCGCGGTCGTTGTAGATCTTCTCCACCAGGATGGGCTGCATGAGCTTGCCGCCGTTGGCCAGGGCGCAGCCCGCCATGAGGATCTGCAGGGGCGTGACGCTGAGTCCGTAGCCGTACGACATGGTGTACTGGGTGGGCAGCGTCCAGCGGTCCGGCGCAAGGAGGCGTCCGGCGCTCTCGCCCGGGAAGTTCAGTCCCGTGGGTTCCCCGAAGCCAAACTTGCGCAGGAACTGGTAGTGGATGGCCGGGTCCAGCCGCGTGCCGATCTTGGCGGCGCCGATGTTGGAGCTCTGCCAGAGGATCTCCTCGAAGGTGAGGAGCCCATGGCGGTGGGTATCGGTGATGGGCGGGATCTTGGGGTTGTATTTCCAGCGCCCGCCCATGCAGTCGATGCGCTCGCCCAGGTGGACCTTCCGCTCCTCCAGGGCCATGGCCAGCGTGAAGATCTTCATGGTGGACCCGGGCTCGTAGGCATCCTCGATCGGATGCACCTTGCGGGCCTCCTTCTGGCGGTCCAGCTCCCGGCGCAGCTCCGCCTTCTCCGCGGTCGAGAGGTCGGCTTCGGGCCGGTTCATGAACTTCTTCGGCAGGATGTGGTTCGGATCGAAGGTCGGCGTGCCGGCGATGGCGAGGATCTCCCCGGTCTGGGGATCCACCACCACCGCGTAGGCCGTTTTCGGATGGCTGAGCTTGACGCCCTCCTCCAGCGCGTCTTCGACGATGTGCTGGATGGTGGCGTCGATGCTGAGCTGGAGGGAGGCCCCGTTCACCGGAACCTGGCTGTAGTTCTCCTGGAGGATGAGCAGCTTGCCGTGGGCATCCCGGGGGGCGATGAGCTCACCCTTCAGGCCCTCGAGCTGCTTGTCGTAGGTCTGCTCGATGCCCAGCTGGCCGACGCCGTCGATGTTCGTGAAGCCGAGGATCTGGGCGGCGAGGCTGCCCCGCGGGTAGTAGCGCCGGCTCTCAGGCTGGAACTCGACGCCGTCCAGGCCCATGGTCCGGATGGCGTCGCTCTTGGCAGGGGCGAGGTGGCGTTCCAGGTAGACGAACGACTTCTTCCGCAGCAGCTTCTCCAGGAGCACCGACTTGGGCTGCTCCAGGATCGGCGCCAGCTTCGCGGCCACCCGGGCCGCAGCCTTGCGGTCGGGATCCCCCCAGGATCGCTCCTCCCCCTTGGCCTTGTAGTCCGGGTAGAACACCCGCGGATCGGCGAAGAGGCTCTCCACTTTGATGGAGATGGCCAAGGGTTCGCCGCGGCGGTCCCGCAGCTCCCCGCGGATGGGGGGGATGGGCACGACCGTGGTGTGCTGCTGCTCGGCCCGGGCCCGGTAGCGTCCGTGCTCCACCACCTGGAGCCACACCAGGCGCAGGAAGATTGCCAGGGCCCAGAGCAGCATGGCCCCCAGCAGCCAGGGCAGGCGCCGCACCAGCAGATCCTCCGCCTCCTGGTGTCCGAGCAGGCGGCGGGAGGCGCGGGGCTGGGTGACGAAGGGAAGGGGCACGGAGGGGCCGGAGGCGTTGGGAAGGGCGCGGGAGCGGAGGCCGCCCCCGCCAGTCTAGGCGATCCGGCGCCGGGCCGGGATCCGGGCTACATCGTGTCCGAGGAGACGGGGCCGAGCTTGGCCAGCTGCTGGTCCCGTTCGGTGAAGGACCGGCGGATCAGGTGGCCCTGCTTGCGGGGCTGGAGGCCGGCCTTCTCGGCATAGACCTGGACCGCCTCGTCCCGCTGGTAGCGGCTGCGTTCCAGCAGCAGCTTGCGCTGGACCTCCTCCTCCTTGCGGATGCGCTCCTTCAGGTCGCCCATGGCGTAGCCCAGGCGGGTGCTCTGGATCTTGAGATAGGCGATGGTCATGAGCGGCATGGCCAGGGCCAGCACCAGCAGGAGCATGCGGAGGATGCCTTCGCTCTCCACCCTGCGGGGGGGAGCCGCCATGCGGGACTGGACGGAAACGGACATCGTCGGTACCTCGGTCAGGGGAGCCGCTCGGCCAGGCGCAGGCGGGCGGAACGGGAGGGGGGATTGGCGGCGGCCTCGGCCTCGCCGGGGGCGATGCCGCCGGGATGGAGGAGACGCAGCCGTTTCGGCAGGACCGTGGGCGCCACGCGCCCCGGACCGTCATAGATGCCCGCAAGGCGCCGCAGCGTCTGCTTGACGATGCGGTCCTCCAGGCTGTGGAAGCTGATCACGGCGAGCCGCCCGCCGGGCCGGAGGGCGTTCACGGCGGATTCGAGGGTCGCGGCGAGGCGCGCCAGCTCCCCGTTGACCGCGATGCGGACCGCCTGGAAGGTGCGGGTGGCCGGATCGCTGAGGCCCTTGCGCTTGGCGGGCTCCCGGGGGATCACGGTGTAGACCGCCTCGGCCAGGTCCCGGGTGGTGGCGAGGCGTCCGTCCCGCAGCGCTGCAAGGATGGCGCGGGCGATGGGACGGGAGGCCCGCTCCTCGCCGAACTGGTAGAGGGCGTCGGCCAGGCTCTCGTCGGTCTGCGCCGCAATCCATTCCACGGCCGTGGGCCCATGCTCCGTGTCCATGCGCATATCCAGGGGACCTTCATCCCTGAAGCTGAAGCCCCGCCCGGGGCTCCGGAGCTGCAGCGTGGAGACCCCCAGGTCCGCCAGGATGGTGTCGAAGCCCTCCGGGGCCTGGGTGGCCATCCAGTCGAGGAAGGCAGGGTCGTCCCAGACATCCTCGTAGGCGGAGGCCAGGACCGACAGCCGGGGGTCGGCTCCCAGGCGTTCCAGGGCCAAGGCCCGGGCCTCCGGGTCGCGGTCCACGCCCAGGTAGCGGCTGCCGGCGTCGCAGCGGCCAAGGAGGGCCTCCGCGTGACCGCCCAGGCCCAGGGTGAGGTCCAGGATCCGGGCCGAGGGCGGCAGCGGCAGGTTGGCCACCACCTCCTGGAGGAGGACCGGGACGTGGAGGGGGGTCGGGGCCGCCACGCTCATATCCCCAGGTCCGCGAGCTGGGCCAGATCCTCGACGCTGAGGGGCTCGGCGGCCAGACGGCGCTCGAAGCCGGCCTTGTTCCAGAGGGCGAGGTGGTCCATCTGGCCAAGGAGGGCGACCTCCCCGGTGAGCTGGGCGGCCTCGCGCAGGATGGGCGGGATGACGAAACGGCCCTGGGCATCCGGCTCCACTTCGCTGCCGAAGTAGGCAGTGGTCTCGAGGAACTTGCGCTTGGCAGGGCTGGTGGACGGCAGGGCGGCCAGCCGCGCCTCGATGGCCTCCCAGACCGGCAGGGGATAGAGGCGGGCGGAGCGGCCGTCCAGCGAAGTCAGGTAGTGCCGCAGGGCGGAAACGCCCTCGCGCAGACCCCGGCCCCCTTCGCCCTGAGCGAAGGTTTCCAGCTCGGCCTTGAAGGAGGAGGGGAGCTTCAGACGGCCCTTCTCATCCACCGTGGCCGGTGAGTTTCCGCGAAGTCGCAGCACCGGTAACGCCTTTCAACCAGTTGTCCAGACGGAATCGGCGGTGAGGGTGTGGACCACCTTGATCCACTTCATTCCACTTTCTTCCACTG
>MTLD01003317.1_pt1 | contig 22036 bp, 16 predicted proteins | sample 1982471 | NCBI WGS metagenome assembly MTLD01 (sample SAMN05712604, study PRJNA340218) | biofilm metagenome | isolation source: sample SPM anode biofilm adapted to -50 mV | place: USA | collected 2012-02-03 | reverse complement strand
GCGTACTTGAGGTAGCGCCCCTCCGGGAAGGTGACCGGGTAAGGGAAATCCTCCGGCTGCCCGGAGAGCGAGACCACCTGCAGCGTCCCCCCTGCCTGGAGCGCGCCGCGGCGCAACTCCTTCAGGTAATCGGCTAGATCCACCTTCTGATGGTTCGAGGAGGCGATCAGCACCCCTCCCCCTTTCAAAAGTTTCATGGCGGCGGCGACCAGGTCCGCGGTCCCGCCGCGCGTGGTGAAGCGGCTCTTGGACGTGGTGGAAAAAGACGGCGGGTCCATGAGGATCACGTCGTAGCATTTCTTCTGCCGCGCCAGGTCGTCGAGCACGTTCAGGCAGTCGCCTACCAGGAATTCGTGGCGCTTGGGGTTCATCCTGTTGACGCTGAAGTTTGAGCGCGCCTGCTCCATGTACCCTGGCGAGGCGTCCACGCTGGTGACGAGGCTGGCGCCGGCCGCGGCCGCGGCGACGGAGAAGGCGCCGGTATAGCTGAAGAGGTTCAAGAAGCGCTTCCCCTGCACCCGGGCCATCAGGTCGCGCCGGTTCTTGCGCTGGTCGAGGAACAAGCCGGTATTGAGACCGCGCTCAAGGCTCACCTGGAAGCTGAGCCCGTTCTCCAGCACCATGAGCGGTTCCGGAGCGGGCTTTCCGGAAAGCAGATGCCCGTATTTCTTCCCCTCCCCACCCGAATCCAGTTCGCGCGTATTCTGGGGACGGCTCTTCTCGTAGATGCCGGCGGGCTCAAGCAGCTCGTCAAGCGCCTGCGTCACCAGCTTGAGATGCCTGCGCCACCCCGAGCAGTAGATCTGCACCATGAGGTAGTCGCCGTAGCGGTCAACCGTAATCCCGGGAAGGAGGTCCCCCTCGCCGTTGACCAGGCGGTAGGCGTTGGTGTCTATGAGCCCGGCATGGTCCCTTCTGAGCGTGATCGCCCGCTGCAGCCGCTCCTTCACCCACCCCCGGTCCAGGCGCATCCGCTCCCGCGACAGCACCCGGGCCACGATCCGGTCCCTGGGATCCAACAGCGCCTGGGCCAGGAAACGCCCCGACGGGTCGACGAGCTCCACCAGGTCGCCCGCCTCGCCCGCCGGCCACTTTTTGGTGTAGCCGTCGGCGATGATCCAGGGGTGCCCCAGTTCTATCATCCGCACCGACTCCGGTCCTACCGTGCATGCTTTCGACATCTTATCCTCTGCAAAAAATCAAAACCCTAAGAAACATCACACACGGATGACGCGGATCAAGACCGATAACTTCGGATCAAACAAAACCCCTGCTCCAGCTTAATCTGCCGTTATCCGCGTCATCCGCTAAATCCGTGTGCGATGCCGTTAGCTGATGAAAACTCAAAGGGGCGGAACCCCTGAAAAGGAGCCCGCCCCTCGGTCAAGGGTGATGCCCGGTCCGCCTTTTAGTGAACCTGGCCGGAGCCTGCCGCCTGCTGCGCCGCAGCGATCGCCGCGTTCCTCGCCTGCTCCAGGGCTTCCATCTCCTTCAGCTTCTCGCCCAGCCAGTAGTGCAGCTCGCGCGCGGTGTTGTAGTTCACAACCACGCCGTTGATCACCTGGCGCACCAGGCTGCGGGTCAGGTCCGCAGGCTCAACCTCGGTCTCCGGACCGATGGTGCCGGCAGGGGTGATCTCGTGGGTGATGGAGTTCGGGAGCGGCTGGCGCTCAAGGTAGAAGTTCATCACCAGCTCGCCGCGCGGAGAGATGCCGCCGTGGGCTCCGTTCACGTAGATCGGGTTGTAGTCGTATTGGAAGATGTATTTAAAGGTCATCTCGTTTTTCTTGTTGTTGGACATGGTGCTCTCCTTTTCGATGGCATTGTAAAGTGCTTGCCTTTATAGCATGGAGCGAAGCCCCAAGCAAACAAGAATCTAACTGAGCTTAATCTTGTATCTCTAAAGATCAGGCGTGATGGGTCTTGGAGAGGTAGTAGTCGTAATCCCCCTCGTAGAGCCTCATTTCGCCGTGGTCCACCTCGATGACGCGGTCAACCAAAAGGCGCAGGAAGTGCCGGTCGTGGCTGACTAGAACCACGGTCCCGGCGAAGTCGGCCAGCGCGTTCAAGAGGATCTCGCGCGACCGGATGTCGAGGTGGTTGGTCGGCTCGTCCAACACCAGGAAGTTGACCGGCCGGGCCAGGAGCGTCGCCAGGACCACGCGGCTCTTCTCACCGCCGGAGAGGTTCTCGATCCGCTTGTCCACGTCGTCCCCCTGGAACAGGAAGGAGCCGAGCAGGTTCCGGATGACGCCGATGGTGGCCAGCGGTATCACGTCCTGGACCGTCTCGAAGATGGTCTTCTTTGGATCGAGGATCTCCATGGCGTGCTGGCTGAAGTAGCCTAGCTCCACGTTCGCCCCGAGCGCCACGCTCCCCTGGCTCGGCTCGGTCTCGCCGGCCAGCACCTTGAGGAAGGTGGACTTTCCGGCGCCGTTCACGCCGACCACAGCGATCTTGCTGAGCCTCTTGATGACCCCGGTGACGCCTGAGAAGATGGGCTGCACCGAGCCGTCCGGCTGCTGCCAGCTCTTACCGAGCGCATCCATGGCCACCACGTCGTCGCCGCTTCTCGGTGGGGCGGCGAACTCGAAGCGGACCACCCGCTCCTCGGGCGGGATCTCGATGCGCTCGATCTTCTCGATCTTCTTCACCCGGGACTGCACCTGCGCTGCGTGCGAGGCGCGGGCGGCGAAGCGGGCGATGAATTCCTCTTCCTTGGCGAGCATCTCCTGCTGGCGCTTGTGGCTCGCGATCAGCTGCTCGCGGCGGATGTCACGCTCCTTTTCATAGAAGTCGTAGTTGCCGCCGTAGGTCGTCACCGTTTTGTTGGCCACCTCGATGACCCGGGTCACCACGCGGTTCATGAAGTCGCGGTCGTGGCTGGTCATCAAAAGGGCCCCCTTGAACTCGCTGGCAAGCCACTCTTCGAGCCAGATGATCGATTCCACGTCCAGGTGGTTGGTCGGCTCGTCCAGAAGCAGTACGTCGGGCTGCAGGGTGAGGATGCCGGCGAGCGCAACGCGCATGCGCCAGCCGCCGGAAAACGATTCCACGGGGTTATGGAAGCGGTCCGGCCCGATACCGAGGCCGGTCAAGACCTCCTGGGCGCGCGAATCGAGGTCGTAGCCGCCGCGGTGCTCGAACTCCTCCATCGCGGAGCCGTAGCGCTCCAGAAGAGAAGCCATGTCGTCGTCGGACATGGGGAGCCCCATCTGCTCTTCCATCTGCTTCAGCTCGGCGGCAAGGCGCACCGTCTCGGCCGAGACCGCCATCACCTCCTGCAGCGCGGAGCGCCCGCGCATGTCGCCTATGTCCTGCGAGAAGTAGCCGATGGTGGTCTTCTTCGCCAGCGTCATCTCGCCGGCGTCGACCTCCTCCTCGCCGGTGATGATGCGAAAGAGGGTGGTCTTTCCAGCGCCGTTGGGACCGACGAGGCCGGTCCTCGTGCCGGGGAGTATCTGGAAGCTCGCCTCGCGGAAGAGGACCTGCGAGCCGTGCTGCTTCGTGATGTTGGACAGATGGATCATGAATGCTCCTGGAGTTTGATCGTAACCGGTCAGCGTTAGCATGAAGGGTGCGCCAGTGACAACTTAATTTTTCTCAAGGGAGCGTTTCCACGGAACTTGGAGGGGTGCAACTTTTGCGTCATTTGGCGAGGATGTCGCAGCCCGATTGTTCAAATGGCGCACAGCTGTATGAGGTTTAACCAGAGGTCGGCTGGAAATGGCAAATGGAGTCGGAAGATAATTCTTAATGATTACGAGGAGGAGAGAAACGTTAATGAGATAAAATCCCCGTTGCGCCGGTTTCGGCTTCTTTCCTGCTATGAAAAGGGAAAGCAGCGTAAACACGAAGCCAGGGGGTAATGCATGAACATGTTCACCGCGTTGATGGCCACCGTCACCTTGACCATGACTGCTGTCATGTTGCCGAGGATCTACCTCTCCTGGCTCGTGGCTGAGGAGCGCTGCCTTGAGGGAGAGATCGAGCAACTGCAGGCTCTGCTGGAAGAACAAAACGGCTGGGTCAGGCGGCATTTCGGTTGCGGCGCGGCGGCGGTGGCCATGATCTGGATGGTGAAGAGTTCGCAGCAGGACCTGGAGATTCCCGCCTCCATGGCAGTAGCGCTGGGAGCCTACGCGGTGATCTCGATGGCGTTCGCGGTTTTGGAATCGCTGGTGGCCCAGAAAATAGCGACCTTCCTGCAGACGGTGCCGGTTCCGGTAAAGGTACGCGAAGAGGGCGAGTGGTAGCAGCCGACCCTAGCGCCGCCGGAGGAAGAACTCCACTGCCACCCTCAGCAGGTTCGCCAGGTAGATGCAAAGGAACATGATGACGGCGAGGTTGACGAACCGGGTCCAGATGGGATCGGGCACCGGCGTCACCCTGCCGAAGTTGTTGTAGAGGTACCATCCGCAAAGGACGGCGCCTATGGCCGCGCCCCCGATGACGAAGGGGCGCCTGAGTCTGGAAACCTTCTTTTCCTGCTGCAAGGAAAACCTCCTCTTTCAACAAGGGCTAGCGGTACTGCCTCTCCCCGAAGAGCGCGGAGCCTACGCGCACGAGCGTCGCCCCTTCTTCTATGGCGGCCTCGAAATCCCCCGACATCCCCATGGACAACTCCCGCATCTCGACGCCGGGTACGGCCGCAGCCTGAAGCTTGCCGGCCAAATCTCTCAATTCGCGGAAATAGGGGCGAGCCCCCTCGGGGTCGTCGAAAAAGGGGGGCATGGTCATAAGCCCGACGACCCGCAAGTGCGGCAGCCGTGCCACGTCCCGCACCAGCTGTAACAGCTCCTCGCTGCTGGTCCCACCCTTGGTCTCTTCGCGGGAGATGTTGACCTGGATCAGCACCTCGCAGACCTTCCCCAGCGTCCCCCACTGCCGGTCTATCTCGGCGGCGAGGGAAAGGCGGTCCACCGAGTGGATCAGGTCGACCATCCCCGCTATCTGGCGCACCTTGTTGCTTTGCAGGTTGCCAATGAAGTGCCAGGAGACCTCGGTGGGAAGTTCCGCCTTTTTCCCCACCAGCTCCTGCACGTAGTTCTCGCCGAAGATCTGCTGGCCGCAGCCGAAGGCCTCTTCGATCGCCGCGGCAGGCTTGGTCTTCGAGACCGCCACCAGCCGGACCGATTCCGGATCCCTACCCGCCCGCAGCGCCGCCAGCCTGATGCGCTCCCTGATTCTGCCCAGGTTCTCAGCTACCGACATGCGCCCTCCTATTTACCCAGCGCCCCGACCACCCTCAGCGCGTCCACCACCTCGCAAAGCGGCAGTCCGACCACGTTGGTGTAGGATCCCTCTATCTTCTGCACCATGTGGGCGGCGCCCCCCTGGATGGCGTAGGCGCCAGCCTTGTCGAAGGGACAGCCGGTGGCTATGTAGTCCCGGATCTCCTCGTCGCGCAGATGCTTGAAAAAGACCTTGGTCCTGATGGCCTCGACCACCGCCCCCTTGCGCTCCCGGTCGTAGATGGCAAAGCCGGTGACCACCTCGTGGGGGACGCCGGAGAGCTTTTTCAGCATGCGCTCGGCATCGGCGGCGTCCTTGGGCTTACCCATGATCTCGCCGTCGCAAAGAACTATGGTGTCGGCGCCCAGGAAGAACCTCCCTTCGGCCAGGTCCGCCGCGGCGCGCGCCTTTCCTTCGGCGAGCCTTCGCACGTGATCGACCGGCTCCTCCCCGGGGAGGGGCTCCTCGTTTATGTCAGCCGGAACCACCCGGAACTGGATCCCCGCCGACTCCAAAAGCTCGCTCCGCCTGGGCGACGCCGAGGCGAGCACGATGCTGCTGTTCTTCATTGTTCTTCTCCTTTATTTCGCCTTATCCCTGTCCCTGCCGCGGCAGTGCCGGCACTTCAGCACGAAGAGCGAGGTGCCCACCAGGATCACCATCCCCAAGGCGATGTTCCAGTAACTGTCCTCCCAGGCCCCGTAGATCAAGGACAGTAGCGCCATGACGAAGGCAAAGGCCTCGAGCGAGATCAGGCGCCCTATGACGCTGATCTCGAGTTGTGTCTTCTCCTTGTCTTTCTGCATGCCGACCTCCCCGCCCCAAGGGGCTTATCGAGGTGAACCGTCAGGACAACTCCGGGAGCCACTTATCCAGCGCTTCCAGCCCCCGCTGCGCCAAGAGACCGCGCTTTTCTTTCTTCTTGACCCGCCCGGGAAGAGGCGGGAAAAGGCCGTAGTTCACGTTCATGGGCTGGAAGTGCGCGGCCTCGGTGTTGGTGATGTGCCGGGCCAGCGCTCCGATGGCGGTCTCCGCCGGGGGAACGATCAATTCCTCCCCCCTGGCGAGCCTTGCCGCGTTGACGCCGGCCACGAAGCCGCTGGAGGCGGACTCGACGTACCCCTCGACGCCGGTGATCTGGCCGGCGAAGAAGACCCTTTGATCGCTCTTAAGCTGGCAGGTCGCCAAAAGGAGCTCGGGGGCGTTGATGAAGGTGTTCCTGTGCATGGAGCCGAGCCTCAGGAACTGCGCGTTTTCCAGGCCGGGGATCATCCGGAAGATCCTTTTCTGCTCGGGCCAGGTGAGCTTGGTCTGAAAGCCGACCAGGTTGTACATGGTCGCCTCGCGGTTCTCCTGACGCAGCTGTATCACGGCATGCGGCTCCACCCCGACCCTCGGATCGACGAGCCCCACCGGCTTCATCGGACCGAAACGGAGCGTCTCCACGCCGCGGCTCGCCATCTCCTCGATCGGCATGCACCCCTCGAAGTGGACCACCTTCTCGAAGCTCTTCGGTTCCACCTTCTCGGCCGCAAGGATCTCGCGCACGAACGCCTGGTACTGCTCCTCGTCCATCGGGCAGTTCAGGTAGTCGTCGCCGTCCCCCTTGCCGTAGCGCGAGGCGCGGAAGGCCTTGTCGTAGTCGATGGAATCGGCCGCGACGATGGGGGCGATGGCGTCATAAAAGTAAAGGTAGCTCCCGGCAAGGCGCCCGATCTCTTCGGCGAGGAGGCCCGAGGTCAGGGGGCCGGAGGCGACGACCACGATCCCCTCTTCGGGGATGCGCGTCACCTCTTCCCGGACCACCTCGATCAGGGGATGGCTTTCGATGCGGGAGGTGATGTACTGCGAGAAGAGGTCGCGGTCGACGGCTAGCGCCCCTCCTGCCGGGACCTTGGTAGCCTCGGCACCCTCCATGAAGAGAGAATCCAGGCGACGCAGCTCCTCCTTCAGAAGACCGACCGCGTTCTCAAGGGAGTCGCCGCGCAGCGAGTTGGAGCAGACCAGCTCGGAGAGCCCTGGAAGGTGGTGCGCCTCGCTGTAGACGTTGGGCTTCATCTCGAAAAGGCGCACCTTCACCCCGCGCCTTGCCGCCTGCCATGCCGCCTCGCAACCGGCGAGACCTCCACCTATTACCGTTATTTCCTGCGTCATCGTTTCTCCTGAAAAAACTGCTTGTTCAAAGGGGGCGTCGCTAGAAGCAAATCCCAGAAGCAAATCCCCCCTGTCCCCCCTTCGCAAAGGGGGGACGTAAGGGCCGCGCATGAGCTTCATGGCGGGATCACGCTTGCTCCCTAGCATTCCCCGATTAACCCTTGGCAAGGCAATGGGAAGCTATGCTTTGCTCTGCGGCTCCCTTGAAAACGAAGCGGGGTCCTAAGACCCCGCATCATGGTAGCACCAATCGAACTGTCCGTCCGACTCTATTACTGGTTGCTCTTGTAGTCGCACCCTTCCTTCGGGCACTTGAGGAATTCGCCTTCGCGCTTGTAGACCTTCTTGATCAAAAGCGGGAAGCCGCACTTGGGACAGGGCTGCTGCACCGGGAGGTCCCACAGGGCGAACTTGCACTCGGGGTACCGGTTGCAGGAGTAGAAGAGCTTGCCGAAACGGGACTTCTTCTCGATCAGCTCTCCCTTGCCGCACTCGGCGCAGGTGATCCCGGTCCCCTTGGGCTTCACCAGCGGCTGGATGTTCTTGCAGTTGGGGTAGGCGGAACAGGCTAAGTATTTACCGAAGCGCCCGTCCTTGATCAGCATGTGGCTGCCGCACTTGTCGCATACTTCCTCGGAAACCACGGGCTCCACCACCTCGCCCGTCTCCTTGTCCAGCGGACGGATGTAGCGGCACTCGGGGTAGCCGGTGCAGGCGTAGAACTTGCCGAACTTGCCGAGCTTCACCACCAAGGGCTTGCCGCACTCGGGGCAGACCTCATTGGTCGCCTCGGTGGTCAAGTCGGATTTGTTCACCTCCCCTTCCTTCAATTTCAAGAGGTTGATGAAGGGACCCCAGAACTCGTGCAGAAGCGGGCGCCACTGCTTCTCGCCGCGCGAGACCATGTCGAGCTCTTCCTCGAGGTTCGCGGTGAAGTTGTAGTCGACGTACTGGGTGAAGTGGTTGGTCAGAAGGTCCGAGACCACCATCCCAACGTCCTCGGGGAAGAAGCGCTTCTTGTCGAGGCGCGCGTACTTCCTCTCGGTGAGGGTGTTCATGATGGAGGCGTAGGTGGACGGACGCCCGATGCCGTACTCCTCCAGGGTCTTCACCAGGCTCGCCTCTGTGTAGCGCGGCGGCGGCTGGGTGAAGTGACGCTCGGGGAGGAGATGCTGCAGCTTGACGATGTCCCCCTCGGAGAGCGGCGGGAGCAGCCCCTCCTTCTCCTTGTCCTCCGCCTCGTCGTCGACACCCTCGATGTAGAGCTTCATGAAGCCGGCGAAGCGGATCACGGTCCCGGCGACGCGGAAGCGGAATCCCTCGCCCGCGGTGATCTCGACCGAGGTCTGGTCCAGGAGCGCCTCCGCCATCTGGCAGGCGACGGTCCTCTTCCAGATCAGGTCGTAGAGCTTGAACTGGTCGGAGCTCAGGAACTTCTTCAGCTCGATCGGGGTCTTGGCGATGTAGGTCGGGCGCACCGCCTCGTGCGCTTCCTGTGCGTTCTTGGACTTGTTCTTGAAAAAGCGCGGCTTATCGAGCGCGTATTCCTTGCCGTAGAGCGAGGTGATCACCGATTTCGCCTCTTCCAGCGCCACGTTGGAAAGGGCTACGGAGTCGGTACGCATGTAGGTGATGAGACCGACGGCCCCCTCCCCTACGTCGATCCCCTCGTAGAGTTTCTGCGCCGTAGACATGGTCTTCTTCGCGGAGAAGCCGAGCTTGCGCGCCGCCTCCTGCTGCAAGGTGGAGGTGGTGAAAGGGGGAGAAGGCTGGCGCTTTCTCTCGCTCTTGGTGACCTTGTCGACCCGGTACTCGGGGTGCGCCGGGTTCTCGACCACCAGCGGCGTTTTTACCGCTTCGTCCCCTTCCTGCGACGGGAATTCCTTCCCCCCAAGCTTGGCGAAGTGCCGGAACGCTGTCTCCTGATCCGGGATGTCGAACTTCCCTAGCTTCTTCCCCTCGGCCTCCACCAGCGTGGCCGTGAACCCCTGCTTCTTGGCGGTCTCCAGCTTCGCGGCGATGGTCCAGTACTCCTGCTCCTTGAAGGCCTGGATCTCCTTCTCTCGCTCGCAGATGAGCCTGAGCGCTACCGACTGCACCCGCCCGGCGGAAAGGCCGTAGCGGATCTTCTTCCAGAGGAAGGGAGAGAGGGTGAAGCCGACGAGATAATCGAGGATGGAGCGCGCCTGCTGCGCGTCGACCAGGTCCAGGGCGATGTCGCGGGGATTTTCCACCGCGTGCACGATGGCGTCCTTGGTGATCTCGTGGAAGACCACCCGCTTGATCTCGAACGGGAGCTTCTTCTTCCCGTCCAGGCCGAGCGCCGCCAGAAGGTGCCAGGAGATCGCCTCTCCCTCGCGGTCGGGGTCTGTCGCTAGAAGCAGCGAGGTGATCCCCTTCATCTCCTTCTTGATGGCGTCGATGTGCTTCTTGCTCTCGGGGAGCACGGCGTACTTGGGCTCGAAGTCGTGCTCCGTGTCCACCGACCCCTGCTTGCTGGGAAGGGCGCGCACGTGACCGAAGGAGGCCAGGACCTTGTAGTCGTGGCCGAGGAATTTCTCTATGGTCTTCGCCTTGGCGGGAGACTCAACTATGACGAGATTATGAGACATGTGTCCACCTAGTATGGTATTTCCGCTTTTGGGGCAAGGGCTTACGCCACGGCGAAACGCTTGCCCGGGAGTTGGACTATGGCTCCCTTCATTTCCAAGCGAAGTAAGGTAGCGGAAACCTCGCTTGCTGTCAACGCGCTCTGCACGATGATGTCGTCTATCTGCAGCGCCCCCTGGCAAAGAAGGGCGTAAAGCTCGGCCTCCTGAGGGGTGAGCTCGAAGCTTCCCGGCTTCGGGAGGGGGAGCGTCGCCTGCGGCTCAAGGCTCAGCTCCTCCAGGATATCCTCCACCCGCTCCACGAGTTTCGCCCCTTCCTTGATCAGGCCGTTCACGCCGCGGCTGCCGCTCACCGAGACGTTGCCGGGAACGGCGAAGACCTCGCGCCCCTGCTCCAGCGCGTAATGCGCCGTGATCAGCGAACCGCTCCCCTCCCCCGCCTCCACGACCAGCACGCCGCGCGACAGTGCGCTGATGATCCTGTTGCGGCGAGGGAAGTTCTCCGCCAGGGGTGGCGTCCCCATGGGGAACTCGCTGATGAGCGCCCCGTTTTCGGACAAAGCCTGGTAGAGCGCCCCGTTCTCCGGCGGGTAGACGAGATCGATGCCGCAACCAAGAACGGCGACGCTGCGGCCGCCTGCCTTGAGCGCTCCCCAGTGCGCCGCCGTGTCTATGCCGCGCGCCATCCCCGAAACCACCGTTATCCCCTGCAGCGCCAGGTCGCGCGCAAGCCTTGTCGCGGTGCAAAGACCGTACTGCGTGGCGCGCCGGGAGCCGACCATGGCGACCGCGGTTTCACTGCCGTCAAGCTCCCCCTTGAGGTAGAAGAACGGTGGCGGGTCCGGGATCTCCATCAAAAGGCGAGGGTAGCGACGGGACAGGATGTCGACCACTTGGATACCCGACGCCTGAACCTTCTCGCACTCGCTGCGCGCGAGTCCGGCATAGTCGTGGCCGGCGATGGAGGCGGCGGCCTGCGGACTCACCCCCTTGACTCCGGAGAGCTCCGCAAGTGACGCCTTGAGCGCGCGCTCCGGCGTCCCGAAGCGGGACAAAAGCCGCAGGAAGGTGACGTTTCCCACCAGCGGCACCGACCTGAGCGCGAACCAGTAGTAGTGATCCATGGGGTTACCCCCTTTGGCCTGCTACCTGTTTTTCCTCATCTCCACGCGGTCGCCCCGGTACACGGTGTCGACGCTCTTCACTATGACGGCCGTGGAACTGTTGAGGCCGGTGGACACCACCACCAGCGCGCCGACCACCTCGACCGGCAGTTTTTCGATGCGGGAGTCGGCGAAACGCTGGTCCGGCGTGACGTCGCGCACGATGTAGAGCATGTTGCCGGGCTGCGCCCCCTGAGCCTTGCCCAGGTCCAGGAATACCACGTCGTTCACCGCTATGACCGTGTTCCCGTTCTGGGTCTGGACGATGTAACCGACGAGGTCGCGGTCCGCGGACTTAAGCGGCACAGTCACCTTGCGGTCCCGGTAAGGAAGGAGGAAGGAGCCGGCGCTGATCTCCTGGTAGGACTTGGTGACGATCGCCTTGGAAGCCTTCTCCTCCACTTCGGAGAGCTGCAGCTCGCCAAGCGGCATGACCTGCTGCCCGAGGATCACGTTGGTGACGGGATGGCTCACCGGGCCCATCTTCTTGTAGACGGAGAAGCGGTCCCCGGCGTTCGCGCCCTGGTCGAGACCGATGTCGGTGTAGACGATGTCGTCGGTTCCGGCCATCTCACGGTTCTGGTGCAGCGAGATGACCAACCCGGCAGGGTGGGCGCCGTTCTCCAGCAGGAACCCTTCGCTACCCGTGGTGCTGAAGCTCGCCGCCTGCGGGGCCTCATCGTGGGGAGCCTCAGCTGCGGGCTTCGCTGCCGCTGCCGCAGCACGCGGCGCAGGCTCGATCTCGATCCGGTCGCTGTAGATGCGCAGCCGCTGCCCGGGATAGATGAAATGGGGATTGCCGATGGACTGGTTGTTGGCCCAGAGGTTGGGCCAGTAGTAGGGGTCCTTCAGAAAACGCTGCGAGAGCCCCCAGAGGGTGTCGCCGGGGACGATGGTGTAAATGGTGGGTTGTTCCTGTTCCGCCGCCGCAAGCTGCGCGGTGCCGGCCAGACATACAAAGAGCAGTGCCAGAGAGAAGATTCTTTTCATACGCTCCTTAAGGGGTCCCGAAGGCCCACCCTCCTCCGAAGTACAAAGCTTCATGGCTGCAGGTGCTACTGCCGAAATACCATTCATTAGATTTCCGCCCGCCCATGAGGAAAAACGGGAAGGGGGACGGCTCGCAAAACCGCATGAAACGGGGCCTCACAGATTAAGAACAGAGGCTGCCTTGCCCTAATGCCCCAAAAAAATTTAACATAATTAAAGCCTTTTGCCCCTCAATGTCAAGGGGAAAGCGCCTATTGGGGGGTTCATTATCAGCGCGGTATGTGCTACGGTGTGCCGTCGCCGCAAGGCGGCCAAAACCGGCGCCACAGCTGAGCCGGAGCAAAAGGAGCGGAGCTTGACAGGAAAGGATCTGGAGAGAGCAGCAGGAGAAGGGGCCACGGCGCCTGCCGGAGGTGCCGGGCAGGGGGAGCATCAGGGACGGGTGAAGCCTGAGCTTTTGGCGCCGGCCGGGAACATGGAGAAACTGAAGGTGGCGATCCGCTACGGCGCCGACGCGGTATACCTCGGGGGGAAGTCGTTCGGCCTTAGAAACCTGGCTGGCAACTTCAGCCTCCCCGAGCTCTCCCACGCCGTCGAATACGCGCACCGGCACGGCGTCAAGGTGTACCTGACAGTCAACGCCTTTGCCGACAACGGGGATCTGGCCGAGTTGGAGCGCTACCTGGAGGAGATTCGCGAGGTTCCCTTCGACGCCCTCATCGCCGCCGACCCCGGCGTCGTGGCGCTGATAGCGGAGCACTACCCCGGCCGCGAGATCCACCTCTCCACCCAGGCCAACACCACCAACTGGCGCTCCGCCCGCTTCTGGCAGGCGCAGGGGGTGAAAAGGGTGAATCTCGCGCGCGAGATGCCGCTGGAGCAGATCGCCGAGACGGCGGCAAACTGCGGCGACCTGGAGCTCGAGGTCTTCGTGCATGGCGCCATGTGCATCTCTTATTCGGGGCGCTGCCTCCTTTCCCTGGCCATGACCGGCAGGGACGCCAACAAGGGGGAGTGCACCCAGCCCTGCCGCTGGAACTACGCCATCGTGGAGGAGAGCCGCCCCGGTGAGTATTTCCCGATCCACGAGGACGAAAGCGGCAGCTTCATCTTCAACTCAAAGGATCTCTGCCTGATCGAGCACCTGCCGGAGCTGGTGCAGAGCGGGGTCCACTCCCTGAAGATAGAGGGGAGGATGAAGGGGATCTACTACGCGGCCAGCGTGATCCGCATCTACCGCGAGGCGCTGGACAGCTACTGGGCGGACCCGGCGAACTACCGGCTGAACCCGGCCTGGCTTGAGGAGCTCGCCAAGATCAGCCACCGCGGCTACACCACGGGCTTTTTATTGGGCAAGCCGCGCGACGTGGACCACGAGTACCTCTCGCGTTACGTGAGGAACTTCGAATTCGTGGCCCTGGTCGAGGGGGAAGCCAAGGGGGGCGGCACCCTGGTGGCGGTGAGGAACCGCCTGCAGTTGGGGGACGCCCTGGAGCTCATCGGTCAGGGGACGAGCTTCACCCGCTTCATCCTGCAGGCGATGGAAGACGAGGATGGCGTCCCGTTACAGGTAGCGCACCCAAACCAGCGGGTAGTCCTTAAAGAGCTCACCGGCGCCGGCGAGTACGATCTGATCAGACGAGAAAAAAGCGAGAAAAGCTAAAGACAAAACCATCAGCCTTTCTCCCACACCACCACGTTTTTCCCGCTGTTCTTCGCCTTGTAGAGGAGCTGGTCGGCGAAGTCGAGAAGCTCTGGCGCTTCGCTCCCGTCCCCGGGATAGGCCGCGACGCCGAGGCTGATGGTGACCTTCCCCAGGGGCTGGGTCGCTCCCCCGGGGAAGGGGTGCCCCTCGACCCTGCACCTCACCTCCTCCGCCACGCCGAGCGCCGCCTCCTTGGGGGTCTCCGGTAGCAGCAGCACGAACTCCTCCCCGCCGTAGCGCGCGGCAATGTCGCAGACCCGCAGGTGCGTGGTCATGATCTGGGCCAGGGTCTTCAAGAGCGCGTCCCCCTGCGGGTGCCCGTTGGTGTCGTTGTACATCTTGAAGTTGTCGACATCCATGAAGATCAGGCTGCACTGCTTCTGGTAGCGCTTCGAGCGCGCCACCTCCAGGGCCAGCGCCTCCTGAAAGTAGCGATGGTTGTAGAGCGCGGTGAGACCGTCTCTAACCGCGAGCTCCTTCAGGGCCAGGTTCGCCTCCTTAAGTTCCGCGTTGGCACGGGTCAACTGCTCCAAAAGCTCCCTGTTCTGCGTCACGAGACGCGCCTTCTCCGCCGCCCTCCCCGCCACCGCCGAGATCAGGTCCAGGCTCTCGAAGGGCTTCACCAGGTAATCGTAGGCGCCGGCTCTGAGCGCGGTGAGCGCGCTGTCCAGCGAGGCATGGCTCGTCATGATCACCACCTGGGTGTCGGGGTTGTGCTCCTTGATCTCGGTGAGGAGCTCGATGCCGCTCATCCCCCCCATCCTGATGTCGGTGATCACCAGCGGATGGCTCACGCTCCTGAACGCCTCCAGGGCCTCCTCGCCGCTGGCCGCCTCCGCCACCGTGAAGCCGTCGGCGGAAAGGACCTGCGACACCACGCTCCTCAAGGTTTCCTCGTCGTCAACAACCAGTAAGTCCATGCGCGTCCTCCTCTAGGGTGTGCCCACCGCGGAGGGGGGGAGGGTGATGATGAAGGTGGTCCCCACCCCCTCCTCGCTTTCCAGGTGGATCTCGCCGCCGTGATCCTTGACGATGCCGTAGGTGACCGAGAGCCCGAGCCCCGTCCCCTGCCCTGCCGGCTTGGTGGTGAAGAAGGGGTCGAAGATCTTCCCCTGGATCTCCTTGCTGATCCCGGGACCGTTGTCCGCCACCCTCAATTCCACCCCCCCCTGCTCGAGCTTCCGCGCGGAGAGCTTCACCGTCCCGTTTTTCCCGCTCATCGCCTGCTGCGCGTTGATCATCAGGTTCATCAGCACCTGCTGCAGCTGGTTCGCGTTGCCGCGGCAGGCCGGAATCCCCGGCTCCAGTTCCTGCTCCACCTTGATGCTGTTGATCCCGAGCTGGTGGTCGACTATGGCAAGCGCATCCGCCACCACCTGCTGGATGTCGACCTCGCCGAACTCCACCTGCTCCTGGCGCGCGAACTTGAGCAGGTTCTCGATGATGGTCTTGCATCGCTTGGTCTCCTTCTCGATGATCAGGAGGTTTTTCTCCAGCGGGTGCCCGGCACCAGCCCCCCTGAGCGAGAGCTGGGTGATGCCGAGGATCCCGGCGAGCGGGTTCTTCACCTCGTGGGCGATCCCCGCGCCGAGCGCGCCGAAGGCGGCCATCTTCTCCGAATGGACCAGCTGCCCGTAGAGGTCCTTGAGCGCCTTCTCGCGCAGCTTCAGCTCGGCCGCCATCTGGTTGAAGGAGCTGGCCAAAGCGCCGATCTCGTCGCCGGAATCGGGCTTGACCTCGATCTCGAAGCGCCCCTGCCCCACCATCCGGGTCGCCGCGGAGAGCTTCTCCAGGGGCCTCGTGAAACGCCGCGACCAGAACTGGCTCAAAAGCGCCGCCCCCCCCAGAAGGGCCAGGGACAGGAGGAGCAGGTCGCTAAGAAGCTCCCTCGAGGTGAGGTAGGCGGCGCTTTTGGGGATCTCCACCCCGACCACCAGCCCGCCCAGCGCGCAACGGGAGAATCCCCCCACCATCTCCTTGCCGCGGTTTTTGTACTCCATGGTCATCCCGGAGCTGCGCGGAGCTTTCACACGCTGCCACCACTCGGGATTGACTGCGACACCGACCCGGTCCGGGTTCCTGTGCGCCAGGTAGCGCCCGGCCGAGTCCAGAAGGAGGATGTCGAAGACCCGCGAGCGCTTGGCGAGCTCCTGCAGCCGGTCCAGGCGCAGCACGGCCGTGGTGGTGACCGGCGCGCCCCCGTCCGCCCCCGGCTCGGAGATGGTGAGGTTCAAGGTGGGGAGCTTGGCCGAGAGCGTCGAGTTCTCCAGGTATACCTGCCCTGCCGGTATCGACTCCGGCGCCGGATGGGACTGCCGGTAGGAGAGTATCTCCTCCTTGGTCACCCCGGCCGCCTGCAGCGCCGCCTGATCGTAGACCGTCTGTTCCCCCCGGGAAGCGCTGCGGGTTACCAGGACGAAGTCCCGGAACTCCTCGAAAAAGCCCTGCAGCACCTGGTCGCGCCCCGAAAGCTCCGGGTCGGAAAGGACCCGCGAGAAGAGCTTCAGCCGTTCCCGGTATCCGCCCAAAAGCGCGTTCGCCTCCTCCGCCGTGTGCAACACCACCGTAGAGGTGAGGTCGTGGATGTAGGCGGTCTTGTCGACCTGGAACAGGTTCGCCATGGTGAAGGTGATCAGGCTCAGCACCACTGACACCACCAGCAACTGGGAGAGGAGCATCTTGAACCTGAGCGGGAATTTCAATCTGGTATGCATCCGGTCCTCCTCTATTTACCTTCCGCTCCGGCACCGGTCCCGTAGATCACCCGCGAAGCGTAACTGGCGTTTCCGGCCTGGTCGACGGCCTCGACCCTGATCAGGTTTACGCCGCTTTTGAGCACCAGGTTGTGGGCGAAGCCCCCGTCGCCGCCTTCGGGCACCTCCACCCCGTTCACGTAGACCCGGGCGCCCGGCTCAACGCTCCCGGTCAGGGTGAAGCTTCCGGCAGCGGCGCTTTGCGGCGGGAAGTCCACCTTCAGGTCGGGCGCTTTCAAAAGCTGCAGCAGATCGCAGCGCCCGGTGCGGCTGAAGAACCCTTCCCTTGCCTCGGTGATCCCGCTCACCCGCCAGAAGTAGCTACCCGCGTCGAGGGTCCCTGTGACGAGTTCCGGCACGGCCAGCTTCCGGTCGAGCACCAGGTTCTTGAAGCGCGGGTCGCGCGCGAGCTGGAAGTGGTATTCCCCCGCCCTGCCGCTCCAGGCGAAGCGGACCTTGGGTGGCAGCCGGCGGAACCTGTAGAGGAGCTTGTCGCTTTTGAGCATCGGAACCTCCGGAAGCGGCACCGCCGGGCCTGCCGCGACCCCTCGTCTCAGGGTGATGCCGTGGTAGGCGGGAACCCGCACGAACCCGTCCTTCCTCTGGACCCTGACCTCGCCGGCATAGACCGCGAGGCTCGACGCATTGCCGTTGGGTGTGACGCGGAACCGGGCGGCCCCGGCAGCGACCCGGGCCAGGTGCCCGGCCGCCGAGATCTCCAGGCGGAGCTTCTTCTCGTTCGACAGGTTTCCCTGCAGCTCCCCCTCCACCTGTACCCGGTAGGCCCTGGGCTCCCCCTCCACCTTTTGGTTCAGGCGGGTGACCAGGACCAGCGAGTTGCTCCCCAGGGTGAGGCGGTCGCTGGGGGCAAAGGACAAGGTGGCCCCCGAGCGGTCGAAGGTCTGCACGGCGTCGTTGTTGTAAAGAAGCATCCCCTCCCGGGCCCCCTCCCAGGCGACCGAATTGCCGCGCCTGAAGCGGACGTCGCGGACCAGGGATTTGAGCGCCGCCTCCGGCCGCCGCCCGGCGCCGTCTTTTGCCGGAAGCTCTTCCGAGCGGCTCTCCAGCATCTCCTTCAGCGGGGTGCCGGATGGGAAGAGTGCGTAAAGAAAGACCATGAACAGCCAATAGAGCGAAAGGACGAGGAGGAGGGAGGCGACGGTCTCCAGGGCAAGCCCACCGAATTTCCTGAGGCGGTCCCAGGCGCTCATGGCTCACCCCGCAGCGGTGTCACGCGGCTGCGCTCGGAGCGCAGCCGCAGGTTCATGAGCTTGGAGCAGCCGGAGCCGTTTCTGAGCACTACACCCAGTACCTGCTCGCCGTCTTTAAGCGGGAGCTCGTACTTGAAGCCCCCCGCCAGGTCGAGCGGAACCTTCCTCCCCGCAAGCTCCATGGAGCTTCCTTCCACCGTCCCCGAGAGCATGCAGTGCCCCTTGCCGTCGGCATCGACCCTGACGCCGGAGGTTTCCTTACCGTACCCCACCAGCGTCTCGGCAAGAGGCTCGTGCACGGCCAGGTCCGGAAGCGGGAGCGAGGTGGCGAGGAAGCGCCCCTGCGAGTCCCCCATCTCGAGGTCGAGGTCGAGGGTGTTGCCGGGGAAGGTGGCCTCGAAGCGACCCAGGCGGTCGACCTGGATAGTGCGGCCGTTGATGACCACGAAGGGCTGGGTCCGGTAACGGTCGTCGGGGGAGACCAGATGCAGCTCTTTGAAGTCCCCCTTCAACTCGACGCGGCGGTTCAGCCTCCTGCCCGGGGTGGTGACGTTGTCGGCGACGGGGCGGGACTTGCCGTACCAGCGCCGCAACAGCCGCGAGGGGGCGATCCCCTCCTCCCGTACCAGGTAATCGGCGGCGGCGTCGCACCGTCTCCTGGAAAGCGCCATGTTGTACTCCACGCTCCCGATGCCGTCGGTGTGCCCCTCGACGATCACCTTTTCCTGCGGGCGAGCCCGCAATACCCGCGCCGCCCCCTTGAGCAGTCGCTTGGCTTCAAGGGTGAGCTCGGAGCGGTCGAAGACGAAGGCGCCCCCGGAAAGCGTCAGGAGCACCGCCTCGCGGCGGTTCACCCCGAAGAGCTCGCGGCCGGTAGAGAAGACCGAGCCGTCCAAGTAGGTCACCTGCAGCTGGTACTGGTATATCTCCCCCTGTTCCACCTTCTGGCGGTCGGTATCGCCGAGCCAGGGGATGCGCTTTCCAGGCGCCCCGGTCCCCTGCAGCGTGCGCAGCACATCCCCGTCGCGGTTCATCACCTTGAGGGTCCAGGAGCCAACCTGTTCCGGCTGCTCCACGCTCGCCAGGAAGATGAGCGGCTCCGGGAACCGCCCCCCCTTGAGCTCCAGGGAGCCCAGGCGCTCACGGGTCAGCGTCACCTCGGTGGAGGGAAGCTTCGCCCGCTCGCCGTTGACGAGCAGGGTGAAGAGCTCGGAGCTTCCGGATAGAAGCAGCGGCTCGTCCAGCCGCTCGGCCCTCACCAGTAGCGCCGGCACGGGAACCAATGCGGGGGGGGGCAGAGCGACCGGGGCGGGCACCGGGATGGGGATCGCCTTCGCCTCCCTCGGCTCGAACATGTCCTCGTCGAACTTCACCTTTATGCCGACGAAGGGGCCCTGTCCCTGGAAGGTCTCGCCGGTAAGATCGCGGTCGTCGAGCCTCGCGAAGTTGTAGCCGGCGGAAAGGACGACGTTTCGATAGACGCGGTAGCCTGCGCTCCCGACTGCTCCGAGTGAGTGCATTCCCGCGTCGTACTGGTTCATCAGCTTCAGGTAGGCTGCGATCTCCCAGCGCTCCGCCAGGTCGTAGGAGAGCCCAGCGAGGACCAGGTCGGTGTAGCTCTGCATCATCCCCCCAGCTCCGTCGGCCCAGTTGAGCTTCCCGGCGTATTTTCCCTGGGCGCTCCAGCGGCTCACGATGCGATAGGTGGGCTCGGCGGAGAGTATGACGCTGCGGCTTTCGAAGGAGCCGGGGAGGGAGCGCCTGTCCTCGACCTTGTAGCGTGCCAGGGTGAGGAGTTGCAGTGGCTCCCCCGCCAGCGGGCGGAAGGCGCTTCCCAGGTATCCGTCGAAGATGACGTCGTCACCCGCGTCGGCGTCGCGGTCCCATAACGAGAGCTTGCCGATGAGGGTCAGCGATGGGCTCATCTTGTAGGCTGCGTTGGCGCCGTAGAGCGAGGCGGTCTCACCCGGGCCGGTCCTCACCTCGTAGCGGCCGGAGAGCTTCAGGTCTTTGGCCCGAAGGTATTCTCCACCCAGGGTGAAGGCGGTGCGGGTGCCGCTGTTTCCCTCGACCGTCTGCACTCGCTCCAAAGAGGAGTTAAGGTAGAGCCCTTCGGCGGCGCGGTAACGGCTGTTCAACCCGACGATTGCCTGCCCCCTTTGCTGCGACAGGGCGTGCTCGATCTGGTAGCCGGTCCGTGAATCGAGGCTGAAACCATCGCGCTCCATGAGCCGGGTGTTCAAGTCGACGTTACTCTGCTGGGAGTAGCCGGAGGCTCCGCTCGACATCTGGTAGCCGGTGGTGAGACGCATCCGGTCCGAGAGCCTGCTCTCCAGTCCAAACAGGGTGGCCTGGCGGATGAGGGGGGAGCCCTCCTGGTACTCCTCAGTGAGAAAGGCCTTCGTGCGCTCGGTGAGCCGGTAGTCGAGCTTGGCGAAGGTCTTGGTCTGGTAATCTGCGATGCCCGAGGCGGAGAGAAGCTGCTCGCGCCTGAGCGTCGCATCGAGCTTTTTGGTGAGAGGGGCGATCAGACCGGCGTAGACCAGGTCTGACTCCTCCGTTCGGCCGTCCACTTCCTCCCGCACAACCTTGAAGCCTCCCTCCAACTGCAGCAGGGAGAACTTCTTCACGATTCCGGCATGGTTCGCGAAGAGTTTCCGGTCCCCAAGTTCATAGCGGTGCAGAAAGCTTTCGGCGAAGACGAGGGCGCCGGCCCCGACCCGGTAGTCGGCCCTCCCTCCGTACTTCTCGGTCCCAAGCTCGGTACCGGTCATCGAGGTGTTGAAGAAGTCCGACTCCACCTTCCGGTAATAAAGGTTCACGAGGAGCGGATCGATGGGGCGCGCGGCGAGTTCGGTCTTCCAGGCGCTCCCCCTGCCGTGCTCCAGGTTTTCGCTGACCGCCCCCTCCCCCATCAGCGTCAGACGCTCGCCCAGGCGCCAGGCCGCGTCGAGGCCGAAAAGGGTGTTGTCCTTAAGCGCCTGCTCCTCCACCACGGCGGTGCCGCCGACATGGGAGCCGTTTTCGGCACGGAGCTCGGCCCGCCCGCCGTAGACGTAGCGTTCCTCCCCGGGGCCTTCGGCCTGGTAGTTGACCACGATGGTGACCGGGTTCAGGAACTGGTCCAGGGAGGGGACCGGCTCCTTGAAGAGGATGGTCCCGGCCTGGTAATCGATGGAATAGTCGGCGTAGCGGACCTTCTCGGTGACAGATATGACCCGTTCGCTGTGATAGCGGTCGCGCACCTCGATCCTCACCCGCTCGCTGTTCTCGAAGACGCCACGCCTGGAGAGGAAGTAGTGGCCGGAGGTGCCGTTACCGGGGATGTCGTCGCGGGTCACCGTTTCCTCGGTGCGGCTTTCGAACCCCTTCAACGTCACCGACTTGGAATTGACCTCGAACTTGACGCCGTTGAGCGCGCGGTCGTAGCGGGAGAATTCGTTCTCGGAGAGGTCGGTGCGGTAGTCACCCGCCATGAGGTAGGAGCGGCCGCTTTCCAGTTTGAGGTAGATCTTGCCGCGCGACTCCGCGTCGTAGCCGATGTCGCTGGCGTCGCCGTAGACCGGGTAGTATTTTTCCGGGTCGATCGCCTGGAACACGCCGTCGCGGCGTTCCTTGTCCGAATCGTAGGCGGCGGTCAGGAGGTACTTGCCGAGGATCTTCCCCCTGGTGAAAAAGGCGAGCCGTTCCTCGTGGAAGATCCCCTCGTCGAAGCGGTCGTCCTTGTTGATCTTCTCCAGGTTGCCGCTCACCGCTTTTCCACCGACGGTGAGGGAACCCAGGCCAACCAGGATCCAGTCGCGGCGGTCCGGGCTGAAGAAGAGGTCAGCCTGCGCGGCGCTGCCGTTGCCGGCCTTGGCGACCAGAAGGTCGTTGCCGGTAGCGCGGCCGGAGCGGAGCTGGAAGACGCCGAGGCCGTCGGTGACGCGGACCTGGTGGCCGGGAAGCGCCGGGTCCAGGTCCGGCTCCAGCACGGTCCCCTTGGCGAGGAAGAGCGTGACGGTGGCGGAGCCGGGGAGCCGTCTGCCGGCGGAGTCCAGGAGCTCGACCTTGAAGGGGACGGTGGTTTTGTCGTCCGCGGGAAGCTCCACCCGCTCAGGTGTGAGCCTGACCCGAGCCGCGGCGTCGGCGGCGTCCAGTTCGGCGGCCGCAGCCGGCCACGGGGCTGGGCTTGCCGGGCTTGCCGGGCTTGTCGGGCTTGTCGGGCTTGTCGGGC
>MTLD01003801.1_pt2 | contig 22147 bp, 20 predicted proteins | sample 1982471 | NCBI WGS metagenome assembly MTLD01 (sample SAMN05712604, study PRJNA340218) | biofilm metagenome | isolation source: sample SPM anode biofilm adapted to -50 mV | place: USA | collected 2012-02-03 | reverse complement strand
GGCCGCTTGTACACCAGCGGCCGCGCCACCCCCAACAGGGCCAGCAGCCCCATCACCCCGGCGTTCACCACCTTGCCGGCCGCCGCCACCTGCTCGCCGGCGGCGATCTCCTCGCCCCGCCGGCAGATGTTGCCGGCGGCGCCGGCCGCGGCGAAGATCGCCACCTGTCCGACCATCTCGCACGTGTCCTCGCGCCGCACCACACCGGTCGCCCCGGCCGGTACCGGCGCCCCGGTCATGATCCGCGCCGCCTCGCCCGGCCCCACGTCCACACGCGGCAGACTGCCGGCCGGGATGTCGTCCACCACCTTAAACATAACGGGCCGCGGCGGCGTCGCTTCCTCCGCCTCGGCGGCGATCAGCGCATAGCCATCGAGCGGCGACCGGTCAAACGGCGGGAAATCCGCGTCGGCCACGACCGGCGCCGCCAGCACCCTTCGCCAGCACTCCGCCAGCGCCACCTCCTCCGTCGCCATGGTCCGCGCGCCGGCCAGCAATATCTCCCGAGCCGCATCCAGTGGCATCGCCATCCGGCTCACCTCCTAAGCTAATCCGTATTGTTCCCGCTCGGCGCGGAGAAACGCGGCCGTCACCGCCAGCACCTGGCGGTAGAACAGCGGTATCCCCGCCTTGTCCGCGTCCTGGGAGAGCTCGTCGGCCCAGTCGAGATGCTCCCGCCAAAAAATCGCCTGCCGCTCGGGCGTCTCATGCTCCAGCAGGAAAGCGGCGAATTCGAGCTCCAGGCCCAGGTGGTCGGGGGTCGCGGCGAACTCCGCCGGGATCTCCAGACCGTAGCCCTCGTACAGGGCCTTCATATGGAGGGCGGCGTCGCCCATCAGGTAGCCCTTCTCCTTGGCGAACGGCACCTGGGCGCTGGCGTCCTGCGTCCACTGGCGGTACACCGACTCCACCGGCACCACCCGACTCTCGGGCGGATACACGAAGCTGCGGTTGTAGTCCCCGGCCAGCGCCGCCGCGTCGCCGCCGAGCCGCGGCCAGTCCTGGTAGGCGAGCAGCGGGACCGGGTAGCCGAGCGCCGCGAACGCCTCCCGCAGATACGCCACCATCCCCGGCAGCTCGCCGCCCAGACCCTCGTCCGGCGTTTGCAGGAGCTCCGCCAGTATCGCCAGCACGCCTTGCCGGTAGGTCACTTTTTCCATCCCGCCACCCCTTCAAAAATATCTGTCATTATCTAACATTTTGCCCTGGCTATTGCCCTGACATTTCCTCTGTCATTTTTCGCCGTCCACCCGTCCTCATCCTCTCATGCCAAAGACTAGTATACCCGGAAAATGTCGCCCGGCTAATCGCCGCCGTCCGGGCCATACTAAACGGAAAGCCTGCGAAAACTGGAGGTGTCACATGAGTAAATAATAACATTTTTTCAAAAACGAATAGTTTGTGATATAACGGCGCATATTATACCCTATGCTCTCCAAAAATCTTGGCTGGAGGTGTGGAATATGGGTAAAGTCATGTCCGAAGAAACGAAACAAAAATTAGCAAATGACCTTGGATTCGGAGATAGAACTGCTGATGGGGATTGGTCCGATGTTACGACGGGTGAAGTAGGGTCGATGGTCCGCGAGGCCATCAAGCGCGGTGAGCAGGCGATATCTGAGGAAGCAAAAACTAACGGAAAATTTCATCAGAATGCTGAATAAATTAGGACCCCGAAAGTCTCTACCAAGACTTTCGGGGTTATCTTTGTCAATAGTTCAGTTGAGCCGCTGTCTTCCCAAAGCAGGATTGCGCCAATAAGGTTCGCCAGGACAAGGTCGTTTATCCGATGGGTACCCGGCTTTTAAACGTTTTTTTGGCTTGATGAAATTTTCCGGTAAAAACTAATAATGTATGGCACCAGCAACGCGCATATTACGGCAAGATAAATCGTAAAGGAAATGGGCCTGAATATAACTGCACCAATATCCCCGCCGGCTATCTTGAGTGACTGCCGCAAAGCATTCTCGATCATCGGGCCGACCACCATTGCCAGAACCAAGGGCGCCGGTTCAAACCCGACTCCCCTGATAATGTAGCCAATTATTCCAAAAGCCGCGAGAATCATCAAATCCGTGTAACTGGCCCCGACACTGTATACGCCGACAAAACATATCGCAAGTATCCCGGTAAACAGCAGCGGCTTGCGGATAGTAATTATTCTGGCGAAAAAACTGACAAATGGAATGTTAAGCACCAGTAGCATGAAGTTGCCTACATACATGCTGGCGATTACCGACCAGAAAATCTCCGGCCTTTCCTGCATCAGGCTGGGACCGGGAGTAACATTGTGCAGCATCAGTGCTCCCAACACAACAGCCAAAGCAGGGGTAAAGGGTATGCCGAGCGCCAGCAACGGAACGTACGCCCCTCCAACGGATGCGTTATTCGCCGCCTCGGGGCCGGCAACGCCCTCGATTGCGCCATTACCAAACTGTTCGGGATGTTTCGATAGTTTCTTCTCTGTTATATATGAGACGAAGGTCGATATAACGGGTGAAGGTCCCGGTAACAATCCTATAAAGAAACCCAGGAAGGATCCCCGGAAAATCGGTGCGACCGAGGCTTTTAATTCCTTCAGGGTGGGCATCAAATCCCGGAAGCGAACAGAAAACACTTTATACTGATTTTTCTCCCCGACGTTTGCCAACACCTCGGCGATTCCGAACAATCCCATCGCTACCGGCAAAAAATCTATTCCCTGACTGAGATCGTAACTGCCGAAAGTAAACCGGCTGACCCCACTAATACTATCCATGCCCACTGTGGAAACAGACAGCCCTAAAAGAATCGCGATCATAGACTTAATCAACGAGGCAGAGCTTAAGCGCACCAATATCGCCAGACCGCAAACACCGATTGCGACAAACTCGGCCGGTCCAAATTCCAGAGCCGCCTTAGACAAAGTGGACGCCGCCAGCATCAGTCCTATAATGCTGATCGTTCCGGCTATGAAAGAACCGATTGCAGAAATGGTAAGCGCCGCGCCGGCTCTTCCCCGCTGGGCCATTTTGTACCCGTCTATGCATGTGACAACAGACGCGGCTTCGCCGGGAACATTCAGCAAAATGGATGTTATCGAGCCCCCGTACATTGCCCCATAATATATCCCCGCAAACAGTACCATCGCTGCCGTTTCGTCCATTGCAAGGGTAAAGGACAGCAAGATAGCCATTGCTCCCAGCGGGCCCAGACCCGGAAGAACACCGGTTACCGTTCCCAGTACGCACCCGACTAACGCGTACAACAGGTACGAGGGCTGCAACGCTATTGAGAATCCCATCATGAGGTTATTCAGATCTTCCATATGATCAGCTCCCTATCCGGAGGAGTAGCAGCTCCAAAAAGCCGGTCGGTAAAGAAACGCTTAAAATTCTTGCAAAAATTATGTAGATAATCGCCGGAAATAATACTGCCACGCCAAGGGACCGCCAGAGATTCTCGTATTCGAGCAACCGTAACGAACAAAAGACCAATAGTGAAGTGGAAAGCCAAAAATCGATAACGCTTAAAAGCAGGGGATAGATAACGAGGCACGCTGACAGGTAAATCACTATGTGATTTTTTTCACTTTGTTCGCCTACGTCGGCTTTTCCCTGTTTCGCGCTAAATACCTGGTAAAGATAATATGCGGTTGCCGCTAACAATGAAATGGCGACAATAGCAGGAATAAAACCGGCCCCAGGGTTTGCTGCCGATCCCAGTCTAAGCTGCATCGAGCCATATCCATAAACCATAGCGAATAGAAATAGCCCAACAGCAACCAGCTTTTCTTTCATAACTGCATTCATTGCTCTCCGCCTACTTTACCTTTCTCTGCCGATGCACGGGCGGGATAATTTCCGGCCCGTGCATCGGCGATTATAATTTCTGGTATATTCTTACTTCTGGACAAAAACACTTTTGTGTTTTTCCATAACTTTCGATACCCTGGCGCAGAGTTCTTTGTAATATTGGTCGAGCTCGGGCTTATCCATATACCCGTAAACTTCGCCGGTTGCTTCAACCTTGCTCTTGAACTCCGGGTTTTTGCTCAAGTCGGCCAAGACGGTTCGTAACTTCTTGATTACATCCTCGGGCGTGCCCTTAGGCACCGCAAAAGCTTTTACGTTTTCGTAAGAGATATTATGACCCAACTCCTTGAAGGTTGGTGCATTGGGGAGTTTGTCCCAACGCTTGTCGCCGCCCGTAACCAGGATCGCGACAATGCCCTTGTCAGCTCCGGTCACAGCAAAAGCCGCTCCGCCCATATGCGCCATAATGTGCTTGCCAAGCAACGCATTCGTGCCTTCGCCACCGCTTTTTACCCGAATCGGGTTTACTTTTATGCCGAACGCCTCTTCCAGTTCCAGTACTTGCAGCATCCAGCCGTCGGCCGATACGCCGACCGTCAGTTTGCCTGGGTTCGCCTTTGCATAGGCGACAAAATCCTGTATCGTCTTAAACGGACCGTCCTTCAAAACCTGCAACGTTCCCGGGGTTCTGGTAAAACTGGCTACCATCACCATATCTTCATTTTTGTAGCCGGCCTCTGCCCCGCGCGACGCCGTATTGATGGGGCTGTCAGGATAATTGATGCAGCCGAGGGTATAGCCGTCCGGCTTGGCGTGGGAAATTTCGCGGTGTCCGATCGTGCCGCCGGCGCCGGGCTTGTTGACAATAGATACCGGTTGGCCTAATGCCTTTTCCAAATAAGGACCGATTAACCGTGCATGGATGTCGGTTGTCCCGCCGACGGAGGCCGGAATATAAATGGTGATGGGCTTTGTCGGATATTTTTGCTGTTGCTGTTCTCCGCAGCCCCCGACTAAGAGAACAGCCATCGTTAGGAAGACACACGCCATAATAAGTAATACACGTTGCCTATTCTTCATGATGTCGACTCCTCCTGCCCTTTCATCTATTTATTTTCAAAAACCGCCTGGTATTTTTTCACCTTCGTAGAGATATTGTCGCATATTTCCTTATATGCTTTCTCAAGTTCGGGTTTATCCATATAGCTGTATATCTCGCCGCTGCCGTCAACCTTTTTAGCGAATTCGGAGTCTTTGCTCATCTCCTTAAATACGCTTCGCAGTTTTTCTACAACCGGTTGCGGGGTACCCTTGGGCACAACCAAGATTTTGACCATTTCATAGGAAATATTGTGCCCCAGATCAATAAAAGTGGGAACGTCGGGTAATTTCTCCAACCGTTTGCTGCCGCAAACCAAGATGGCCGCAATTCCCTTGTCCGCTCCGGTGATGGCAAAGGCCGCCCCGCCCATATGGGCCATGATATGTTTACCCAGCAACGCGTTTGTACCTTCGCCGCCGCTTTTTACGGTAATGGGATTCAATTTGATGCCGAAGGCTTGTTCAATCTCCAGCACATGTAATAGCCAGCCATCGGAAGAAACCCCGACCGTCGCTTTGCCGGGGTTGGCTTTTGCGTAATTGACGAAGTCTTGCATGGTTTTGAAGGGGCCATCCTTCAGAACCTGCAACGCCCCCGGCATACGAGTGAAACTGGCAATCACCTCCATATCCTCGTTTTTATATCCCGCTTGCTTTTGAAGAGCTGTAACTATTGGACTTTCCGGAGTTGCCAAAATCCCGATGGTGTAACCGTCGGGATTAGCGCGGGCAATCTCGCGATTTCCGATCATCGTACCGGCGCCGGGCTTATTGACAATGGTCACCGGCTGCCCCAGCAGCTTCTCCAGGTAAGTCGAAACCAGCCGGGCATGAATGTCGGCGGTGCCGCCAACTGCGGACGGAACAACAATAGTTACCGGTTTGGTGGGATATTTGGCTTCCTTCTTCTCGCCACAGCCTCCTAACAGCACAGAGGCAATTAGTAAAACCGCTCCAAGAATAAGGAAAATGAAGGTGCTCCTGCTTTTCACTTTTCGCTCCACCCTCCTACTGCTTTTGACAACGCTGGTAATGTAGATTTAAGACGGGATAAGCAGCGCGAAAAACCGCATGCTCTATATGAGGCATGTCCAGGGTGTTTCGCGCTGCATCTCGTACTATCGCATCAAATATGGGATTTTCACTGATAAAGCTTTCTGCGGGCACTCGACCTCACAGGGCAAACATGACCAGCACGTTTTGTGTTTGCCGTATGGTTCGCCGCAGGAAAGGCATCGTTTGGCTTCGGTCACCGCCTGCTCTTTCGTTATCGTCTTCTCGAATTCCTTGAAACTCAAACGGTCTTTCCCGGTTGCTGTTTCCGGGATTATACGGGGAACACTAACAGCCTGGGAGTAGTCCACTTCGAATTCCGTAACGGCACCGTCAAACCGATTTCTGGCGAAATCAAGCGGGATACCCATCAAGAACCGATGGACGGACTCGGCGGCTTCCCGTCCTTGAGCCATGGCGTCCACCACGGACTTCGGCCCTTTTATGGCGTCACCGGCGGCGAAAACCTTCCCGTTACTTGTTTGTTTTGTCAAGGGATCGGTCTTTATGTAGCCACCTTCAAGCGCCACCTCGAATTCGGTTCCGGCGTCAATCATCTGGCCAATCGCGACGACGATGGTGTCGGTGTCCAGGGTCAGGCTTTCTCCCTCGCAGAAGCTCGGGTTAAAACGCCCCGTCTTGTCGGTTACCGCAACGCAGCGTTTCAGGGTAAGTTTCTTTACCTTGCCGCCTTCGACAACCAATTCTTTGGGACCCCAGCCGTATTCGATTATTATCCCTTCCGCTAAAGCGTTGCGGATCTCCTCTTCATTGGCGGGCAGGGTATCATGATCTTCCAGGCAAACAACCCGCACCGTTTGGGAGCCGAGACGTTTCGCAGTCATGGCTACGTCCATCGCGGTATTGCCGCCGCCGACAACAACGACGCGACGGCCTACAGCGATTGATTGCGGAGAGGATTTGGCTTTTTCAAGGAAATCGAGAGCGGAATAAACGTTCGCGGCGTTTTCTCCCGGCAGCCCAAGTTTCCTGGCGGCTTGAAGGCCGATGGCGACAACCGCTGCATCAAACTTCTTCGCAATTTCTTCCAGTAGGATATTTTTACCGACAACGGTATTGTATTGGACGTTAACGCCCATCTTTTCCAGTATGCCGACTTCCGCTTGCAATATTGCCCGGGGCAGCCGGAATTCAGGCATCCAGTGATTCAATACACCGCCGAGACGGCTGCCAGCCTCGTAAACCGTCACTTGATAACCCTTCTTGCGCAGGCAGTACGCAGCCATAATTCCGGCTGGTCCCCCGCCGATAACAGCAACCTTTTCTTGCCGCTCGACATCGCTTTGCAAATTTGCCTTAATCGTCCCGGCGTCAGCGAGGTAACGTTTCAATACCCGCAGGGCAACCCCTTTGCCATCCACGTTTCGGCGGTTGCACTCGGCTTCGCAGGGATGATGGCAAACTCTCCCCAGTATTCCCGGGAGCGGCATTTCCTCGGTGATTATTTCGAGCGCCTTCTCCTCGTCTCCCCGCAGGAGCTCCTGAACATATCCCTGGCAATTGAGCCCCATAGGGCAGGCCTGACGGCAGGGCGAGAGTTTTAGCCGCAAATTATCCAGAGCGCAGACTTCCACGCATTTACCGCAAAAAACGCATTTTTCCTTATCGACAACGATATTTTGTGACAAGCTCTCATTCATATTAAGCACGGCCAGCCACCTCCCCCTGGGCTTTATTGATCCTTATCGGCGGCCGGAGCGTAACAGCAGGTTCGCCGTTATTGTCCTTTTGCAAAATTACGAGCTTTTTGTAGTTTTCATTATCGGTTTGAGGATAATCAGACCGGTAATGCCACACTCCCCATCTGCTTTCTTTGCGTTCCAACGCTGCCCTTGCGGAGAGATGTCCGCAGCAAAGGATATTTTCAACCTCAAATGCTTTGAACAAATCGTGCGGCCTCGTAACGCGGATGTCGTTAAACAGCGCCTGTTTCAACTCCGTCACCGTTTCGATGCCCCGTTTAAGCCTGTACTCGTTTTTGGGGCTGGCAACATATTCGCCGATCAATCTGCGCGCTTTGTACTCGAACTCTTCGATTGAAGCCTCGCCCTTAAGGCTTTGCCATGTTTCGATTTTATCCGCTATCTTTTGGACGAAGCCTGTCGCGTCTACGGGCTCCGAACTCAGTTTAGCCGCATACTCCGAGGCATGTTCCGCCGACACCTCGCCGAAAATGAAGGCGCCCGACAGGTGACCCCGCACTATGGTAGCCGTATCTCCAGCGCTGTAAAGTCCCGGCAGGGTAGATTCGGCCTTTTCGTTAATCACGATGCCGGTAATGCCATGGCCGCCGCAAAGATAGGTTTCCGTCGGCCCTAGCTCGATATCATCGCGGCGAAAATCAATCTTCCGCCCCTTGAAAAAGCGTTCGCATGCCGGTTTTTCCGTTGTAAACAAAATATCTTCAATGGTTTTGATTTGTTCTTCCGGCAAATGACTCATCCTAATTCTAAGATACCCCTTGCCGTTTTCGTGATCAAGCAGCATCTCCTTCAAAGAAGGATGATCCAAGTCCCGCCGGTTATCAAACGCATCAAATAGTTGGGCACCGCGGGTAAGCGTGATGTACAGAAGGGGGGAACTAATATCCTTAATAATGTACCCGCTCATCGTATACTCGAAGCCGGTCAACTGCGCGCCCGCTTTATACGCCAGAGAATAGCCGTCGCCGGTATTGCCCGGATAGTCATATACACCATAAAGATAGCCGTTCGGCGGCAGACCGAACCTGGCGCATCCCCCGGCGGTGATTATGACAGCCTTGGCATGGCACACGACAACTTCGCCGTTACGGACATTTATCCCAACCGCTCCGGCGACCCGGCCGTCGGCAACCATCAATTCCAACGCCATGGTCCGATTCAACACGATGCAATCCGTCTTTTGCAGCCGTTCGTACAGGATAGTTTTCAGATCGGGCTCCTGCATCGTTACGGTATAACCTCTGTTGGGGTGTGCCTTAACAATTTCATATTCGCCATTATATTTGGGAAAGCGGACACCCCAGCTGATCAGCTTTTGCATGAAGTCCCAGCTTCGTTTGGCCATTTCATAGCTGGCCGGCTCGTCTAATATCCCTTCGCAGCTCAATCCCACGTCTTCCACATAATTTTCCGGGGTGGCCACGCCAGGGACTGTCACGATGTTAAGGGCATCCATCCCCCGGGGAATACAGCCACTGTATTTGATATGGTTCTTTTCAAAAACAACGACTTTCTGCGCGGGATTGACTTCTTTCGCCCTTAGCGCAGCCATAATACCGGCGCTTCCGCCACCGATAATCAACACATCGGCGACAATTGTACTGGTTTTCATTTTCTCCCTCCCTGCAATTATTACTGGACTAAACCGCATTCCAACAGTTGCTACTTTACTATATTGTCATAATACATTATAATACATATTAAGTCAATTGCTAATTACTATTTTTTTTGCTTTGCAATGTGTTATTATTGGGATAGGGAATTCACATATTTTTCCGTATAAATACTAAAGATGTTTATAAGCAAGGAGAGGATCCATGATTATCCGGAAACTCGATAAATCAAGCGCAACACCGTTGTATCTTCAATTGGCGAGAATTTTGGAGGAAGCTATTGCCAACGATTACTACAAAAAAGGTGCCAAGCTTCCTCCCGAACAGGAACTGACCCAAACTTACAACATTAGCAGGGTGACGGTCCGGCAGGCAATGGATTATTTGCTGACCAAGGATATTGTTGTAAGGAAGCAGGGGATAGGAACTTTTGTAAAAAAGGATATGGTTAAGACAACCGTCGACGAAGTGGTCGGATTTTACCCGGCTTTGTTGCGCCATGGGATCAAACCAATAACCAAAACGGTGGAATATCGCGAAATTACGCCGAATCAATATGTGAGGGAACGTCTGAAGCTGACTGATGCGGAAAAAGTGTTGTTGCATGTCCGGCAATATTTCATCAATGAAACCCCTTTACTGCTTGCAGAAATATATATCCCTAATTCACTTGCCGCGAAGTGGACAAGAGCGGAAGCGGACGGAAAAAACAGCCTCCAGTTGGTTAAGGAAAAAACCGGGTTGCAGATCAGCCACTCCGAAGTTACGATACGAAGCACCAGTGCCAGGGAAAGCGTAGCCAAGTGTTTGAATGTTCGCCAAGGAAGCCCGATACTCGAGCTCCGGCGTGTAACATATTCGACCGAAAACTACCCGGTGGAATATTGCATCCACCACTTTAGAGGGGATTCGTATGAGCTCACGACGACAATAAGCGTCACTGAGCAGAATAAACTGGTGGTAAACACTTCCCCCGTGGCAAACCCCTAACCCCCAATTATCCCCCGGAGGGGTTCCGTGAGGTCGGCCATTTAAGGATTGCCGTCAAGCGCAAAGTGGCGATTATCAGGCCCAATCAGGTTTGGGGAATCGATATAACGTACATCCGGATGCAAACTGTTCGTGATTATCGACTGGTACAGCCGTTACATCGTGGATTATGAACTGTCCAGTACGCTTGACAAATCTTTATTTACAGCAACGAATATTAGACTCCCCGCGAGCTGCGCATCGTGCTCAGGGACTATTTGAAGACCTGCAATACCCATCGGCCACATTCCGCCCTGGACGGAGCATGCCCTGCCCAATGTTACCTCGGAAACGTGCCCAGCGAGGCTGTCCAGCTATGTGAAGCCGAGGGCTTTTTTTTTTAGGATACGACAAAGGAGGATTTGTCTGATCGCAAATAAGCGGCTAGGATAAAGCGGCGGCATATTGACAAAGCCATGGGTGAAGACGGTTTTATCTCGTACCACGATTGTGAATATGCCCTGAAGGGCGCACATACAGTGCTGGAGCGGGTACGGCGCGGGAGGAGCGATGGCGATTATGAGCTGGCGGTGGATTTAGCTCTATCTGTTCTGCACGAAGTTGTGGAAATATTGGATTATGCCGATGATTCAGGCGGAGATATCGGCGATGTTATTCACGAAGCTATAGCTCTAGTGGGTGCTATCGCTGATCAACCACTATCCGGTTCGGTTGCCGCGAAGTGGTTTACGCAAGTCTTGGCGGAAGCCGTCAACGGTATTTACGACGGATGGATAGAGTGGCGGACGGATTTGCTGGATATCTGTGTCGTATTGGCTGCTACTCCGGGCAATAGACGGGATTTGGATGATTGTCTGAACAAGCAGATGGCTAACATGGAGAGGGAAAAAGGCGAACGGACAGGTCCCTGGGGGACTGACTATGACGCGGAGCAGGTGGCGCTTGTCCGTTATAATGTGCTTCGGAAATTCGACGGGCCGGCAAAAGCTGCGGACTTTCTGCATGAAAATATTCATTTTCCCCGTTTTCGCGAACTCGCTATTGGACAGGCTATGGCGGCGGAAAAATCAAGTTAAAAGGGTCATATGATTTAACGGAGTGGAGTGGCATATACCCTGATATTATCGAGTCTTTGAATAAGCATACGGGATATGTGAAGGAGGGTATTTTCCCCAAGATTCTAATTGAAGAGAGAGAATGGCGGAAGCTATTGGAGTATGTTGAGGAAACGCCGATGCGGATTATCGATTTTTACCGTTGCTCGATAAAGGATTTTCGCGAGGATGTTTATCGGATTTTTGTAAGACATATATCGGATGTCGCGCGTTTGGCAGCCAACAGGAGGGATTACCGGGAGGTTTGCGCGCATTTGCGTTTGCTGGTGAAAATCGGCGGGAAAAAAGAGGCGTCCGACTTGGTCGAATCCTTCCGGCAAATATATAAGCGTCGTCCGGCTTTTCAGGAAGAACTGCTGAGTGTGAAAGGCCTATTATAGAACAATAATAGGCCTTTCCTTCAACACCCCTTATAATTAGTTTGCGTTTGATTTCCAGAGGCTACTGGCGGAAAGGCCGGAGAGATTCGACTCCGACGTGGGCGAAGTCGGCTCTATAGTAAGAGAAGCAATCAAGCGCGGCGAACAGGCCATGGCCGGGAAGCCAGAGTGAAATGGAAAAGCCCATCAGAATGCGGCGTAAGACCGATGCCCGGAACACTGCTGTTCCGGGCATGCTTTGTTTAGCGTGTCGATGTAATTCTACAAAAGCAGCTATATTTTCGTGTCGTCAGATAAGGGATATATATTTAATATTTCTTCGCAATTTGTTTTGATTTCAATATGCGCAAAGCAGACCCAAGAACCTCTTAACGCATTTGAAAATAGCTACGGAATATCAGTGGGATTAGATTTTCGTGCAGAGCCTTCACTTACCATAGTCCAAGTACTTTCCACCAAAGAGAACCGACACCGAGCCAGATAATCAGGTTAATCACCGACACGATAAAGCCGAGTTTCCACCACGTTCCCTGGTCTACATAGCCTGCCCCGTAATAAATCGGTGCCGGTGCAGTGCCAAAGTTGGTGATGGTTGCGCACAGGCTTGAGGCGAAGGCGAGCGACAGCGCCGCCAAGTAAGGCGGCGTCCCCGCGGCGACGGCGACGGCGGCGAACCCGGCGTACATCAGGACAATGTGAGAAGTCATTCCGGCAAACCCGTAATGAGAATAGAAATACAACAGCACTATCAACACCCAGGCCGTAATCCAGGGGATACCCGCCAGCGGTGCGGAGACTACTTTGGCGAACCAGGTTATGAAGCCGAATTTGGCCAGGAAACCGGCAAGGCCGATGATGCCGCCCAGCCAGATAAACACATCCCAGGCCGCCTTCTCTTCAAGCACGTCCTTCCATTCGATAACCGTGGTCAACAACATCAGGGACACGCCCACCAAACCTACAAAGGTGGCGTCGAGCTTTGTATATGTGGAAGTGGCCCAAAGCGCCAGTACGATGCAGAAGATGGCAGCCATAAACTTTTCGCGGATACTGACGGGCCCCATGCGCGCCAGTTCCTCGCTAGCCATCGTTTTGGCTTGGGGAATCTTTTTCAGTTCCGGCGGGTAGTACAGGTATAAGAAGAGGGGGATGGCGATGAGGGCGAGTAGCCCGGGTACTATCGCCGCCTGAAACCAAAGCGCCCAACTGATGTCAATATTGAGCGTTTTGCGTGCCAGTTCGACGATTAGGGGGTTCGATACCATCGCGGTCATAAACATCGCCGACGTTACGCAATCGCAGAAAAACACGGACAGCAGCAGGAAAGAGCCGGCTTTCCGCGCCGAAGGGCCGGGCTCGGAGTCCAGTGACACGCTCAGGCTTTTGACGATCGGAAAGAGGATTCCACCTGCCCGGGCGGTGTTTGAGGGGGTGGCCGGCGCTAAAATGAGATCATTGAGCGACAGCGCGTAAGCAAGTTTTAATGTGCTGTCGCCGAAGGCGCGCGTCAGCCAATAGGCGATACGCCGCCCCAGGCCGCTTTTGATGAAGCCCTTGGCAAACAAGAAGGCGGCAAAGACCAGCCAGATAGTTGAATTTGACCAAGACCCCAGCGCCTCTTTCAATTTAATCAGGCCGGCCCCGACCGCAAAAACGGTGCTGATTATTATGACCGAACTGTTCGGCATCGGTTGCAGCACAAACCCCAGGATTGTGCCCACAAACAAAGCGAAAAGATGCCATGCCTCCGGTCTAAGGCCGGCTGGGACAGGCAACCACCATATTATAACGGTGGCGGCTATACAGATGATCGCCCGCGTCAGTTTGGTTGACATCGGAAACCACCCTTCTTTCTTTTGCATTCTGGCCGATTATAAAACTATTTTGCCGTCTTTCAAAATCGTCCGCCCGTCGGCTACGACGGTACAGCCGGTCTGAATAAGGTCGTAGTGGCACGCGGCCTTGAGGTTGCCCCCGAGTGTGATATTCGTGCCTGTGCCGATATGGACCGAGCCGTAAACACCTTCGTCCTCAAGCATGCAGCCGATGAAGCTGCAGCACGGGTTGAGCCCGATGCCCAATTCGGCGACATTATATACGCCCGGATCGTTTTTCGATTCCCAATCGGCAATCAGCATCTTTGCCTGCGCTCCACCGGTCACGGAAGTGATAAACCCATTCTCGACATTAAAGGTAATAGGCTCTTTGAGGAGGCCGATACCGATATAGGGGATACTGGCGTCGGCCACGATAACGCCTTTGGCCGTGCCTTCCAAAGGAGAAACGTTGGCTTCGATGGTAGGAACGGTCGTGAATTTGCCTGGCGTGATCATACAAGTAAGAGCGTTGCCGCGCCGGCCTCGTGCCGAGAATGTCAGGTCAGTGCCATGCGGTGAGGTGAGGTGAATTTGCTCCGCGCCGGCCAATGCCTTGGCGACCGCTTCGCATTGGGGCGCCAGCGCCGGGAAGTCGGCGAGGATGCCCCCGCGGATCATCATCTCTTCACTGAATTGAGTCATCATAATGCCCCGGGACCCGGCCGCGGCGGCGTCGCGAGTAGCGGGAGTGTGGGTAATGGATTTGTATACAACGTTGAAAAATACATTGCTTGCCTTCATGGCGGCGGCGGCCGTAGGCGGCGGCTGCTGTCCGTCGGAAAGCCGCGGCGAAATGACGACGATAACCGGCTCCGCCCCCGCTGCGTTTACTGCGGCGGCAATTGCCTCGGCGATGTTCAGCATATCGGGCTCGGTGATGATCGCCGCCTGTTCTCCCGGCTTAACTCCGGCGCAGACCTCGACTATCGTGCGTGCGCCTTTTCCCATAAGTGTTTTTCTCATTTGTCTACCTCCGTTTTTTTTGATTCGCCCTGTAAGTTCAATCCTTCTTTTTCAAGACATCGTTCAGTCTCCTTTCCATATAATATTTACTATATTCTATAGAATCATTGGAAAAAAAAGAGATTCACTCCGACCCTCGCCCGTATAATTTTTTATAGACCAACCCGTTGCGCACATGGTTGCGCATCGCCAATTCCGCCCGTTCCCCGTCACGTTTTTGCAGGGCGTCGATAATTTCCTCGTGTTCGCCGTTAATTGCACTGCGGCGGTTCTCATTATACGCCGTCAAAGTTCTGTCCCGGATGATCATCTCGTGGAAAAGCCCCAGCAGCGCTTTGAGTTTACCGTTCCCGGCATAATCAAAGATGATATTGTGCAGTTCGGAATTTAGCAAGACGATGTCCGAAGCATCCGTAGCGTTCGCCGATTTCTGCACAACCTGCCGCAAACGGCGGATTCCCTCCTTGTCAATGCGTTCCGCCGCCAGCCGGCAGGCCAGCCCTTCGAGCACTTCCCGGCACTGGTATGCCTCCATGGTCTCCTTTTCACTCACCAGGCGGACCATAACGCCGCGCCACGGGGCACTTGTAACCAAACCTTCAGCAGCCAGCCGCCGGAACGCTTCGCGAACCGGCGTCGGGCTGACATTCAGCCGCTGAGCGACTTCGGTTTCGGTCAACCTCGTCTCCGGAGCGATCGCTCCCTGGATAATTCCGGCCTTCAGTTGCTCGTATACTTGATCGCTCAGCGTTTTCGCCTTTACGGCCTTTAGCTGCGACAGCGACTGTAAATTGTCCACGAACATCCAGCCTTCCTTGTATGATTAATTAATAGTATGGCAAGAGCGTTATTGCAATATTATATATTCTATAGAATGCTTTTTATTCCTTCTGCCGCCCGAGAGATCTTTTGAATAACCTAACTGCAGCACAGCTTTGTCCAGGCTCAGATCGGCCACCAACTGCTTGAGTTCGCGGTTTTCCTCTCCGATCGGCATTCCCAGCTCCATCTGCTTGAGCACGAACGCGATCTCTTCCCTTTGCTTCGTTTCTATGGCGATAGGTAGCCTAGGTTGTAAGACTTTATGATATCCATAAACTTCTTTGCTAAGGGCGATATTTTTTCATTTTTGTGTTTACAAATCACAATTTCATTTTTGACCGAAATGCCATCTACATATACTCTAGCCAGTTTTCCCATGGAAATAAGGTCTCTAATAGCCATTGAAGAGCAAAAATTGGCACCATACCCCGCCATGACTGCCGTAAGAGCCTCATGTAATCCATTAAAGGCCAGTGCCACAAAAGGTAGGCGAATATGATGTATATGGCACATTGATTCTAAGCACTTCCGAGAGTAACTTCCTTGCTCTCTCATTATGAAAGGCTCTAACATCATCTCGCTCAAACATATATGTTGATTGGCATATTTATGATTGGCAGCGACGACAAACCATAACTCATCTTCCACAAGTTTAGTTACGTCAATTGCATCGTTATAATTGATCGCTCCACCTCCAACGACTGCAACATCTGCCTGATAATTAATCAGACGTTCAATTGCGCCTTGTGTATTCATGGTAGCTACTTCAAGGTTGATATTTTCATTCTGTTTTTTTAACAAAGAAGCCCATTTTGGTATTAAAAAATTAGAAGTCAGATAGTTACCGGCGATCTTTAAAGTCCCCGCTTTCCCTTGTATATAATCCTGGATCTCCATCTCCATTCTATCTTCCAGTATGAACAGTGCATTTGCCTGAGATGCCAACTTTTCTCCTATTTCAGTTAAGCAAATACCTCTCCCTTCCGGTCTAAATAGTTCTATCCCCACTTCTCTTTCAAATTTTTTAATTTGAGAAGTAATCGCTGGTTGACTAATTCGTAATTGTTCTGCGGCAAGGGTTACACTTCCAGTCTTGGCTACTATATGAAACAATCGTAAGCCATGTAAATTCATGTTCTAACCTCATTCATATATTTTATTTATATATATTTTATTTATAATTATACTTCTTTTATACTAACCATAGCAATTTATTTTCCCATAATACACCAGATATTATAGTAGGAGTCCAACATGAACGAAACAACACTTTATGTAGTCAGGCATGGACAAACAGAATGGAATTTAGCGGAAAGACTCCAGGGGCATCAAGACTCTCCCCTAACACAGCTTGGTAGAGAACAGGCTAGCAGACTATGTAATAAGCTTCATGATGAGCACATCGATATCATTTACTGTAGTGATAGTAAACGCACTCGTGATACCGCAGATCTTATCAAAGGTTCTCGCCCGATTCCTGTAGTTCAAAAACAAGAATTGAAAGAATTGGGTCTAGGAGATTGGGAAGGTCTGCGGCATCAAGAGGTTATTGATAGGGAACCTGAAGCTTGGGATCATTTCTGGAATACTCCCCATTTATATGTTCCTAATGAAAAGGGCGAATCCTATCAACAACTGAAAGATAGAGTGATACCTGCTGTTGAGAAAATTATCAATGAAAATCAAGGTAAAACAATTCTTATCGTAACTCATCAAATTACCAAAAAAATGATTATGAGTTATTTCTATCAAAGAGAAGTCGATGAGAATTTCCATAAATCTGTGATAGCTCCAACCAGCCTTAGTATAATATCCATAAAAGATGGGATTGCTACCGTACTACTTCATGGCGACACTTCTCACTAATACATATGGATATTATTTAATATATGTATTATTTGTTAAGAAAGTGGGGGTTTAGGATGAAGTATGCCAAATACGCCCGGAGGTATTCCATCGCGGTGCTTGTAGTCTTTATCCTTGTTGCTTTCTCGTCTTTTTCCTTGGCCGGGGAGAAACCCGTCAAAAACGTTATTTTTCTAATGTCTGACGGGACATCTTCCGCGCATATCACCGTGTCCAGGTGGTACAAGGGCGAGCGACTAGCTCTTGACGATATTCTCGTCGGCGCAGTCCGTACATACAGCGCTGAGTCGGTGATCAGCGATTCCGCGCCCGCGGCCACCGCTTTCGCTACAGGTTTTAAATCAAACAGCAAATTTATCAGCATTCTGCCTGCGAAAACGAGCGTTCCCGGTGTGAGCAAGATTGCCGACGAAAATAAATACAGGCCGGTGGCCACCGTGCTGGAGGGGGCGAGACTGCGCGGCAAATCGGTGGGTCTTATCGCCACTTCAAATATCCAGCATGCCAGCCCAGCCGCCTTTTCCGCCCATACGCCTTTTCGCGACAATTACACCCAGATCGCCAAACAACAGGTTTACGGCAATATCGACGTTGTTTTCAGCGCCGGAAAACAATACCTTGCGCCCAAGGAGCAGGGAGGCAAGCGGATTGATGGCGTAAATCTGCTTGATGTGCTGAAAGACCGTGGCTATGCTTTCGTCGAAACCCGGGATGATATGATGAAAGTATCCAAGGGAAAGGTATGGGGCCTGTTCGGCGCCGACACGATGGTCAACGATTTTGACCGCAAGCAGTTAGCTCCCGCCGAGCCGTCGCTGGCCGAAATGACCCGGAAGGCCATTGAGTTATTATCGCAAAATGACAAAGGCTTCTTCCTGTTCGTGGAAGCAAGCAAGGTCGACTGGGCTTCCCACTCCAACGATCCTATCGGCGTGATCAGCGAGGTACTGGCTTATGACGCTGCGGTGCGGGTGGCTCTCGACTTTGCCAAGAAGGACGGCCAAACGCTGATCGTGGGTTGCGCCGACCACGGCAACGGGGGCATGGCTATCGGCTCGAAAGAGGTTTTCAAGTTTTATGACAAGATGCCTTTTGAACGGCTGATCCCCCCACTGAAGAAGGCGGAGTTGAGCGGCGAAGGGATGTCAGAGTTGATCGGCGACGATCGGTCGGAATCCAATATCAGGCTTATGATGATGAGACACTACGGCATCGATGACCTTACCGCCGCCGAGGTGGAGAAGATCAAGACGGCCGGCAAAGGGCGCAACTTTGCGGCGGTTGTCGGGCCGATGATAAGCTCTCGCTCGGCGATCGGCTGGGTGTACGGCGCGCATACCGGGGAAGATATATTTCTGTACGCCTACGGGCCGGGCAAGCCGTCCGGACTGATTGAAAACACCGCCATAGCAAAAATCTGCGCCCAGGGACTGGGCTTCAAGCTCGAGGAAATAGACAAGGAACTATTTGTTCCCGCCAAGGAGGCCTTCGCCGCTATCGGGGCAAGTGCCGAGATTGACCTCAGCGATGAAAACGCGCCGATGCTTGTCGTGAGCAAAGGCCTGTTTAGAGTGGTACTACCGATTGACACCAATTTGATCAAGATCGGCAAAAACGTACATCAGCTTCCCGGATTGACTGTCATGATACCGCAAACCAAGCGGGTATACATTCCGCGAGCGGCGGTGGAAATGGCCAAGGCGGCGGGAATGTAGCCTGCCGTAAACAGAAAAGCCAGCGAGGCATCGTGCAGTGAACCCCAAGGAATAGACACAGATAAAAAGCCCTGTCGCAGGATTTAGCGAGATTACGTATACTGGCGCCGTTTTTCAAGCGGCGTCAGTTTTGATTTTAGCTGAATGCGCTCGTGGTTGCAGAAGAAGAGTTGACCCGTCAGGACTTTACGGCCAGCGGGTATTTATTACCCCATTTGGCCTCAAATTCATCCAGGGCCGAAAGGGCGGTCTCCTCGGTCGAAGCCTTGTACACCGGCTTCAAATCCGCCGCGAACTGCTTGACGTCCTTGTAGGAGACATACCGAATAGCGGCGCGAATCTGATGGATGAAAACAAAACCTCCATTGTCATTTTTATCTTTACCTGACAACGGAGGTTTACATAATTTTTTTACGCTACCAGAACCCGGAAGTCTTCGCGCTTCCGGGTTCTTTTATTTAGAGCGCTATCCCCTCACAATTCCGTATGCGTGAGCACTTTAGCCAGCAGGTTGGCGTTTTTGTCGGGTTCGGCGCTGGTAACCGAGGCTACAAACTCTTTACTATTCGCTATGGCTTGTACAAAGCCTGCATTGTCCGTTATCGTTTGGACCAGTTTGTTGAGTTGGCAGAACAGCGGCTGATCGAGCTTTGACATTGCGCCAAAATCGAGCAGCAGTCTTGGTTTATCCTCCAAGTATTCCGCCAGTTCATTCATCAGGGTCTGGAAACTGATTAATGTAAGGCTTTCGTTAATAAATACATGAACAAAATTGTTTTTGGGGCTGATGGCATAAGGGGGCGGGGGCTCGGGGGCGGCGGCTACCAAAGCCCGCGTATCCGCGCTTGCTTTTAGCTTCTGAATGACGTCATAATTCTTTTGGGGATCGACGAATTGTTGCTGGAGTATATTTTCAATGGCTGCGGCTATTTTTTCCTGCCGGATGGGTTTTACGACAAAATGCCGGGCACCGCGTTCCAAGGCATCAATAACGCATGTCCGGGCTTCTACGGCGCTGATCACAATAATACGGGCCTCGGGATGGGCGGCGATAATTCTCGAGATAGCTTCCGCACCCCCTAAGCCCGGCATGGTCAGATCCATTGTCACTAAATCCGGTTTCAACCGGTTGTATTCTATAAAAGCTTGCATGCCGTTGGTGGCCTCGCCTACGACTTTATGTCCCAAGGCCGTGGCAACATCCCGCAGCATTTGCCGGGAAAAAGCCGAATCATCGACAATAAGGATTCGCGCCGGGGTCCGGTGGGAACTTTTTTGCTGGTCGCAAACAGAGTTCTTAAGATGGCCGATCAAATCGTGGTGCCTGTCTCTGTCGAAGGGCTGCTGCAACACGCTGGTCAAGACGGCAGACACCTTCCCGAGCGATAAGGGCTTGATGATATAGTGTCGGGCGCCTCGCTCCAAAGCATTCAGAATAACTTGTCTCTCTTGATGGGAGCTCACCACAACGATGCGGGCTTCAGGATCTTCGGCAATAATGCCGGAGGTGGCCTCGGCACCGCTCATGCCCCGCATAGTCAAGTCCATAGTGACAAGATCAGGTTTTAATTGCATATATTCTTCAATAGCTTGTTCGCCGTTCTTGGCCTCGCCTACAACGCTGTGACCCAGGGTTGTCACCATGTCGTTGAGAATTTTTCTTTCCAACATAGAATCATCCACGATAAGGATATTAGCCATGGTCCGCCACCTCTAGTTGGATTGACGTTTTCGTTATGCAATCCAGCTATTTGCCTTTATTATTAAATCGATAAATTTCCCTTCAGCCTTAATAGTGAAACTTTTCGCGATTACGATTTCTGCCTGCATGCACCGATAACTTTGTAAAGCGGCCCAAAATTTGCTATTATAAACATAAGCCAGATACTTTAAAGCAGAGGTGACTGACATGCCGGATTTCGGGAATCCATTTTCGGGGCTGGCCAAAGACCGTAAGCTCACGGACCAGGAGCTTGTGAGGGCGATCCGCTTCATGGTCGCTGCCGAGTACGAAGCTGTCCAGATGTACATGCAGCTGGCGGAATCGATCGATAATAAGCTGGCGGCCGAAGTATTGAAGGATATCGCCGATGAAGAACGGGTTCATGCCGGCGAGTTTCTGCGGCTGCTGAAGGAGCTTGCGCCCGACGAGGAAGCGTTTTATGCCGCAGGCGCCAAAGAGGTCGAAGAAGAGATCGCCAAGTTGAAGACAAAGAAATGAGCAGGCCGATGATGCCCGGAGCATTATGTTCCGGGCATTTTTGCACGGCAGGTTTTTGCGCCGCCGACCCGAAGTAAGCGGTTATGGAGTTGATGAATATGGAAAAAACGAGGCTCGGGCGCACGGGGCTCGAGGTATCGGTGGCCGGTCTGGGCTGCGGCGGGCACAGCAGGCTCGGCATGTTTTCCAAAGGCCTCGACAACGCCTGCGGCATAATCCGCTATGCCTACGACAACGGGGTGAATCTTTTCGACACGGCGTACGATTACCGCACCCAGCCGGCCGTGGCGAAGGCGCTCGCCGGCGTCCGCCGCGACAGCTACGTGCTGTCCACGAAATTCCCCTACAGCGCCGGCGGCGCGCTTAAGGCGGCGGACGAGCTGGAGAAGACGCTGGACGAATGTCTGCAAGAGCTGAAAACCGATTATATCGACATATATCAGTTGCACGGCGTGAAGCCCGAGGCATACGCCGCCGTCCGGGACCGCTTCTATCCGGAGCTGGCGAAAGTGAAGGCCAAGGGCAAGATCCGCTTTGCCGGCATCACGGAGCATTTCGGCTTCGACACGACCCACGAAGCCTTGAAGCGCGCCCTGGCCGACGACCTGTGGGATGTGGTGATGGTCGGCTACAACCTGCTCAACCCGTCGGCGGCGCGGAGCATCCTGCCACTGACGGCGGCGAAAAACGTCGGCACGCTGTGCATGCATGCCGTGAGGGAGTCTTTGTCCGACCCGGAAAAGCTGAAGGCCGATGTGAGGACGATGATCGCCGCCCGCCAGGTGGATACGGCGCTCGTCAAAGAGGATAAAACGCTCGCTTTCCTCATCGAGAACGGCTACGCGGCGACGGTGATGGAGGCGGCCTACCGCTTCTGCCGGCATACGCCGGGCATCGACGTCACGCTGACGGG
>MTLD01002327.1_pt1 | contig 22268 bp, 15 predicted proteins | sample 1982471 | NCBI WGS metagenome assembly MTLD01 (sample SAMN05712604, study PRJNA340218) | biofilm metagenome | isolation source: sample SPM anode biofilm adapted to -50 mV | place: USA | collected 2012-02-03 | reverse complement strand
ACCGGCGGAAGCCGCGGGCGAGCCGGGGGCGGCGACGGGTCCGGAGGCGGGGGGGGCCACGGGCGCAGCCTGCGGGGTGGCCCCGGGTGCGGCGATCACGGAGAGGCGGGGGGCCGGGGCGGGAAGGGCGGATGGGGCGATGCCGGCAAGAGCTGCCGTGGCGTTCGCAGGAACCACCGGGGCTGCGGCCGTGGGCGAGGGAGCCGGCGTCCGGTCCGCGGCCATCTGGGCCGGAGGGGCCTCGGGCTGGGTCAGGAGCAGCCTCACCTTGAGCTCACCCGTCGCGGTGGGGGTGCCGGCGGCCGCCTCCGGCGCGGGGGCCGGATCGAGGTTGCCGGCGGGCCCGGGAGCCTGGGAAGCCACCGGCGCGGCGGTTGCTGAAGGCATAGAGGGAGAGACGGGGGCCGCCGGGGCCCCAGGGATGGCGGTCGGGGGGACGGGGGCAGAGGCCGCCTCGGCGGGCAGGGAGGGGGCAGCCGCTGCCGGGGATGCCGGGGCTTCGGTGGCCGGGGGGGTCGCCTGGGCCTCCGGTGCGCCCGGATCCGGGGCAGATGTGGCACTCGCGGCCTCCCGGGCCGCCTCGGCCCGGTCTCCCCCTCCGGTTGGCCCGGCGGCCGGAGCCGCTGCGGGGGCGGGCGACGCCGTCGATGCCGTGGCGGCGGCCTGGGGCCCCCCCTGGGAAGGGGCCGGCAACGGGGCCTGCGGCGGCACGAACTGCGCCATCAGGCTGGCGAAGCGGCTGTCGGAGGCATCGGGCTCGGGGGCCTCCGGCCGGTCGGCGGGGGATGCGGGAAGGGTGGGAACCAGTGCTGCGCCCGAGGGGAGCATGGGGACCTCGCGCCCGGAGGGTCCGGGTCATCCCCCTGCGCCAGGATCGTGCCGACCCTCCCTGGGCAGATTCGTCAGGCTGCCGGGTCCTTGGGCTTCGACAGCCCCACCCGCTCGGAGAGCTTCCCCGCCAGCTTGGCGTCCAGAAGGGCCAGCTGGTCCATGAGCTTGGCGGCCTTCTTCGGGGTCATGCCCGCGAGGAGGGCCACGGCCACATCCAGGTTCTGGCCCGCCAGCTCCTTCATGGCCGGCGCGCCGGAGGCGGGATCCATGGCCTCGTAGGTGCGGATGATCTGGGGATCGATGACGGGCCGCACCTTCAGGTTCTCCAGCTTCGCCAGGGCGTCCTGGACGGCCTTCTCCCGGGCGGCGAGGTCCGTGCGGTCCTTGTCCAGGGCGGCCTGGAGGGTGTTGAGGCGCTGCTCGGTCTGGCGCAGCTCGGCCTCCTTCTGGGCCACCTGCTTCTCCCGGGCCTGAAGCTGGTTGGCCAGCTCCGCGACCTTGATGCCCTCCACGGCGCCCTTGGGTTCGGCCTTGGGCTCCTGGGCGGACAGCCAGAGCACGCCCGCGCTGAGGGCCAGGGGAGCGGAGATCCAGAGGAGGTAGCGGGCGTTCATGGCGGACTCCTTCAGGCGGTCAGGCGGTCCGACGGGCGTGGCGGAGCACCGCCAGCTCGTCGAGGGCGATGGTCTCCCGCAGCTCCTGCTCGCGGGCGTGCTGGAGGGCGCGGCGCTCCTTCAGGCGGACGAGCATGAGGTGGTTGCGGTGGGCCTCCGCGAGGGCCCCGCGGGCCTCGGCGACCCGGTGGGACGCGGCCCGCAGGCGCTCGTAGGCCTGGACCTGCCGCCGTTCCAGGGCCACCAGGAAGGCCTCCCCGGCCCGCCACAACTCCAGGTCCAGCCTCATGCCGGCGCCGACGCGGCGGGCATCGAAGACGGCCTGCCGCTGGGCCGCCAGCGCGTCGATCTCCTCGCGGATCATCCGCTCCGCCTGCAGGGCCCGGCCCAAGGCGCGTTCGGCCTCGCGCTCCAGGGCCTCCCGCAGCTTGCGCAGGGGCTCGAGGCGGAAGTGGAAGCGGGCGGCCATCAGGCGGGCGCCTTCAGGAACGGCGTCAGGTCGAGGCCGAAGATCTGGCCCATGGCCAGCAGGGCCTGGCGGTGGTCCCCGGCCTCGGCGGTGGCCTGGCGCAGGTAGGCCTGGATGGCGGGCTGGAACTGGATGGCCTGGTCGATGGCGGGGCTGGAACCCTTGGTGTACGCCCCGATCTGGATGAGGTCCTCCGCGTCCTGGTAGGTGGCCAGGAGGTCGCGCACCTTGCTGGCCAGCTGCTTCTGCTCCGGCGGCGCCAGGGCGCTGAAGAGGCGGGAGAGGCTCGGCAGCACGTCGATGGCGGGGAAGTGGTTCTTTGAGGCCAGCTTCCGGGAGAGGATGATGTGCCCGTCGAGGATGCCGCGCACGGCGTCGCTGATGGGCTCGTTCATGTCGTCGCCCTCCACCAGCACGGTGTAGACGCCGGTGATGGAACCCATGCCCTCGAAGGTGCCGGCGCGCTCCATGAGCCTGGGAAGCAGGGCGAACACGGAGGGCGTGTAGCCGCGGGAGGAGGGGGGCTCGCCGGCGCTGAGGCCCACCTCGCGCTGGGCCATGGCGAAGCGGGTGACGCTGTCCATCATCAGGAGCACGTCCCGGCCCCGGCGCATGAAGTACTCGGCGACGGCGGTGCCGGCCATGGCGCAGCGGAGCCGCAGCAGAGGGGACTGATCACTGGTGGACACCACCACCACGCTGCGCTTGAGGCCCTCGGGTCCGAGGTCGTTCTCGATGAACTCCCGCAGTTCGCGGCCGCGCTCGCCCACCAGGGAGATGACGTTGACGTCCGCCGAGGTGTTGCGCGCCACCATGCCCAGGAGGGTGGACTTGCCCACGCCGGACCCGGAGAAGATGCCCACGCGCTGGCCCTTGCCCAGCGTGAGCAGGCCGTCGATGGCCCGCACGCCGGTGGAGAGCACCTCGTGGATGCGCTTCCGTCGCATGGGGTTGGGCGGGGCGCCCTGGAGGGGGAGGTGGGCCGTGGCCTCGATGGGCGGACCGCCATCGATGGGGCGCCCGAGGGGATCGATGACCCGGCCCAGCAGGGCCTCCGAAAGGGGCAGCTCGGACTGGTGCCCCGTGCCCTCCACCCACAGGCCCGGGCGGATGCCCTCCGTCTCCTCGATGGGCATGAGGAGCACGCGGTCCCCGGAGAAGCCCACCACTTCGGCATGCACGAGGCGGGGCCGCCCGGTCACGTCCGTCCCGTGGATGAGCATCTGTTCGCCCACGGAGCAGTCCGGACCGGTGGATTCCACCACGAGGCCCACCACCTTGGCGACCCGGCCCATCCAGGCGCCCTTCGGAAGGGCGCGGACCTGGCCCACCAGGGTGGCGGGATCGAGGGTGGCTCCGCTCATGGCCGCCCACCCTCCTTCATGCGGGCGAGGATCTCCATGAGATGGTCCCGGCGCCGCTCGAGGGAGGCGTCGAGGACGCCCTGGGGCGCCTCGATCCGCACACTGCCGCGCGAAAGGTCCGGATCGGCGGCCAGGGCGAGGCCTCCGTGGCCGATGAAGCTGTCGCCCAGGCGCTCGAGATCCAGGGGGTTCAAGTAGACATGGAGGGGCAGCTCCCCCTCCCGCGTGCCACGGGGCAGGGGGAAGGGCAGTTCCTCGAGCACCCGTTCCAGGAGGGCCTTCACGGCCCCGGGCGTGCGCTCGATCTGCTGCACGGCCAGGTGCTCGCCGACCGCGAGGGCCAGGGCCGTGAGCTGGTCGTTGAGGGATTCGCGCAGGGTGAGGGTGGCGGCGGCCATCTCCTGGAGGTGGGCTTCCAGGCGCTGGATGTAGGCCACGTACTGGCTTTCGCCGAAGGTGCGCCCCTCGGCCTCGCCGGAGGCGAAGCCCTCCTCGTAGGCCTTCCGGGCGATCTCCTGGGCCTGGCGCTCGGCCTCCTGGAGGCGGTCGACGATGCGCTCCTCCGTGGAGCGCTGGGGGCGGCCGGCGCCCTCCAGGTCGTCGGCGACGGAGGCCTCTCCCCCCTCGAGCGCGGCGTTACGGGCCAGGGACGTGTCCACCGGGAAGTAGGGGAAGGCGTCCAGGCGCGTGTCCCGGAGGTCCTCGGACTTGATGAAGCCCCTACGTGACATAGTCCTCGCCTCCACCACCGCCGATGCTGATGACGCCCTCCTCCTCCAGCTGCCGGACGATCTCCACGATCTCGTGCTGTGATTTCTCCACATCCTTGAGCTTCACGGGGCCCATGAACTCCATCTCCTCCTTGATGAGCTCCACGGCGCGGGTGGACATGTTGCGGAAGAACTGGTTCTGCAGCTCCTCGCTGGTGCCCTTCATGGCGATGGTGAGGACCTTCCGGTCAGCCCGCTTGAGGATCTCGGCGATGCCGGTGTCGTCGATGAGGAGGATGTCGTCGAACACGAACATGAGGTCCCGGATGCTGGCGGCCAGCTGGGGGTTCTCCGTCTCGATCTTCTCCAGCACGGCCCGCCCCGTATTGCGGTCCATGCGGTTGAAGAGCTCGGCCACGGCCCGGACGCCGCCGTACGCCTCGGTGGCGAACGATCCCAGGGCCTCCAGCTTCTGCTCGAGGATCATGCTGATGCGGCGCACCACCTCGGGGCTGATCTCCTGCAGGCTGGCCATGCGCATGGCCACGTCGCTGCGCAGCGCCTCCGGCAGGCTGGAGATGAGCTCCGCCGCCTGGGAGGCGTTGAGGTGGGCCAGGATGAGGGCGATGGTCTGCGGGTGCTCGTTCTGGATGAACTTGGAGAGCTGCTGGGGATTGGCCCGCTCCAGGCTGGTGAAGCCGGCGCTGGATTCCAGGGCCTTCACCAGGCGGTCGATGATCTTGCGGGCGACTTCGGGACCCACGGACTTGATGAGCAGCTTCTTCGCGTACTCGATGCCCCCCTGGCTGATGTAGCTCCGGGCCTGGGCCATGGTGTGGAACTCCTCCATGACCTCTTCCGCGATCTCCGGCTGCACGTGCTTGGTGATGGCGATCTCCCTGGAGATCGTCTGGATCTCATCCTCCTCGAGATACTTGAAGATGTTCGCGGCGGTGTCGTCCCCGAGGGTGACCATGAGCACCGCGGCCTTCTGCGCGCCACTGAGCTTGGACATGGCCTACCTCCCTTCTTCGAGGAGCCAGGACCGCACGAGGGAGGCCATGGTTTCGGGGTCCTCCGCAGAACCCTCCTGGAGGCGCTTGCGGATGACTTCGCGGCGGCGGGCCTCGGGGGCCGTGAAGGCCGCGTCGGCGTTGAGCTCGGCCTCGATCTCGGCCTCCAGTTCCGCCATGGAGCGCACGGGAGTGGCCTTCCGGGCCGCGGCCGCAGCCTCGCCCTCCGCCGGGGCCACGCGCAGGGGCGCAGGCCGGTTCAGGGCCGACGACAGGCGCTTGAGGACAGGCAGGACGATCATGAAGAAGAGGGCCAGGCCCAGGACGATCCAGATGAGGGTGGGCGCGAACTGGCGGATGAGGTCGATCCAGAACTGCCGCTTCGCCTCGGCGGCCTCCTTGGGGTTCTCCTGGGGCACGGCGAAGGCCATGTTCTCCACCGTGAGCTCGTCGCCGCGCTTGGCCTGGATGCCAACGGCCGCGGAAACCTGGTCCCGGATCTTCTTCAGTTCGTCCGGCGTGCGGGGGATGAGCTTGAGCACGGGCTCGCCCTTGCCGTTCTTCTCCCAGGTGGAGGCGTCATCCACGATCACGGCCAAGGTCAGCCGCTTCACGGAGCCGGTGGCCTGGTCGATGGCCTTGACGGTCTTGCTGATCTCGTAGTTGGTGGTGGTCTCCTTCTTCTCCGAGTTCTCGAGGAGATTCCCGGGGGCGGCGGTGGCATTGGCCGGGGCCACGTTGCTGGGGGTGCCGGGCACCGCGGCGCCGCCGTCCCGCTTCTGGACCTTCTCCTCCTTCTGCTGGACGCTGCGTTCCACCTGGCCCTGGGGGTCGAAGGTCTCCGAGTTGATCTTCACCTTGTCGAAGTCCAGGTCCACATGGGCCGTGGCCCGCACCTTGCCGATGCCCACCACGGGCTCCAGCAGGTCGGTCACGCGCCGGACGAGGTAGTCCTCCTCCTCCCGGGCCGCCTTCTTCTGGGCGTCGCTGGCGCCGACCATGGGGTCCCGTCCGGTCCGGGAGAGGATGCGGCTGTACTGGTCGATGACCACCACCTGGTCGGGCTTGAGGCCCTCCACGCTGGCCGCCACCAGGTTGACGATGGCCTGGGTGTTCTCGTCGGGCAGGGGCTGGGTGCCCCGCAGCTTGAGGAGGACGCTGGCTTTGGCGTCCTCCTTGTCGGAGAGGAAGGGACTGTCGTTGGCCGGGGTGATGTGGACGGAGGCGTCCGCCACCTGCCGCAGGGACTTGATGGTCTGGGCGAGGCTGGCCTCCATGGCCCGCCGGTGGATGACCTTCTGGGCGAAATCCGTGGTGCCGATGCCGGCGTTCTCCAGCTTCTCGAACCCCAGCTTGTCGCCGGAGAGGGTCCCGTCCCCGGCGAACTTCAGGCGCAGGGGACCGACCTGGCTCTGGGGCACCAGGATGGTCCGCTGGTCGGAGCTCAGCTCGTAGGGGATCTGCTGCTTGTCCAGCTGGGCCACGATGGCGCTGGCGTCCTGGGGAGAGATGTTGGAAGCCAGGACCCCCTTGGATTCCTGGCCGGCCCAGAGGCCGAGGCCCGCCAGGGCCAGCAGCACTGTCAGGGAAATGGCGGCCACCATCACGCGCTGGGTGGCGCTCATGCTCTTGAAGGCATTGACGAACTGGTCAGCGAGGTTGCTTTCCCCGGCCATAGGCGTTCCTCGTCAGGGAATCGGCCGTGCCCGGGAGCTCGGCCAGCGCTACATCTGCATGCGCATGACCTCGCGGTAGGCGTCGATCAGCTTGGATCGCACGGCCATCATCATCTGGAAGCTGAGATCGGCCTTCTGGACTGCCAGCATGGCCGTGTGCATGTCTGCACTCTCCCCTGTCATCAAGTTCCGTGCCTCGATGTCGGCCTGGGCCGAGGCCTGGTTCACTTCCTGGAGGGCCTGCTTGAGGAGGTCGCCGAAACCGACCTCGCCCTGGGCGCCGCCGGCCACGCCGCCCGCCCCGCTCTGGCTGGCAGGGGCGACGGGTCCGAGGGAGGGAATCGAGGGGAGGTTCAGGGGGTCCATGGGATCGGCTCGGGGAAAGAGGCCCGTTCAACTATCGGCCGGACGGGGAAGGGGGGCCAGTCGAAAATCCGACAGGCTACTGCACGCGCAGGATCTCCAGGGCGGAGGAAGCCATGCTCTTCGCGGTGCGCACCGCGGCGATGTTGGCCTCGTAGGAGCGGCTGGCCTCCGTGAGGTTCACCATCTCCTCCACGGGGTTCACATTGGGGTATTTGACGATGCCGTTGGCATCCGCGTCGGGGTGGCCGGGCTCGTAGCGGGTGAGGAAGGGCTCCTGGCTGGTCTGGATGCCGGCGACCTTGACGCCCGCCGCGGCCAGGGCATCGCCGAAGCCCAGATCCTGGGACTGGAAGACCGCGTCCCGGCGCCGGTAGGGGCCGCCTTCCTTGGTGCGGGTGGTCTCGCTGTTGGCGATGTTCGAGGCGATGAGTTGCACCCGGAGGCGCTGGGCCGCCATTCCGCTGCCGGCGATGTCGAGGATCTGGTTGATGCTCATGGTCGTTCCCCCGGCTAGTGGGCGACGGATTCGCGGATGAGGAAGTACATCTTCCGCAACTCCACCTGCATGAAGTTGGAGGCGTTCTGGTAGGCCATCTGGGTGCGGGCCATCAGCATGTTCTCCCGGTCCAGGCTCACGTCGTTGCCGTCGTTCCGCTCGGCATCCGGGCGCATGGGATCGGAGGTGGCCGGGAACTCCGCGCGGCTGCTGCCCTGGAGGTGCCTGGGGTTCGTCCGGGCCATGGAGGCAGGCGATTGTTGCCCATCGCCCTCGGACAGGGCGGCCTTGAGGGCCCCCTCGAAGTCGAAGTCGCGGGTGCGGTAGCCCGGCGTGTCGATGTTCGCCAGGTTGGAAGCGATGAGGGTCTGGCGCTGGGAGGCCAGCGTGAGACTGCGGTCCATGAGCTGGATCATGGGATTGCCGCTGACGAGATCGAACATGGAGCACCCTGCAGATTGGGCCGGGTGGACCCGGCTGCCGGGAGAGGGGATGCAGCCCCCGTGCCGGACCGGGTCCCCGGGGGCGATCCGGACCGGCCGGAGACACCGAAGTGGAGACCTTGTGGGAAGTTGACCGTCCCTTGCTACACTGGCGTCCTCATTTCGAGGCCCCCATGATCATGAACAGCCGCAAGCACAACGACGTCCTGATCCTCCTGCCGGAGGGGAAGATCACCCTGGGGGACGGCGACCAGGAGCTGGGTGAGGCGGTCCGCACCGCCCTGTCCAACGGCTCCCGCAAGATCGTCATCAACTTCAGCAAGGTGAGCTACCTGGATTCCTCGGGCGTGGGCGAGCTGGTGGGTTGCTACACCTCCATCAAGGGCAAGGGCGGCGAGCTGCGCATCTGCGGCATGAGCCCCAAGATCTTCGGACTCATCAAGATGACCAGCCTTCACTCGGTCTTCGAAGTGAAGGACACCGAGGACGAGGCCCTCGCCGGGTTCTGAGGCGGTGCGCGCCCGCGCCGCCCTCGGATGCGCCCTGCTGGCCCTGGTTCAAGCCGGGGCGCAGGGCGTTTCCACGCCGGTGCCCCTGCGCGCCGTTCTCCTGGAGGGCGGATCCGGGGATGACCAGCAGTTCGCCCGGGCGGCCCTCGGCCTGAGCCTGGGCCGTACCGTGGATGAGGCCGGATTCCGGAAGGCCCTGGACGCGGTGCGCCTGGTGGATCGCTTCCAGTCCGTGGACGGGCGCCTGGATCCCGACGGGACGGCCCATGTCCGGCTCGTGCCCCTGGTGCCCCTGGCCACCTGGTCCTGGGCCGGGGATCCGCTTCCGCCCTCCTTCCGCAAGACGGTCCTGCCCGAGCTGGGGAAGGGCCAGCGGCTGGGGCCCCAGCGGCTGGAGGCCTTCCGGACCCTGGCGGAGCAGCGGCTGAGGGAGGGCGGCTATCCCAAAGCGGAGGTGCGGGCCCAGTCCGGCGAAGGGGGCCGCACGGTGCGGTTCCAGGTGGCGCTGGGACCCGCAGCCCTCATCCCCTCCGCGACGATCGAAGGACACCCGGCCCCCTACAAGCCCGAGACCCTCCTGAAGGTGGCCGGGATCCGGCCCGGCCACAGCCTCTGGACTGCGGGACTGCCCCGCGAGGCCGAGCGCCGCCTGCGGGCGAAGTTCGTGAAAGACGGGCGTCTCGAGGGCTCGGCGACGGTGCGGTCCACCGACGAGGGGGGCGGCGCGGCGGTGATCGAGGTGGAGCCCGGGCCGAAGGTGAAGCTGAAGGCCCAGGGCCTGAGCCTCTTCGGGCCGCTCTTCGGCCGCCCGCGGCTCACGGACTTCGTGCCGCTGGCGCGGGCGGACCGCTATTCCGCGGGCCTCCTGGAGGAGGGGGCGGGCCGCATCGCCACCTACTTCCGCGACCAGGGCTACCCCGAGGTCCGGGTCACCCACGACCGCCGCGTCACCCGGGGCACGGCGGACCGGCCCGAGGAAGTCACCATCACCTACCGCGTGGACCCCGGCCCGCAGCGCCTCATCCGGACCGTGCGGATCGAGGGCAACCGGGAACTCTCCGAGGAGCAGCTCCGGACGGCGCTCCAGCTGCCCAAGCGCTATTTCGTCCTGCTTCCCCAGGCCAAGGGCGAGACCATGCGGGCCCTGGAGGACCGGCTCACGGCCATCTACCTCCAGCGCGGGTTTCCCGAGGTGCGCGTGCGGCGCCGGGTGGAGGCCAACAAGGATGGTTCGGTGGATGTGCGGCTGGTGGTGCGGGAAGGGCGCCAGCGCTTCCTCCGGGAGCTGGTGCTGGATCTGCCGCAGGATCCCGCCTTCCCGCCGGGACGCCTGGAAGGCAGCCTGCTGCTGGCCCTCTCGGATCACCCCGTACCCGTCAAGGGCGGGCAGGGCCGACGTTTCGGGTCGGACCGGCGCCAGCTCCAGGGCCGGCAGGGCACCCTGGAATCCGCGCCGGGTCGCGTGCGCCTGGTGTTCGACCAGCCCCTTCCCCTCGTGCGGAACGACCTGGCCCTGGTGGTCTCCGATCTCCGGCAGCGGCTGTCGTCCCTGGGCTCGGCCAATCCCCAGGTGCGCATCGCCTTCGAGGACGACGACACCCAGTCCCTGGTGCGCATCCAGGTGCCCCCGCAGCCGCTGGATCATGTCCACCGCGTGGTGGTCCAGGGCAGCGACCGCACCCGGGCCGAGGCCGTGCTCCGGGAGGTGGCCGCCCCGGTGGAGGCGCCCCTGGATCCCCTCAAGCTGGACGATGCCCAGGTGCGCATCGCGGAGCTGGGAGCCTTCCAGCGGGTGGATTTCCTCGGGATCTCCGACCTTCCGGGCCAGAAGGACCAGGGCTGGAAACGCGGGGACATGGCCCTGCAGCTGCAGGAGCGGAGCCCCTGGGTCTTCACGGAATCCTTCGGCTACGACAAGACCCAGGGCTACCACTTCGGCCTGAACACCCAGCGCCTCAACGTCGGGGGCATGGGGCGGACCCTGGATTTCGGGGCCCGCGCCGGCGACCAGACGCTGCGGATCCCCGCCTTGCGCAGGGCCTTCCCCACGGGCGACGTGAAGCGCTCCCTGGACAGCTACAGCGTGGGCTACACCGATCCTTGGTTCCTCCCGGGGGCGCTGGACGCATGGCTCCCCAGCCGCACGCGGATGCACATGGAGGGCGCCTACATCGAGGAGGCCCAGGCGGCCTTCTTCGCCCGTCGCCGCCGCTTCACGACCTCCTTCGAGTGGAAGCTCGGCCCCGTGCAGTCCGTGAGCCTGGGCTACCGGTTCGAGCGCGTGGAGGTGGGTGCCAACACCGATGCCAACAACACCCCCCTGATCTCCGACCAGGATCTGTTCTACCTGGCCCGCACGCCGCCCCGCAGCATCATCTCGGCCCCCTACCTCCAGGTGGTCGTGGACCGCCGCGACAAGCCCTACGATCCCACCGAAGGCACCTTCTTCAGCGCCCGGCTGGAACTGGCCAACCAGTTCTTCGGCACCAGCGCCAACAGCAGTTTCGTGAAGCTGGACCTGCGCCACCAGTGGAACTGGCCCGTGGGATTCCGGGCCGAACACGGCGTGGTGAGCGCGGGCCTCCGGGTGGGCCTGGCCCGGCCCACGGCCCAGTCCGCCGAGGACCTCCCCCTCTCCGAGCGCTTCTTCGGCGGAGGGCCCTACTCCGTGCGGGGGGTGGAACCCGACATGCTTGGCCAGATCCTCAGGACGACCGGCCAGAGCGGCGCCCTCCTCCCGCAGATCATCCCCTTGGGCGGCCAGGGCCTGGCCCTGGTGACCCTGGAATACCGCTTCCCCTTCCTCGGCCAGAGCGTGTGGGGCGAAGTCTTCGCCGATTCCGGCCAGGTCTACCGCACCCTCAATCCCGACAAGAATGCCGTGGCCCCCTTCCCGGCCATGCGCACCTCCCTGGGCCTGGGCCTCATCCTGAAGCTGGGCTTCCCCCTCAAGCTGGAGTACGCCGCCGACTGGAAGCGCATCATGGGCCGGCCGCGGACCCAGGATGAGCGCGATACCCAGCTCAAGAGCCTGCTCATCTCCGCGGGATTCCAGTTCTGAGGAAGGCGGATCCCGCTAGCATCGTCTCCCATGAAGGGTCGAACCGCCTGTCTCCTCCTTGCCGCCCTCTCGGCCCTGGCCGGTCCCCCTTTCCGGACGGATGATCCGGAGCCCGTGGAACCGGGCCACCTGGAGTTCTACCTCTTCGGCGCCGGCCAGCGCATCCCCGGGGACAGCTCGGGCGTGGGTCCGGCCCTGGAGTTCAACTACGGGGTCCTCCCCGACACCCAGTTTCACGTGGTGGTGCCCTGGGCCTACGACCGCCCTGGGGATGCCCCCTCCCGGTCGGGGCGGGGCGACACGGAGCTGGGCGTGAAATTCCGCTTCCTCCACGAGACGGATGGCCGGCCCCAGGTCGGCATCTTCCCCCTGGTCGAGCTGCCCACCGGGGACGCGGCGAAGGGCCTCGGCGCGGGCCACACGCAGGTGTACCTCCCCGTCTGGATCCAGAAGGGCTGGGGCCCCTGGACCACGTACGGCGGCTGGGGCTGGTGGCGCAATCCGGGCGACGGCAACCGCAACTGGACCTACGCGGGCTGGCTTCTCCAGCGGGACTTCGGCGAGCGGCTCACCCTCGGCGGGGAGTTCTTCCACACCACGGCTGCGACCCTCGACGGGCAGGCTTCCACCGGGTTCGACCTGGGCGGCCAGGTGAACTTCGGAGAAAAGCACCACCTCCTCTTCAGCGCTGGCCGCAACGTGAGCGGAGAGCGCCAGACCACCGCCTACCTGGGTTACCAGTTCACCACCGGGGCGTTCGGCACCGTGGCGGACTGGTTCCGGACGGGCCGGCATCCGGAACGTTGAACCGGGCCGGGGGAGCGCCGACCGGCGCTCCCCTGGTCAGACGCCTCACTGCACCGGCTTCGGCAGCATCTGGTGGTAGTCCGGATACGGCGGTCGCTTCAGGGCGGGCGCGGGATGCGCGGCCAGCAGGTCGAGAGCCTCCTTCACGGCCCGTTCGAGCTGCGGGTCATGGCCCTGGCGCACGAGGGCGGGATCCTGGTCCACCTCGATGTCGGGGCCGATGCCCACGTTCTCCACCTCCCAGGCGCCCTTCGTCCCGTAGAGGCCCCAGCGGGGTGCGGTGACCGAGCCGCCGTCCATGAGCTGCGGGTAGCCGCTGATGCCCACGAGGCCGCCCCAGGTGCGGGTGCCCACCAGGGGGCCCAGGCCGGCCTTGCGGAACAGCCAGGGCAGGGCGTCTCCGCCGGATCCCGACATCTGGTTGATGAGCATCACCTTGGGGCCGAAGATGGCCTGGGCGGGCTCGACGACGTCCGCGCCCTCCCGGCTGGCGTTCGCCATCTGGGGCGTCCGCTGCAGGTTCTCGATGATGTAGTCGGCGATCTGGCCCCCGTGGTTGAAGCGCTCATCGAGCACCGCGCCGAGCTTGCCCACCTGGGAGAAGTAGTAGCGGTTGAAGTTCGCGAAGCCGCCGGAGGCGGTATCCGGGATGTAGACGTAGGCCAGGCGGCCGCCGGAGAGTTCGTCCACCCTGCGCCGATTCTCTTCCATCCAGGAGCGGAGCCGCAGCTGGACCTCGGAGCCCACGGGGACGACCGTCACCTGGCGGGCACCGGCGCCGTCGGCCTTGGGGCCCACGGTGAGCACCGTCTGCTTGCCGGCGGTGTTCTGGAAGAGGCGGTCGACATCGTCGGTGCCCTTGAGGGGCTCGCCGTTGACCGACAGCAGGAAGTCGCCTTCCTTGACATCTACGCCGGGCGCCGTCAGGGGCGCTTGGAGCCGGGGGTTCCAGTTCTCCCCGTGGTAGATCCGGGCGAACTGGTAGCGGCCGTCCACGATGCGGTAGTCCGCCCCCAGCAGGCCCACGCCCACCGACTCCTGCCGGGGCGAGTCGCCGCCCCGGATGAAGGTGTGGCCGACCACCAGCCAGCCGGTCATCTCCTCGAAGAGCCGGTTCAGGTCCTCGCGGCTGCCGATGCCGGCGAGGAAGGGCGCATAAAGCCGTTCCGCCCGGGCCAGATCGAGGCCGTGGTGGTGGGGGTCGTAGAAGAAGTCCCGCTCGATGCGCCACACCTCCCGGTACATCTGGCGCCATTCGGCCGCAGGATCCACCTCGATCCGCACGGCCTCCAGCGGCAGGGCGCCCTCGCCCGCCTTGGCGGGCTTGTCGGAGGGTGCGATGAACCATTTCCCCTTCCTCGCGAAGAGCAGCTTCGAGCCGTCTGCGGAAACGAGGAAGCTGGGCATGCCCCCGAAGGAGGACCGGCCGCCATCGACGCCCTCGGCGAGCTTCTCGGGCTTGCGGGTCTTCAGGTCGAAGCGCGTGATCTCGGCGGGGACGCCCTGGAGTTCGAGGTTCTCCTCGTCCGTGAAGGCCGTGGGGACCGAGGCCAGGAAGAGGATGCCTTCGGTTCCCGTTTCCAGGGTGGTGTAGTTGGCCAGGGGGAGCGGGAGACTGACGATGCGCTGATCCAGGCCGTCGAAGTCGATCCGGACGGGCTCCGGCTCGGCCTTGGCAGGCTTCTTCCCGTCGCCCTTCTCCGGATCCCTGCCCCTGTCCGCCGGGGTGGTGGCTTCCTCGTCGCTCTCGGGCGCCACGGGCGAGGGCAGTCCCTTCCGGAGGACCGCCGCATAGACGCCCTGGCTGACGGGATGGCCCAGGCTGGTCATGTCCAGCCAACCGGCCGACAGGCCCGTGTCCGTGCCCGCCAGGAAGTAGAGGTACTTGCCGCTGCGGTCGAAGCGGGCGGAGGTGGCATCGCTCATCCCGTCGGTGATCCGGTGCGGCCGGTGTTCCGCGAGGTCGCAGACGAAGACCGCATGCAGGTGGTTGGGCAGCTGCTTGGTGTAGGCGAGCCAGCGGCTGTCCGGCGACCAGGCGGGATCGAGGTCGCTGACGGGCGTGTCGTAGAGGTCGGTGTCCACCTTCACCGGTTCGGGATGGTCCAGGTCCACCACCCAGAGGTTCAGGCGCTTGTCCGTGTAGGCGATCTTGCGGCTGTCGGGCGACCAGCGGGGACCGTAGAAGTAGGAGGGCGGCTGGCCGAGGTCGATCTTCCGCACCGGGCCCAGGCCGTCGGGGGCGCGCAGGTGGAGGGCGTACTCGCCGGACGCATCCGAGAACCAGGCCACCCACTTCCCGTCCGGCGACCAGGCGGGATCGCGGTCCGCCACGCCGGGGCTGCGGGTGAGGTTCCGGGCGTCCCCCTTCTCGGCGGGCAGGGAGAGGATCTCGCCCCGCGTCTCGAACAAGGCCCGTTTCCCGCTGGGCGACAGGGCCGCGTGGAGGATCTGGCGGGGGACCAGCTTCTCGAAGTGGGGGCGGCGCTCCGGCAGGTCCGCCGAGAGGGTGACCGGCACCCGGGTGGCCTTGCCAGTGGCGAAGTCGTAGAGGTGCAGGGAGCCGAACTGGTGGTAGACGATGCCGCCGGGGCCGGCCGAGGCGGAGACGAGGTCGAACCCGTCGGGGTTGTCGAGCACCTTCCGGACCGTCTTCGCCGCGGTGTCGTAGGCGTAGAGCGTGACGGGGCCTTCGCGGTCCGACAGGAAGTAGACCGTGCCGCCCACCCACATGGGATCACGGTCGTTGGAATTCCCCCGGGGGATGCGGGTGATGCTCGAATCGGCCAGGTCGGCGATCCAGAGCCGGGCCGTCTGGCCGCCCCGGTACTGTTTCCAGGCCGGCTGCCACTGGTTGAAGGGCGAGTAGGCCAGGTGGGTGCCGTCCGGCGAGTAGCTGGCCTCGTTGCCGGAGGGCAGGGGCAGGGGCTCCGGCAGGCCGCCCGTCGCCGCCACGGTGAAGAGCTGGGGCAGGTCCCGGGCCGTCGTGCGGGTGGAGGCGAAGATGATCCGCCGGCCGTCCGGCGTCCAGCCGAGGACCTGGTCCGGGGCCGGATGGTAGGTGAGGCGGCGGGGCTCGCCGCCTTCCGCGGGCACCACGTAGACGTCCTCGTTCCCGTCGTAGCGCCCCGTGTAGGCCAGCTGGCGGCCGTCCGGCGAGTAGACCGGGTGTGTGCACAGCCCGGCCCCCGTCACGATCCGGCGGGCCTCCCCGCCCGTCCGGGACACATCCCAGATCTCCCCCGCGTACTCGAACGCGATGCGGGTGCGGGAGAGGGTCGGATGCTGAAGGAGCAGGGGGATCTCCCCCGCCCGGAGGACCAGGGTCAGAACCAGGACGAGCAGCGCGCGGAACGGCATGGCGGGCTCCAAGGGAGGCCTCCGGACCGGGAGGCCGGGCAACGGGGAATGGCTCCCGCATCATAGTCGATCCAGAAAGGCCCGGAGCCTGGCTGCTCGATGGGAACGCAGGGCGGCTAGTCCAGCTTGACCCAGGCCTCGCCCCGAAGCGGCACAAGCCAGGAGGTCACCGGCCTCCTCTCCCGCTCGACCAGGACTGCCGCGTACCGGCGGAGCTGGTCCCGGTACCCGGATAGCTCTTCTTCGCTGAAGGCCTTGGAGTGCTTGAAGTCCAGGAGATGGAGGCGGTCCCCCTCCCAGACGACGAGGTCCGCGCGTCCAAGCCCCCCGCTGCCGGCTGCGCCCGGGAGGGGCAGCTCGGTGCGGCGGCGGAGGGGGCGCCAGCCCTTGGCCTCGAACTGCGCCAGGAAGCGCAGGGCATGCTCCCGGGCCTGGGCCACGGGCGGGGCGTCGGCGAGGCAGGCCTGGAAGGCTTCCGGATGCTCCCAGCGCACCAGCAGATCGCGGAGGAATGCGTGCATGGCCTCTCCCTCTTGCCGGGCCTTGCTCCGAGTATCGCCGGGGAGGTCGTCATGGAGATCGACCGGGCTCGACGCTTCGACCAGGGCCGCCCGGGTCGGCGGGGGATCGGGCCGCACGGCCACCCGGGCGGGCAGGGGGACCGTCACCGGCGCAGCCATCAGCGGCTTCCAGGACGCGTGGGTACTGGCCAGGACCTGGCCCCACTTCGCCCAGGTCTTGAACTCGCTGGGGGGTTTGGGCTCCTTGGGATCCGCGGGCTCCTGGAGCAGCAGGCAGAGACGCTCCTTGGCCCGGGTGAGCGCCACATAGAGCAGGTTGAGTTCGTCCCGCTTCTGGCGGGTCTCCACCATGGGCTTGAGGTCGTCATAGGCGCGCCCGGTGTGGTTCCCCAGCTTCCAGGCGAGCAGCAGCTCGCCGGTCGGGGGCCAGGTCTGCAGGTCGCCCTTGCGGAAGCTGCGCGGGTTCACGTTCAGCAGGGGAAGGATGACGTCGTCGTATTCCAGTCCCTTGCTGCCATGGGCCGTCTGGATGAGCAGGTCGGCGTCTTCCACGGAGGCAGGGAGGTCGCCCCGTTCCAGGCCGTTCCGCTCGTCGTCCAGCAGGGCGTAGGCCACGGAGGGGCAGGCGGGAAGATCCTGCAACCGGGCGAGCAGCCCGGCCAGGTTGCGCCGCGCGCGAAGGGGTTCCAGCGCCCCATGCACATCCAGGGCGGCGAGGGCCTGGAGCAGCGCACCCTGCCGCAGCAGGCGTCCTGCGATGGCCTGGGTAGAGGCCCGCCGCAGGTCGAGGAGGAATCGGGCGGCATCCCGGTGCGCTTCCGGCAACCGCTCGGGATCCAGCTGGCCCAGGCCTGGCAGTCCGGGGCGGCCCTCGCGGCCCTGGGCGAGGGCCGCCAGTTCGGCATCGGCCAGGCCCACCACCTGGCGCAGCAACGCCGCACAGGGAATGGGGCGCTCGGGGTGGGCCACCGCCTCCAGGGCCGCCAGGACGAGCCGTACGCCTGGGCTGTCCCAGAAGCCTTCCTTGGCCACCACATAGGGCTGGATGCCCTGGGCCTTTAGGCGCTGGAGGAGGCCCGGCAGGCGGGTGCGCTGCTTGAGCAGGAGGGCGCGGGTGCGACTGCCGGCCTTCCGCGGGGCGCCGAGGGACTCGGTCCAGCCGGCCTCCCTGGAGAGGCCCGCGATCCAGTCCGACAGTGCGGGAAGGTCGCCCGAAGCCGATGGGGCCGGCGTGCGGACCAGGCCCACGGGAGGCCCGGGCGCGGCCACGGGCTCCTGGGCTCCGTCGAGGGCATCCACCGTGGGGTCGAGCTGAGGCCAGACCTGTTCCACATAGGTGTTGGCCAGGGCCACCACCTCCGGGGATGAACGGAAGTTGGCAGGCAGGCGGAAGGCGCCCTCTCCGGCAGCGGCCAGACGATCGCGTAGCAGGTCCGGATCCCCGCCGCGGAAGCCGTAGATGGCCTGCTTCACATCGCCCACACGCACCATGCGCTCGGCGCCGAGGGCCTCCAGGAAGGCGTCTTGGACCTTGGAGGTGTCCTGGTACTCGTCCACCAGGAGCAGCCTGGGCGCGGGGGTTTCCTGCCCATGGGTCCTGAGGCTGTCCAGGGCCTTGCGGACCAGGTCGCCGAAGGTGGCCAGCCCCTGGGCCTGCTTCCCGGCCACGAAGTGCCGCAGCGCGTTCACCAGCAGGCAGCGCAGCCAGGCTTCCAGCGCATCGGCGACGGGCTTGAGGGTCGCCATCGCGTCGCAGAAGGCGTCGGAGTAGTAGGCGGGGGGCGGATTCGACACGCGCATGCTCTGGGCCTGTGCCCAGCGGAGGGCCGTGTGCAGATCGGCGTCCTCGGCCGGAACCGGTAGGAGGTTCTCCTTCCTGAAGTTGTGGAGTCCCTTGCCGCTGGGGTGCTTGGCCAAGTCGGGATCCGCCGCGAAGGGCGCCAGGGCCGTCCGGGCCTCAGCCAGGGCGCGGGTCAGCGCCGCGCGGAAGGGGAGGGGGTCTTCGTCCCGCAGGTGCCCAAGGGCATCGAGGTGGTTGTCGAAGCCCTGGGACAACGCCTCCCAGTTCTGCTCGGCCCAGGCCAGCAGCAGCCGGGCGGGCACTTCATCGGGATGGCCGGGGGGCAGCGTCAGGGACTCGCGCACCGTCAGCCGCAGCAACCGCAGGAGGGAGGGATGGCGCACATCGAGGATGGTGTCGCTGTTGCCCTCGCTCTTGCCGAGCACCCGCATGGCCAAGCTGTGGATGGTGGAAACCTGCAGCAGCTCGGCCTCCCGGCGCACGCGGCGCCAGAAGGCGCGGGCCTTCCCGGGAGCGTCCGTCCACGGTGCGCTCCGCCAATGCACGGCGGCCTGGGCGACCTCGCCGGCGGACTTCCTCACATGCTGGATGGCGGGCAGGGTCCTGAGGATGGCTTCGAGATCCCCGGCGGCAGGCGCCTCGAGATGGGGCAGCAGCTGCCGCCACGCGGCCTCATCCAGGGCGGACAGCAGGTCCAGGGGCCGGAGCAGGCGCTCGCGAAGGTCCGCCGCGGAGGCCTCGCTGAAGGTGGTGGCCAGGATCTCCCAGGGGCGAATGTCGCCACGGCCCAGCCGGGCGGTGACCAGTACGGTGAGGGTGAAGGTCTTGCCGGACCCCGCGCTGGCGCTCACGACCAGCGACTGGTCGAGGAGGCGGGGATCGCCCAGGTCGAGGGTGCGCATGTCAGTCCCCCTCCCCATCGGTCTCGACGGTCACGTCCACGGGCCGCCCGCAGAGTGCCGCCAGCTGGCACTGGCTGCAGTGCTCGCCAGGGGAGGGTGGGAAGTCCCCGGACGCCAGCCGCACGTCGTAGCGGGCGAGGTTGGCCAGCAACCTCGTGCGCCAGGCGCCATCCGGTCCAGCCTCGGCCAGGGTGGCGAGGTGCTTCGTGAAGGGCTTCGGATCCTCGTCGCGCAGGGGGAAGAGCACCGCCGTGGCCCGTTCGCCCGGGAAGACCTGCTCGGCGAGGAGCATGTAGAGCGGGGTCTGGAGGTGGGACGAGAAGGGCGCGTCGCCCTCGGCGTAGGCCTTGAGGTAGGCCTCCTTCGAGGTCTTGTAGTCCACCACCCGCAGAAAGGAGAGGCCGTCACCGGTCCAGCGCTCGATGCGGTCCACCTTGCCGCTGACCGCGAGGGAGCGGCCGTCGCCCAGGTCCAGGGACACCGGACCCAGCGTGCCCTCGAGGGCCAGGAGGGTCCGGCGCCAGGACTCCGGCGGGAGGGGAGCCTGTTTCCTGGCCTTCGGAACGGGCAGGCGCGCCGGATCGAGCAGCGCGAACTCCCCCTTGTCCGGGGTCTCGGCCTGGACATCCCGCAGCAGGGCCGCGGCCAGGCTGGGCAGCAGCGCCTCCAGGCAGAGTACGGCCTGGGGCCACTGCTCCTGGGGGATGTGGCGGTCCAGGCCCTTCAGCCACGAGCCCTGGTTGTTCAGCCAGAGGGCCTGCAGAGGGGGGATGAGGTCCTCGGCTCCGGCCCCGGGCCCCAGCTTGAGTGCCTTCTGGAAGGCCGCGGGCCAGTCCTCCACGCCCACAAAGGGTGCCAGGGCCGCTTCCATGAGGTGGTGGACGAGGATGCCCACGGCCATGGACATCCGGCTGCGCGCATCGAAGGTCTGCAGGCCCCACACCCGCTCGGCAAGAGAACGGAAGGGGCACTTGGCGAGGCCCTCGAGCGCCGTGGGGCTGGCCCCCTCCTGCCCCTTGAGCCAGAGGGCCCGGAGCCCGGGCGCAAGGTCGAACGCGGGGGCTTCAGCCAGCAGGACCTCGCTGGCCGGGCGGGCCTGGGCGGCGGTGGCCCGGGCTTCCTGGCGAGGGGACGGATCGTGGCCTTCCCAGCGCCAGCGCAGGCGGCTGTGAACCGCGGCCTCGGGACGCCACGGTGCCGCCCCTTCCAGCGCCGTCCAGAAGGGCCCCTGGGAGGTCATGCGGCCATCCCCATCCTGGGCGGGGCTGAGCACCACCAGGCGCTCGCGGGTCATGGCCAGCACCTTGTTGAAGGCGTAGGCCTCCCGCTGGAAGGCCCGGGGGATCTGGTCGCCATGTTCGCTGCGGGGCAGCCAGAATCGCTGGAGGGCCGGGGGGAAGGCCGACCCCGGTTCGGCCTGGCTCCAGGCGAGCAACGCGCGGTTGATGGCGGCCTTGCGGTCCCCGTCCAGGTCGGGGTTCTCGGCCGGGTGGCTGGGCCAGGCGCCTTCGGAGAGATCCAGGATCAGGGTGGCGCGGGCGCCACCCCAGTCATCGAGGATCGTGCCGGGAGCCACGAGGCGGAGGCCCTCGATGGCCCGCGGGATGTCGCTGCTGCGGGCCACCTCCAGAAAGGCCTCCAGCGCCAGGAGCATCTCGGGGAAGGTCCAGGACTCCTGGCCCCAGGCTTCCTTGAGCAGGCCCAGGGGCGAGTAGAAATCGTCGGGATCCATGGGCAGCCGCAGCGTAATGGCCAAGGCTTCCAGACGTTCGGCCCACCGGTGGGCGGCCTGAGTGGATCCCCGCAGGGCGGCCAGTTCCAGCCAAATGGCCTGGGCGTGCTCCTTCACGCGGTCCCGCAGGTGCATGAAGCTTCCGTCAAACGCGATCGCCCCGCTCTGGTCCGCAAGCGCCAGCGCGTCCGCCCAGTGGCACAGGTCGTTGCGCTTCGAGGCGCGGAGCCCGGCGGACACGGCGCAGGGGTCCAACCGCTCCAGGCCCTTGAGCAGGGTCCAGAGGGGACTCCAGGCTTCGCTGGCGAGGAGGGGATTCAGGCCTCCGCGGATGTGGAGGGCCACGCCCTCCTCCGCAAGAAGGGGCGCGAGGAAGGCGGCCACGGCCTGGGGCTCGGGATGGATGAGGGTGATCTCGGCTGCGGGGATCCCGGCGTCGAGCCAGGCGCAGACCTGTTCGATGGCGTGGCGCAGCAGGTCGAGCGGGCCTTCGACGAGACACCGCTGGAAGGTGTCCGTGTGGTCCCTGAGGTCCAGCGGTCCCTCGAACAGGGTTTCCAGGGCGGAAGACCAGGGGGCCGAACCCCAGCCCTCCGGTTCAGAGAGGGCGAGGTCATTGGGGAGCGCTTCGCCATGGGCTTCGAGCCCATCGAGGAACCAGGCCACCAGGGGCTGGGCGCTGCCAAAGAGGCCGGAGGCCTCGCCGCTCTTCTGGGCGGCAAGCCTGAACGTGGCGCCACCCAGGCCCGGCACACATGCCAGGGCTCGCAGGCGCGAGGGCACCAGGTCGCGCAGTCCGGCCTCGAGCGGTCCATCGGCTTCGGTCCGTTCGATCCAGAGCCCCCGCTTCCCGGCCAGTTCCAGGTCCACGGCTTGCCAGAGGGCCTGGTCAGGCTCCAGGTAGCCTCCCCCTTCCACCTCCTTGAGGTAGGCCTCCAGGTGGGCCAGCACGCTGGCCAGGCTGTGGGCGGCTTTGGGAAGGCCCAGGTCCAGCCCATGACGCTGCAGCTCCCGCAAGGTGGCCGGTAGAAGGCCCTGGGCCAGCAGCTCCCGGCAGGCCTGGGCGCGCGCCCTCAGCGCCTCGAGGCTGGGACCCGCGGCGTTTCCCCGGGCTTTGGCCAGCCTCCGCGCCACCCGGAGGTGCAGCATGAGACTGACGGCACCCGACACCGGCGGCCGGGGGTCGTCCAGCAGCACACCATCGAAGGGGTCGTAGCTCATGCGGGCATCTCAACGGCTGACTTGACTCTGGATCATCCTGACACAGCCGATTGGACAGAGAATGTCCGCAGGTTCCCCCAGGGATATCTGGGACGCCAGAAAGTGAGGTCCCCTCGCCTTTGGTCTCCCCCAATTCCGAGAGCCAATTGAAATGTTGGGATCTGGGGTCGAGCAGGTGGTGAAGGGGCCAGACCGGGGTAGTCAACGTGCGGAGGGAGGTGGGGAGATCCGGGTAGGCGTTTTACACTTCCCTTGGACTTGGCGGCTGAAATCGGGCCGAAAAACAAAGAGCCAGAACCCGAAGGCCCTGGCTCTTTTGCGTTTTGCTGGTTGGCGCGGGCGGTCTCGAACCGCCGACCCCTACCGTGTCAA
>MTLD01004290.1_pt2 | contig 22274 bp, 20 predicted proteins | sample 1982471 | NCBI WGS metagenome assembly MTLD01 (sample SAMN05712604, study PRJNA340218) | biofilm metagenome | isolation source: sample SPM anode biofilm adapted to -50 mV | place: USA | collected 2012-02-03 | reverse complement strand
GCGCGTTCTATAATAAGGCATTACCCGGAGAGGAGACATATGATGAATTTTGCTAGCGAATATAAAGCCAAGTTACGCAGTGCCGAGGAAGCCGTGGCCGTCGTCCAATCCGGGCAGTGGGTGGACTACGGCATGGGCCTGGGGCAGCCGGTATTGCTCGATGCGGCTTTGGCCAGAAGGAAACCCGAGCTTAAGGATGTTAAGGTCCGCGGTGCGCTTGCGCTGGCACCCCGTCGGATAATCAACGCAGACCCGGAGCGGGAGGCATTCACCTATTCCAGCTGGCATTTCAGCGGCTATGAGCGCAAGCTGCACGACAACGATCTCTGCAACTACATCCCGATGATTTTCCGCAACAAGCCCCGCTTCTATCGCAACAACCTTGAAGTCGATGTCGCGATGATTTCGGTCGCGCCTATGGACAAGCATGGCTACTTCAGCTTCTCATTGACCAACTCGGCGACCCGGGCTATCCTTGAGAAGGCGAAAACGATTATCCTGGAGGTTAATAAGAATCTGCCGATCGCCCGCGGCGGGCAGGAGGATTGCGTCCATATATCCGAGGTTGATTTTATTGTCGAGGGCAACAGCGATTTGCCGGAATTGCCGGCCAGCCCGCCGGACGAAGTCGACCAAAAGGTGGCGGAACTGATTGTCGAGGAAATAGTCGACGGAGCGACTATCCAGCTCGGCATCGGCGGCATGCCGAACGCGGTGGGCAGCCTTGTCGCCGAGTCGGACGTCAAGGACCTCGGTATGCACACCGAGATGCTGGTTGATGCCTATCTGACGATGCACGAAAAGGGCAAACTGACCAATAAGTTCAAGGGGGTCGACAAAGGCAAGGGTACCTGGACGTTCTGTGTGGGCACCAAGAAGCTATATGACTGGGTAGATAACAACCCTGCCCTGGCTACCTACCCGGTGGATTACACCAACGATCCGGCGGTTATCGCCAGCCATGACAATTTTATCTCGGTCAACAATTGTGTAGAGGTCGACTTATATGGACAGGTTTCAGCGGAGTCGGCCGGTACGCGTCATATCAGCGGCACCGGCGGCCAACTCGATTTCGTAACCGGGGCGTATTTGGCACGCGGCGGCAAGAGTTTTATCTGTTTCCGTTCAACTTATACGCACAAAAAGGACAACCGCCTTTCTTCAAGGGTTGTCCCGACGCTGCCTAGTGGCGGTATCATCACCGACCCGCGCACCCAAGTACATTACCTGGTAACCGAGTGGGGCAAGGTTAATCTTGCCGGCTGCTCCACCTGGGAGCGGGCGGAGCGGATCATCAGCGTCGCCCACCCGGATTTCCGCGGCGAACTTATAAAGCAGGCCGAGCAGTTGAAGATCTGGCGGCGAAGCAACCGGTAGCGCTGAATAATCACGACCAAGTGAGGAGGGATTTCATGGAGCGGATACTGTTCGTAGCCCCAAATGAGAAGATGGCGGAAACCGCGATACAAGTCGCATCCCATATGGGAGTAGAGTTGCCGATAATGGTATGTAAATGAAACGAGTTTGAATAGAGTGCTCGAACAGTGTCCGGATATCGGCATCTACATCAGCCGCGGAGGTACGGCGGAAGCTCTCGGCGAGTTTCCGGGCAAGACGGTGGTGGATTCCGGGTCTCGGTGAACGACCTCCTCGGGGCGCTGGAGCGCATTATAAGCACTGGTATCACAAAAGTTGGCGTCGTGGTCCAGCGGGCCAGCCTCAACGACGACAGCATCCAGTCATTTAAGTTCGACAACGTCGATATCTATATGCGCCCGTGGCATGTCGAAAAGGAAGTCAAACCGATGCTCGACGAGTTGTCCAAGCTGGGTGTGCAGGGGATAGTTGGGACGAAGACCTCGGCCGAAGTTGCGAAAACGTATGGAATTCCCGGCGAAGTCTTGGATACCGGGGCAGCTGCAATGAAAACCGCAATTAACGAGGCGCTTAGGAGGGTCGCCAAGGCCCAGGAGACAGAGCGGGTACGCGAACAAGAACGTGCAAAACAGATCCAGGGATATCACGGCCAATATCTGACCGGCTCAGGCAATAAAACAACGCGAATACATCTGATGCAAAGACCGGTGGAGGGTTTTCAGCCACCGGTCTTTTTTGATGGCGACATAGTCTCACTGATCGCGGGGGTTTACGATTATTCGAGCGGGGTTATCGTAGAACCTCCAAACGGCAAATAATTCCGATTACTTGCCGTCCTCACAAAGGATAATGACCGCCGGATAACGAAGAATTCAGATGCATTTTGCTGTGTTATGGAAACGAGTGGGTGGAGAGGGATTATTATGCAGACAATTAATACCTATTACGAAGGCAAGGCAGCTTTCGATGAATTTATCGGTTGCCATCGGGATATTCTCTTTGCGGAAAAAAATACGGCCACCCTCGTCCAAGTATTTTGCGGTCAAAATGAACCTGAATATGTAAAGAAGCTGAGCGGCGAAATTATGGCGGCATTGCCGGCCGCATATATTATCGGCGTTACCACTTTCGGCGAAATAATGAACGGCGTGGTCAGCGGCCTGAAGACGGTGATTTCCCTTACCGTTTTTCAGCAAACAACAATCCGCGGCTGCAGCTTTCCTGCCGGTGGCCAAGATGAACTAGCGTTGGGCAGGCAAATCGCCGCCGCTTTTGGAAGCAAAAAGGCCAAAGCGCTGATTTTATTCGGCGCGGGACCCAACGTAAAGGTTGACGCCGTTCTGAAAGGCATCGAAACGGCGAAGCCGAGATTGCTGATTGCCGGCGGCAGCGCGGGGAATAACTCCGCGACAGATCCGGCGCTGGTTTTCTATAATCGCGATATTATCGACTGCGGCTTTGCGGGCGTCGTGCTGGAGGGCGACTGCTTAGACGCCAGGCTGTACTCGCATCTGGGCTGGCAAATGATCGGTAAGGAAATGACAATAACAAAGGCCGAGGAAAACCGCCTGTATACTATCAACGACATACCGGCGTACCAGGTGTACAGGCGATATCTAGGGATTGATAAAGACTGCGATTTCCTTAATGCGGTGGAGTTTCCGCTGATTTTGAACCGTGACGGATTTTATATGGCCAGGACTCCGCGGAATTACTACGAGGACGACTCGATCGGCCTTTTCGGGGAGGTTGCCGAAGGCGAAAAGGTTAGGTTGAGTTTCGGCGATGCGGGGCTCATTTACGAGATGATCGAAGCGTTATGCACGGAGATCAAACGTGAGAACGCGGACAGCATCTTCGTATACTCCTGTGAAAGTCGGCGGGGATTTTTACAAGGATTAAGCGATATCGAAACGAAGCCGCTGCAGAGCATAGCGACGACGGCCGGCTTTTTTACCGCCCGGGAGTACTATCATGCCGGTAATGGGAATCACCTCCTGAACGCCACGATGACGGTGCTTGTTTTGGACGAAAGGCGGACCCCGGCGCCAAAGAGATACGACGAATCGAGTTACCACGATAAATCGCCGTCCTCGTCCGCACCTGCTTCCGGCTGTGATAGTGTCGCAGCGCGCGGCACCGGCGTCTTAAAGGCGTTGACCCATTTGATCAACACCGTTACCGCCGAGCTGGAATTGGCCAATCAGGATTTGAATTATATCAGCCTGCACGACTCTTTGACAGGACTGTACAACCGGACGTTTTTCGACCAGGAAATGAAACGCCTGGCAGATTCCGACGATCCTATCGGCATAATCGTCGTCGATATGGACGGCTTAAAGCTTATCAACGATAATTTGGGGCACGATTACGGCGACCGCATGCTCCGGTTGCTGGCGAAGGTAATCGCGGAATCCTGCCGCAAGCAGGATGTGGTCGCGCGCATCGGGGGCGATGAGTTCGCAATACTGGCGCGCGGCGCTGCCGAGGACGAATTAATCGGTATTTGCCGGCGGATCGAGATGAACGCGCAAAAAGCCAGAGAGTCGGCGGACAACAAGTTGCTTTACGTTTCCTTGGGGTTTTCCTGCAAAGAAAAAAACAGCGCCAAGAGTTTGCGCAATACCTTTACCGATGCTGATAACGCAATGTACCAATGCAAGTTCCAAAATAAAGAAACAGTCAGGAAAACCATTGCCGAGAAGTTATCGCATCTGCAGCGGGCAATTATCGACAGCAGAGCATAAATCCCGTACGCGCAACAGAGGCTTAAGTAAAATATTGGACAAATGTCCTGGAACGGCGGACTATCGCTGTCCCAGGTTCTTTTTTTCACAAGGAAGGAAGAATAATCTAAATTCATTGACAAGGATAGCCAACTAATATAGACTGAATGTAGCAAATGCAATATATTTTAAAAAAAATATTGTAATCGAAACATTTTTGGAGGTCGAGCCGATGAAGCCTATCGTCTATCTCAGCGAGTACATTCATCCGGAAGCGGTTGCCCTGCTGAAAGAGAATTGCACTATTGTTGACAACTTCGACAAGATCGAGACGCTCGACGCCATCATCCTGCGCAACGTCACAGTCACTAGGGAGATGATGCAGCAGGCCGGGAACCTCAAGGTGATCGCCAAGCACGGTGTCGGCTGCAACACCATCGATCTGGCGGCCGCCAAAGAACTTGGCAAGACGGTGCTCTACACGCCGACCACTAACATCAACTCCGTCGCGGAGATGATCGTCGGGCTCATCCTCAACCTTTACCGGCATATCACCGTGGCCAACGCCGGTGTGAGGAACAACGAATACAGCAAGATTGCGCCCCCGTCCCTGATCGGCAACGAAATCGCGGGGAAAACGGTCGCCCTCATCGGCGTCGGCAACGTCAACAAGAAGCTGGCCGGCATCCTGCAGAACGGCTTCGGCGTGAAGCTCAACGCCTTCGACCCTTATATTTCCGGCGAACAGGCCGAACGGTTCGGCCTGAGAAAGTGCGCCACCCTGGAAGAAACGATTGTCGACGCGGATATCGTCACGATCAGCGTCCCGCTGACCGCAGGGACCAGGAACCTGATCTCCGGCCGGGTGTTCGACAGCTTCAAGCCGTCGGCCATCCTCATCAATACCGCCCGCGGCGGTATCGTGAACGAAGAAGACCTGTACAACGCGCTCGTCAACAAGAAGCTCCAAGCGGCAGCCTGCGATGTATTCGAGCTCGAGCCGCCGACCAGGGAAAACAAGCTTCTTTCCCTGCCCGGCTTCTCCGCCACGCCCCATATCGGCGGCAGCACGGAGGAAGCTCTATACCGTACGGGGCTGGAAGTCGTCAGGGAGACGATCAGCGTTCTCAAGGGTAATTCTCCGCAGCACCCGGCGGTTTAGCCGCCGGCCCGAGTATCTTGTGGGGAGATGGTGATTCGTGGAGAATATCTTCGCGGAAAAACTGAAGAAAAGACAATTTACCAAGGCCCAGAAGAAGATTGCCGCCTACTTTTTAGAGAATCAGCTGCTGCTGAGCCAGAAGTCTTTGCGCCAGGTGGCGGACGAGATCGGCGTGAGCGACGCCTCGGTCCTGCGGTTCGTAAGGGAAATCGGTTACGACGGCTACAACGCGCTCAAGAATGACCTGCATTCCATCATTTCTGAACGGGTGACGGCGGGGTCGCTCAGTTCCCGCTTCGACCGGCGGGCCGTCCTGCCGGCCGACCAGAGCCTGGCCGACGCCTTTCTGCATACCATGCACGAGAGCATCGAGAAAGCGTTCCGCCAGAACAACATGGCCGTATTCGATCAGATCGTCGAGCGATTGGTTACCGCCGACCATAAATACATCGTCGGCTTCCGGGGCTGCAGCGGGGTGGCCCACTTTTTCGCCCGCACGCTGCGGTACGTGATCAACGGCGTCGTCGAGGTCTCCACCGCCGACGTGGACACGTTCGGGCTGCTGCAGGGCATCGGCGAAAAGGACGTGGCCATCCTCCTGTCGTTCGTCCGCTACTACAAGATGGACATCGAGGTCTGCAAGATGGCGCAGGAAAGAAAGACGAAGATATTCCTGCTGACCGACGACCTCATCTCGCCGGTGGCTTCGTACGCCGACCATACGATCGTTATCGATACGAACAGCATGAGTTTCTACAACTCGGTGACCACGCTCAACTTCGTCTGCGAGTACATCACGACGCTGCTGTGCAGGCAGAAAGAGCGGGAGATAAGGGACAGGCTGAATTTCAACGACAAGTTCAGCGAGTTTATGCGCACGTAATATTTATCAGGGGTGGTTAGCATGCGTTTGGGGTTTATCGGCTTCGGCGAAGTGGCTTTCGAATTGTCCCGGGGGTTCAAGTCCGAGGGGCTGGCCGGGATCGTGGCCTATGAGCCGCTCAAAAATGACCCGAAATACGGCCCGCTGGCGCAGGAACGGTCCATAGCGGCGGCCGTCGAACTGCTGCCGACGCCGGCCGACGTCGTGCGGGCAGCGGATGTCATCATCGCCGCCGTGCCGGGCAGCCGGGCGCTGCAGGCGGCGGAATCGGCGGCCGCGGCCCTGGACGGGAACAAAATATACGCCGATGTATCGACGTCGTCGCCGACGACCAAGGCGAAAATTGCCGCCTTGATCGCACCGACCGGCGCCGGTTTCGTGGACGGGGCGCTCATGGGCGGCCTGACGCAGCAGCGCCACAAGGTGCCCACCCTCGTCAGCGGCAGCGGCGCCGACAAGTTCATCGGACTGATGGCTCCCGCACGAATGAACCTCAGCAAAGTGAGCGACAAGGCGGGCGACGCCATCGCCATCAAGCTGGTGCGCAGCGTCTACATGAAAGGGATCGCCTCCCTGCAGACGGAGATGCTCGAAGCCGCCTACAAGCTGCAGGTCCAGGACCTTGTCATCCCTTCGATCGCCGGGTCGGTAGAGAAACCGTTCGTCGATCAGATGAATTTCCTCGTACCCGCCGGCGCGATCCATGCGGAGCGCCAGAGCCACGAAATGGCCGACTGCATGGTGATGCTGCAGGATATCGGCGTAGTGCCGACGATGACTGAGGCCACGATGAAGAAGCTGAAATGGCTGGCCGACAAGAAGCTGAAGGACAGATTCGGCGGCAAACCGCCGGCCCGTGTGCAGGAAGTAATCAAGGTCCTGGCCGAGTAACGGCCCATAAACGAGAGGGAGAGTGGTTTTATCATGGCAAACGTAGGACTGCGAATCAAAAAAAGCTTCAAGCGCCCGCCCAAAGAGCTGATCGACGGCTTTGCCGGACTGCCGGTCGCGAACATCGCCGATATGATGAACAGGATGTTCTGTATCGACGCCAGTATCCGTCCCGTGAACCAGGCGCCCCTGTGCGGGCCGGCGTTCACCATCTCCTGCCGGCCGGGGGACAACCTCCTGCTCCACAAGGCGCTCGATATGGCGCAGCCGGGGGATATCCTCGTCGTGGCCGCCCAAGGCGACCTGACGAACTCGATCATGGGCGAGCTCATGGCCCTGTGGGCGATCAAGCGCGGCCTGGGGGGCTTCATCTTCGACGGCGCCATCCGCGACGTCGGCACGCTGAAAAAACTGGACCTGCCCATCTACGCTGCGGGGGTCACGCCGGCGGGCCCGTACAAGGACGGCCCCGGCGAGATCAACTTCCCCGTATGCTGCGGCGGTGTTGTCATCAATCCGGGCGACATCCTGGTCGGCGACGAAGACGGCGTCGTGGTCATCAAGCCGGAGGATGCGCCGGAGCTGCTCAAGAAAGCCACGGCCAAGCAAGCGGCCGAACAGAAGACCATGGTAGAGATCGAAAACATGGCCTGGGACCGCGCCTGGATCGACAAAGCCCTGGCCGAACGGGGCTGCGAATACATAGACTGACCTCGGCGGAAAATCCGCCAAGCGAAAAAAGAGGGGGATGGAAGATGAGGAAAATGCTCGGTAGGTTCCTGCTCGTATCGCTCATGGTGATTCTGGTGGCCAGCCTTGCCGCCTGCGGCAAAGCCGACTCGCCCGCATCCAAGGAGAAGACGAAGGAGAAATACCCGTCCCGGGCCATCACGGTGTTCGTCAACTACGGCGCCGGCGGCAGTTCCGACCTGGGAACAAGGGCGCTCATGGCCGTCGTGGAGAAAGACCTCGGCGTCCCCATCAACGTTATCAACAAGCCGGGGGCCGGCGGCTGGGTCGGCTGGGGTGAACTACTCAAGGCCAAGCCTGACGGCTACACGATCTCCCTAATCAACACCCCCAACCTGATCACCGGCTACATGGATCCCAAGGGCAACCGCAAGGAAAGCATCGACAGCTTCGCGCTGATCGCCAACCACGTTACCGACCCCGGGGCCATAGCGATCCGCAAGGATGAAACCCGGTTCACCAACATGAAAGAACTTGTCGAATACGCCAAGACGCACGTCGTCACGACGACCTCCACCGGGGTAGCGGGCGACGACCATATCGCCGCGCTGAAATTCAATAAGAAGTATGGTACCAAATTTGAAGCCGTCCATAACCGGGGTGCGAACGAAACCATCACCACCGTCCTCGGCGGCCACGTCGACGTCATGTTCGCCAATGTCGGCGACGTGACGACGCTCCACAAGAACAAGGAGATCAAGGTTCTCGCCGTCATGGACGACAAGCGCTCGCCGCTGCTGAGCGACATCCCGACCCTGAAAGAACAGGGCTTCGACGGGGTCGTATCCTGGTCCGCCCGCGGCTTCGCCGCTCCCAAGGGAACCGACCCGGCGATCATCGCCGTGCTGACCGCGGCCATCGAAAAGGCGACCAAGAACCCGGAGCACAGGAAGAAGATGGACGAGATGGGCCTGCAGCTAGATTATCAGAATCCGGAAGGCGTTTACAAATCCTTGAAACGGGAAGAACAGGGGATCGTCGATATCAAAGACCTTCTTGGGTGGTAAAAAGCGGCCGCCCGGACGCCGTACGCAGACCGGACGCTTCGTCCGGTCTGCATGCTTCCCTTTTCGGGCCCAAGGTTTCAACCGGTAGGACGCGGGGGTGGTTTGTTCGTGAAAAATTCGGGCGTTTGGATGGGAATCTGCCTTCTGGTCTGTGCGGTCCTGATGTTCAAAACATCGCTGGGCTACGGATACTACGGAAAATACGGGCCGGGAGCCGGGTTGTTCCCCGTGTGGATCAGCGGCGGTCTGGCGGTCTTTTCCGTCCTGTATATCCTGGAGTCGGTCAGGCAAAAGGGGAACTCTTTCGCGGATATTTTTCCCCGCGGCCGAGAGGTCTCCTACATTCTGACCGTTATCGCGTCCATCAGCATACTGATCCTCATCGTCGACTACACCGGCTACATCGTCGCCGGCTCGTTAATGCTGCTGATGCTGTTCCTGCGCGAGTACAAGTGGTATTGGGCCATCGGCCTGTCGGTCGTCACCGCGCTCTGCCTGTACTTCGTATTCCAGGTTTTCCTGAAGATTCCGCTGCCGCAGGGTGCATTTTTTTGAGGGTTGGGAGGGTTTGACCGCATGGAATTGCTCGGCCAACTGGGTATGGGCTTTGAAATAGCCTTCTCCTGGCAGAACCTGCTATATTGCTTGATTGGGGTTACCTTCGGTATGTTGATCGGCGTCCTGCCCGGCTTGGGTCCCAGCACGGGCACGGCCGTATTGCTGCCGCTGACCTACGGGATGGAACCAATCGCCGCCATTATCATGCTTGCCGGCATCTATTACGGCGCCATGTACGGGGGTACGATCACCTCGGTGCTTATCAACACCCCGGGCGAAGCCGCCTCGGTCATCACCTGCATGGACGGGTATCCCATGGCCCAGCAGGGACGGGCCGGCACGGCGCTTGGCATTGCCGGCATCGGCTCGTTCATCGGCGGGACGATATCGATCATAGGTCTGGCGTTCATCGGGCCGCCGATCGCCAGGCTGGCGCTGAAGTTCGGGCCGCCGGAGTATTTCGCCCTGCTCGTTCTCGGCATGACGATGGTCATCGGCCTGATAGGCAAATCCCTCGTGCGGGGCATTATCGCCGCGCTCATCGGTCTGGCGCTGGCCATGGTGGGCACCGACCCGGTGACGGGGACGTTCCGTTTCTCGTTCGGCATACCCGAATTGCAGGACGGCTTCGACTTCGTGCCCATCGCCATGGGCCTTCTCGGCATCTCGGAGATCATGCTCACCGCCGAATCGCTGATCAAGTCCGACAAGATGCCTGAGCTCAAAGGGCTATTGCCGCGCAAAGAGGAATGGGCCCCGTCCCTCAAGGCGATCAGCCGGGGAACGGTACTCGGGTTCCTAATGGGCTTGATTCCGGGCACGAACTCGGTTATTCCCGCGCTCATGTCCTACTCGCTGGAGAAAAAACTGGCCAAGGATCCGTCGCGCTTTGGCAAAGGAGCCATCGAAGGGGTCGCCGGGCCGGAAACCGCCAACAACTCCTATTGCGGCGGGGCGCTCATTCCGCTCTTCACCCTGGGCATCCCCAGCTCGCCGACGATCGCCATCCTGCTGGGCGCCTTCATCATGCACGGCCTCCAGCCGGGCCCGCAGCTGTTCCAGAAAAATCCCGAGTTCGTCTGGGGCGTCATCGCCAGCATGTTTATCGGCAACGCCATCCTTCTGGCCATGAATCTGCCGATGGCCGGCATGTGGGCTAAGCTGACGCAAGTTCCCCCGCGACTGCTTTTCCCGATCATCCTCGCCATCGCCGTTCTCGGCGCGTACAGCATCAAGAACAGCGTTTTCGACATCGGCGTCATGCTCGGCTTCGGCCTCCTCGGCTACCTGCTGAAAAAGCTCGACATCCCGCTTGCCCCTGTCGTGCTGACCTTTATCCTCGGCGGCCTGATGGAATCGTCGCTGTCGCAGGCCCTGGTCATGTATCAGGGGAACTTCTGGCGGTTCTTCACCAACCCGCTGACCGCCCCGCTACTCATCCTGGCCATCCTCATCCTCGTGGCCAGCATCATCGCCGGCATCATGAAGAAAAAGGACATGCTGGCCTCAGACATCGAGATATAGCACAAAAACCGCCAAAAGCGCTCCTGCTTTTGGCGGTTTTTTGTTTGTAAAGAACCACCAGCGGCTGCCCGTTTGCCCCGGGGGCGGCGGGCAACACCGCCACCGAGGACATGGTCAACATGCTCCACGCCATGGAGGTTAAGACCGGGATCGACCTCGACGAGTACCTCGAAGCCGTGAAGGTCGTGCGGGGAGAAATCTAGCAGAATCTGACCGGGCACCTGGCCCAGGCCGGCAAATACGAAAATCTCTGAAACGTGATTGTAAGAGGGCGGACACTTTTGAAATGGCCTGCTCGCCCGGCAGGAAAACGCAGCTTTGTTTTGAATTTTACATCATGGAAGGCAGCGGAGAGGTGATAGCGATGCGCGATAATACGACATCTCAACCACTATTTCGACGCCGCCGGCCGGCGGGCGGCGACGGCCAACTGCTACCGGATGCTCAAATCGGGCGGCCTGTGCTACGGGGTAGAGTTTCTTCCCGATCACCCTGGAAGAGCATTTCAAGCTGCTGACCGCAGCAGGCTTCACGACCGTGGAGCCGTTGTGGCCGTCGGGGATGCAGGCCGGATTCTGCGCCAAAAATAGCGCCGATCATCAAGTCGAGATTTCATACTTTGTCCGGAAAGAGCCCTGTGGTCGCCGAATCGCTATTACAGGGCTCATTTTTATCCGTATGGGGGAGAGCTAATGCGCGCGGCGAAAAATTACGACGGGTTGAAGGTGCTCGATTTCTCACGGGTCTATGCCGGCCCGTACCTCACCATGATGCTCTGCGACCTGGGAGCGGAGGTCATCAAGATCGAGCGGCCGCTCGTCGGGGCCGACGAGCGGGGCCTGGGGCCGTTCGTCGAAGTCGACGGCCGCATCCAGAGCGGCTACTTCATGAGCCTCAACCGCGGCAAAAAGTCGGTGGTGCTCGACCTGGCCGCCCCCGAGAGCCGCGAGGCAATCCACCGTCTGGCCGCCTGGGCCGACGTCGTGGTGGAAAATTTCAAGCCCGGCGTCATGCAAAAGCTGGGCTTCGCGTACGACGACCTGCGACAGGTCAACCCGCGGCTCGTCTACTGCTCGATCTCGACCTTTGGCCAGAGCGGGCCGCTGTCCCGGCGCCCCGGCTACGACATCATCGCCCAGGCCACGAGCGGCCTGATGTGGTCGACCGGCTACCCCGACCGCGCGCCGCAGCCCTCCGGCACGGTCATCGGCGACGCCAACGCCGCCACCCATGCCCTGGGGGCCATCGGCGCCGCCCTCTATTACCGCGAGAAAACAGGCCAGGGGCAGCGCATCGACATCGCGATGCGCGACTGCCTGGCCGCCGTCCTCGAAACGCAGCTGCCCCGCTACTTCCTGTCTCGTGGCGCCGATATTCCCGCCCGTTCCGGCTCCCACCACCCCTTGCACGCGCCGTACGGCGTCTACGACGCCGGCCACGGCCGTTACCTCGTGCTGGCCGTAATTACCGACGGCCAGTGGGCCGCGCTGTGCGAGCTGATGGGCAAGGCCGCATGGGGCGCCCAGGCCAAGTTCAAGGGGGCAGTCGGCCGCGGACGCAACCTGGCGGAAGTGGTCGCAGCCATCGAGAGCTGGCTGCAGTCGTTCGCCGACCTGCAGGACGCCGTCGCCCTGCTGGAAGCGAAAAACATCCCAAATACCCCGATATACAGCCTCGCCGAAGTCGTCAACGACCCGCAGTACCTCGCGCGGCACAACCTGGTGGAGGTTGCCGACCCGGTCGCTGGCCCGTTCACCTCCACGACGACGCCGATGCTGTTCTCGGCGACGTCGGCGGTCAATCCCGCCCCCGCGCCGCTGCTGGGGGCGGACACCGTCACCGTGCTGCGGGACGTTGCCAGGTTGCCCGAGGAGCGGATCAGGACGCTCGCCGCCAGGAGCGGCATTGAGTATAAATAGGGGAGAGCGGCATTGCCCGAAAGGAGGAAGCCCATGCTGAAGCGCTTGCTGCGCCGCTGGCGAAGCGGCCGGCCGCCGATCAGGAGCCTGCAGGTCGAAGTTTCGACGCTCTGCCAGCTTGCCTGCGTGTACTGCCCGCGCACCGTCGCCGGCAGCAGCTGGCCGGGCCGGATATTGGCCTGGGAGCTGTACGAAAAGCTCGCCGCCGGCTTCGGCCTGTTCGAGACCGTCTTCCTCCAGGGGTGGGGCGAACCGTTGACCAACCCCCGTTTCTGGGACATGGTGGCCCTCGCCAAAAACAGAGGCTGCAAGGTCGGCTTTACCACCAACGGTCTGCTGTTCGACGCCGCGGCCGCCGAACGGGCCTGCCGGCTGGGGGTGGACATCATCACCTTCACCTTCGCCGGGGCCACGGCCGCCACCCACCAGTTCTACCGGGCGGGCGCCGACTTTGCCGCCCTTCTGGGCACCGTTCGCCTGCTGGCGGCTACCAAGAAAAGGCTGCAGGCCGCCAAACCCCTCATCAGCGTCACCTATACGCAGATGCGCGGCAATGTCCGCGAGCTGCCAGCGGCGGCCCGGTTGGCGGCCGCCATCGGCGCCGGTCAGATGACCTGCGGACATCTGGACTGCATCCTCGCCCCGGCCCTGGAAGAGCACGCCGTCTTCCTCAATCCCGCCGCCGGCGACGAACAGGACCTCGTGTCCGCCGCCGTTCTCGCCCGCCGGGCCGGGCTGGTTTTCGACGCCGAGCCGCCGCGCATGGGCGGGGAGATCCTCGTTTGCGAGCCATACCCTCTGCGCGTGACCGTGTTCGTGCGCGCCGACGGGACGGTCGTGCCCTGCCACATGATGGCCCTTCCCGCAGCGGCAATCGAGCGGCTTTACTTCAGAGGCCGGCCGTACGCCTACGAACCCATCGTCTTCGGCGACCTTGCCCAGCAACCGCTCGCCGCCATCCTGGCGAACGCCGCCTGCGGCCAGCTGCGGCAAATATTCACCGCCCGCGCCGACCCGGCGGTTTCCGCCGGCGCCGCCATCCCCGATGCCCCGGCCTTTTGCACGAAGTGCTATAAACTCTACGGCGTTTGATGGCGATAATTCGGTAAAATGCAAATCATCCCGTTATTTTTCGCCGCCGAATACGTTCCAATAATAACTTACTTTTCGGAATATTCATTATTGACCTGATTTTTCAGTCATGGTATACTTTTTTCTGGAAACGTTTCTATAATCCGTTCGTTGCAGATTAGTAATGGACGGAGTCTCTTTTGCGGGACTATTTGTCGATATCATGGAGAACTCTTGTACATAAAGGGTTGCAGCCTGTCTCGACAAGTGAAAAGCAAATCCCGCGAAGGTCTGGAAGCGTTTTTTGTTTTGGACGCGTTTTTTGTCTTTAAGCGGTATTGGGGAGTGAGCCTATGAAAGCGACCATCAAAGACATCGCGAAAAAAAGCGGACACTCCTGTTCGACGGTCTCGCGGGTCATCAACAACAGCCCCTACGTGAGCGCGGCAACCCGCGCCCGCATCCAGGCGGTCATCGACGCGACCGGCTTCCGGCCCAACAACGTCGCCCGCGGCCTGGTCAAGGGCAAGATGAACGTCGTCGTCTGCATCATCGGCGACCGGCTCAACCAGTTTTACGCCGAATTATTTTCCGCGGCCGAAGAGGCCCTGAACGAGCTCGGGTACCTTGCGGTCCTGTGCTATACGAACTACGACCCCGCCAAAGAGGAGAAATACCTCGAAGCGGTGACCGAGAACAACTTCGCCGGCGTCATCATGGTCACCGCCCCGGAAACGCCTCAGCTGGCCCAGAACCTGGCCAAGCTCGACTTCCCGGTCGTCCTCGCCAACCGCCACCTCGTCTCGGTGCCCACCGACGTCGTCCTCACCGACAACTACTACGGCGGCTACATCGCCACCAGGTACCTGCTCGACCTTGGCCACCGCCGCATCGCCCACTGGGCGGGCCCGGACAACTCCACCGCCAGCCGCGAACGTATGCGGGGCTACCGCGACGCCATGCGGGAGGCCGGCCTCCAGGTGCGGGACGGCGATATCTGGCGGGGTAACCTGCGGGAAGCGGACGGGTACGAGTTCGCCTGCCGCCTGATGGAGCAGCCCCGCGACATCACGGCCGTATTCTGCGGCAACGACATGATGGCCCGCGGGGTGGTCGTGGCCTACGCCGAGCGGGGCCGGAAGATACCGGACGACCTGAGCATCGTCGGTTTCGACGACGCGCCGATCGGCGTCGCCGGCACGGTCAAGCTGACTACCGTCCGCCAGCACGCGCAGGAGATGGGCAAGGCGGCCGCCGAGATGGTCGTCAACCGCATGACGAACATGGATCAGCCCCACCGCCGGCTGACCTTCACGCCGGAGCTGGTCATCCGGGAAAGCACCACCGTCTGCCGGCCGGACTGACGTACGTAGCCGCGGTTTTGCGGCAATACACTCTAGAAACCGGGTGATAAATGATGGATGGACAGAAGATCCGCGAAATCGACATCCTCGCCAAGAAAATCAGGATCGAAACGGTGCGGGCTATGGGCAAACTCGGCTTCGGGCACATCGGCGGCTCGATGTCGATCGCCGAAGTATTGGCAGTACTCTACGGCGGCGTCATGAAGATCGACCCCCGCAAGCCCGACTGGGACGGGCGGGACTGGCTCGTCGTCTCCAAAGGCCACGCCGGACCGGCGGTATATGCCGCCCTAGCCCTGGCCGGCTACTTCCCGCAAGAAGAGCTCCTTACCCTTAATCAGCCTCACACTAACCTCCCCAGCCACTGCGACCGCCTCAAGACCCCCGGCATCGACATGACCACCGGCTCGCTCGGCCAGGGCATCTCGACGGCCATCGGCGTCGCCCTGGGCCACCGCCTGAACAAGAAAGACAACTACGTCTACCTCATCCTCGGCGACGGCGAATGCAACGAGGGCCAGGTATGGGAAGGCGTCCAGTTCGCCGCCCACTGGAAGGTAGATAAGCTGATCGCCTTCGTCGACGCCAACAAAAAGCAGCTCGACGGCTACACGCGGGATATCAACGACCTCACCGGCCTGGCCGGCAAATTTGTCTGCTTCGGCTGGCACAGCCAGGAGGTCGACGGCCACGACGTCGGCCAGATCGTCGCTGCCGTCGAGAAGGCCAAGCAGGCCGAAGGGCGCCCGTCCGTAATCGTCCTCAACACCGTCAAAGGCAAAGGGTGCTGCTTTGCCGAGCCGGTTTTCCTCAACCACCACATGAACATCAGCCCCGAGATGGCAGCCGAGGCGATCGCCGAACTCGAGAAGGATCTCGCCCACTGCGGGCGCAAAAGCTGACGGAAGGCGGTGGATAGCATGAAGATCGTTTTGGATAACAACCACAGCAAGGAACAGACCGCGATGCGCGACGCCTACTGTCAGACGCTCATCGAACTGGCGCGCCAGAACGAGGACATCGTCGCCGTTGACGCCGACGTCATGAACTCGATGGGGACCGTCCCCTTCCAGAAGGCCTTCCCCGACAGAACCTTCAACTGCGGCATCCAGGAAGCGAACATGATCGGCGTCGCCGCCGGCCTCTCCGCCGCCGGCAAAATCCCCTTCGCTCACACCTTCGGCGTGTTCGCCACCCGCCGTGTCTGCGACCAGGTGTTCGTCTCCTGCTCGTACGCCAAGCTCAACGTCAAGATCATCGGCGGCGACCCGGGGATAACGGCCGCCTTCAACGGCGGCACCCACATGCCGTTCGAGGACATGGGCATCATGCGCAACATCCCGGAAATGACCATCATTGAGCCGACCGACGCCACGATGATGCGCGATATCACGCGGCAGATCGCCGCCCGCTACGGCGTTTTCTACGTCCGCTCGGCGCGCAAGAACGTCGTCAAAGTCTACGGCGAAGGCTCGACGTTCGAGCTCGGCAAGGCGGCGCCGCTGCGCGACGGTAGGGACGTCACCATCATCGCTGCCGGCATCCTCGTCGACGAAGCGCTCCAGGCCGCCGACATCCTCGCCGGCCAGGGCATCGCCGCCCGGGTGCTCAACATGTTCACCATCAAGCCCGTCGATAAAGACGCCGTAATCCTGGCCGCCAGGGAAACCGGCGCCCTCGTCACGGCCGAAAACCACAGCATCATCGGCGGACTGGGCTCGGCGGTCGCCGAGGTCGTTGCCGAGAACTGCCTCGTGCCGCTCGAACGCATCGGCGCCCGCGACCTCTTCGGCGAGGTCGGCCCCGAGGACTACCTCAAAGGCAGGTTCCAGATGACTGCCAAAGACATCGTTGCTGCGGCCCAGAAAGCCGTTGCCCGCAAAGGAAAGCAATTTGCCTAATTCACATTACATAATAAGGCATGGAAACGTACCCATAAATACAATTAGCGCCAACATAAAAAAGGCAAGAAGGGGACGAGAAGATGGAGAAGACGATGAAAGCGGTCGTGAAGTACGACAACGTGGCAGGGGCCACGGAACTGCGGGAGGTGCCCGTCCCGACCATCGGCCCGGACGACGTCCTGGTCAAGATAGCCTACATAGGCATCTGCGGCAGCGACCCGCATATGCACCACCAGCATGTCAGCTACCCGGTCAACGTGCCGGTCATCCTCGGCCACGAATTCTCCGGCACCATCGTAGAGCTCGGCGCCAACGTCACCGGCTGGTCGCTCGGCGAAGTGGTCACCGCCGAGACCCATGCCAAATACTGCGGCAAATGCGTCATGTGCCGCACGAACAACTACCACGTCTGTCGCGAGCGGGAAGGCTTCGGTTTCATGGTCGACGGCGCGTTCGCCAAATACATCCGCGTGCCCAGCCGGCTGCTCCACAAGCTGCCCGAAGGCGTGTCGATGAAGGAAGCGGCCGTCACCGAGCCCCTGTGCGTCGCCTACAGCGCCATGGTCAAGCACGCTACCGTTCGGCCGGGCGACCTCGTGGTCGTCATCGGCCCGGGGCCGATCGGCCTCCTCTGCACCAAGATGGTCAGCATCCAGGGCGCGTCCGACATCGTCGTCGTCGGCACCGACGGGGACGAAAGCCGCCTCGAACTGGCGAAGAAGCTCGGCGCCACCATGACCATCAACAGCTCCAAGACCGACCCGGTGCCCATCATCATGGACATGCACGAGAAATACGGCGCCGACCTGGTCGTAGATGCCGCCGGCTTCTCGCCGACCCTCAAACTCTCGCTCGACGTCGTCCGCCCCTGCGGCCAGATCAACAAGCTCGGCTGGGGCCCCGGCCCGGTCGGCTTCTCGCTCGACCCGCTGATCGCCAAGGCCGCCACCCTCAAGGGCCTGTTCAGCCACAACTGGGACGTGTGGGAAAAAGCCCTCGTGCTCATCAAGAACAAGCAGGTCGACGTTACCGAGGTCGTCACCCACGTCATGCCGCTCGACAAATGGCATGAAGCGTTCGAAATCATGGAGAAGAAGGAAGGCCTCAAGATCCTGCTCCAGCCGGTGGACTAGCCGCTCAGCCCGTGGGTGAGTGCTTTCCGAGCCCAATAATCGGTTTCCCCGCAGCCGGCGGCGGTGCGTCTGCCTGCCCGCGCCGCGTCCGGCACCGGCGGAAATTTGATTATAGAGACCAGATCCGGCAAAAACAAAAGGGGGTTAATTAATGAGGGGGACTAAGTGGAAATTATTCTCGGTGATCCTGGTGCTCGTCTTCGCCGCGTCCCTATTCGCGGGCTGCGGCGGCGGCGACAAAAAAGCTGAGCCGCAGAAGGTTACGGAAGTCAAGATCGCGTTCATGAACCCGCTCTCCGGCAGCAACGTCGATGCCGGCCAGCAGGACCTGAACGCCGCGCAGTTGGCGGTCGAGGACATCAACAACGCCGGCGGCATCAAAGCTTTAGGCGGCGCGAAGATCAAACTCGTCGTCGTCGACACCACCAGCGATCCCAAACAGGCCGCCTCGGTCGCCGAGCGCACCTTCAGCTCGGAAAAAGTCGCCGGCATGGTCGGCACCGGCATCAGCGGCCTCACGCTCCCCATCCTCCCCGTGGCCGAAAAGGCGAAAGTGCCGCTCATCACCAACTCCATCAACGACCAGATCACCGCCCAGGGCTACAAATACACATTCCAGATCACCCCGAAAGGCAGCCAGTTCGGCAATACTCAGGTCCAGTTCCTGAAGTTCCTCAACGAGAAATTCAAACTGGGTATCACCAAAGTGGCCGTCGTGTATGAAAACTCCGGTTACGGCGTCTCGACCGCCGCCGGCATCAAAGACATCGCCGCCCAGGCCGGCCTCGAACTGGTGCTCTACGAAGCCTATCCGCACGGCTTCACCGACGCCTCGCCCCTCGTGACCAAGATCAAAGCCTCCGGAGCCCAGGCACTCTTCCCGGTCGCCTACACCACCGATGCCAAGCTCATCATCAACACCATGAAATCGATGAGCGTCAACCCCGTCATCATCGGCGGCGGCGCCGGCTTCCTGTGGCCCGCGTTCGCGAAAGAGATGGGCGATGCCGTCAACGGCTTCGTAAGCGTCGCCTCCTGGAACTGGGACTCCAAGAGCATCACCGCCAACAAGGACCTTGTCGCCGTCACCGAGCGCTATGAGAAGAAATTCGGCACCTTCATGACCGAGCACGCCGGCCCGACCTACGTCGCCGTGCGCCTGATCGCCGAAGCCATCGAAAAAGCCGGCTCGGCCGATCCCACCAAAGTGCGCGACGCGCTGGCTAGCTTCAACGCCAACACCGGCATGGCCGCCATGATGCAGCCCGGCACCACCAAGTTCGACGACAAGGGCTGGAACAGCCCCGTCCATCCGGTCATGATCCAGTGGCAGGACGGCAAACCTCGGACGGTATTCCCGGCAGAAGATTCGACCAGATCGTTCGAATTCAAGAAATAATATTTGCGGCAACTCACCTGTGGGGAAGAGCGCGGGGCCGGACCTTGGTCTGGCCCCGTACACCGGCAAGAGGGAGGAAAGTTCGTGGACATATTCTTGCAGACCACCATCAACGGCTTGATGATCGGCGGCGTATACGCGCTGGTTGCCGTCGGCCTGACGCTGATCTTCGGCGTCATGGGGATCGTAAACTTCGCCCAGGGCGAGTTCGTCATGCTCGGCATGTACGCCAGCTGGATGCTGGCGACCTACATGAAAGTGGGGCCTTATCCCGGTTTGTTGCCGGTCGGACTCATCATGCTGGCAGTCGGCTATCTTGTTTTCCGCACCCTGATCGCCCGCGTCGTCGGTAAGCCCGACGAAGTGGCCATCCTGTTGACGTTGGGCCTCTCCATCTTCCTGCAAAACGTGATCTTGGTAATCTACGGCGCCGACTATCTCACCGTCCAGACTACCATCAAGGACGCCGCGCTCAACCTAGCGGGCCTGTCCCTTCCCTTGTCCCGCGTCGTTGCTTTCGTGGTGGCTCTCATCTTTGTCGGCCTGTTGAGCTATATGCTGGCTAAAACAGATCTCGGGCGGGCGATGCGCGCCTGTGCGGAAAATCGCAACATCGCCACCCTGCTCGGCATAAATCCCAAGTTCGTCTTCACGCTGGCCTTCGCCATCGGCATCATCATGGCCGGCCTGGCGGGCGTGCTGCTCACGCCGATGTTCTACGTCTACCCCGGGATAGGAACTCTGTTCAACACCACAGCCTTCGTCGTCGTCGTCCTCGGCGGCATGGGAAGCGTGCCGGGGGCGCTGCTGGGCGGGCTGATAATCGGCATCCTGGAGTCGCTGACCGGGACGTACGTAGCCCTCGACCTGGCGCCCATCGGCACCTGGCTCGTCTTCCTGCTCGTCCTCTTCCTGCGGCCCAGCGGCCTCTTCGGCAGGAGTGTGAGCTGAGATGAAAAAAGACATGAAAATATACCTGCTTATCGCCGCCGTAGGCACCGTGCTGCTGGCCTTCCCGCTGCTGGTAGACAACCTCTACATCCAACACTCCTTTTTCATGATCTTCCTCTTCGCCACCATGGGCCTGGGGTGGAACCTCATCGGCGGCTACGGCGCCCAGCTCTCCCTCGGCCACGCCGCCTTCTTCGCCGTCGGCGCCTACACGGCCGTGCTGTTCGTCATCTACAAGTCGCTCACGCCGCTCATCGGCGGCCTGGTCGGCATCGTCATCGCCGTGGCCGTGGCCGGCCTGATCGGCTACCCCTGCTTCCGGCTCAGAGGCCCGTACTTCACCCTGGCGACCATCGCCGCCGGCGAGATCGTCAGAACGCTGCTCCTGCACTTCCAGGACTTCACCGGCGGCGCCAACGGCATCCCGCTGCCCTACAAGGGCGACAACTTCCTGTTCCTGCAGTTTTCATCCAAAGCGCCTTACTACTATTTGGCGCTCGTCATGTTCGTCATCGTCTTCTTCCTGGTCCGCTATCTGGAGAACGCCAAGATGGGCCGCTACCTGGCCGCCATCCGCGAAGACCAGGACGCGGCCGAGTCGCTCGGCGTCCAGACCCACAGAGTGAAGCTGCTCGCCCTGCTCATCAGCGCGGCGATCACCGCGGCCTGCGGCGTGCTGTACGCCTTCTCCGTCAGCTTTATCGACCCGGACAGTGTGGCCGGCCTGAACTTGTCGATCGAAATCGCCGTCGTGGTCATCGTCGGCGGCATCGGAACCCTGTGGGGGCCGGTGGTCGGCTCGGTCGTCGTCATCTTCCTCACCGAAATGACGAACCTCTACCTCGGAGCCATCCGCAGCGGCGCCAGCCTCGTCCTGTACGGCATGCTGCTGATTCTGGTCATATCCATCAGACCCCAGGGACTGTCGTCCTTTTTCCGCCGGAATTAGCGGTCGGGATTTTCGCAAGGAGGAGGTTGGCAAGCAATGGGTGCAATACTTGAAGTCAAAAACCTGAAAAAATCGTTCGGCGGCATCCAGGCGCTGAAGGACATATCCTTCGACGTGGCCGAAGGCGAGATTCTCGGCCTGATCGGCCCGAACGGCTCCGGTAAATCGACATTCGTGAACACGGTGTGCGGCCTGTACCGCCCGGACGGCGGCAGCGTCGCCCTGCGGGGCAAAAACATCACCGGCCTCGAACCGGCCATGGTCGCCCGCACCGGCATCGCCCGCACCTTCCAGGCGTCGCGGCCGTTCCTCAACCTGACCGTGCTCAACAACGTCATCGTCGCCGCCCTGCTGGACGAGACGCTCGTGGAATCGGCCGAAAAGAGGGCCCGCGAGGCCATCGAGATCACCGGCCTTTCCCAGTATATCAATACGAAGAGCTGCAACCTGCCCGTCGAGAAGCGCAAACGCCTCGACCTTTGCCGGGCGCTGGCGCTCAAGCCGTCCCTGCTGATGCTCGACGAGGTCATGGCCGGGCTCAACCCCAAGGAGATGGAGGACGGCCTCGAACTCGTCCGCTCCATCAACCGCCAGGGCGTCACCGTCATCTTCATCGAGCATGTCATGAAAGCCGTCGTCGCCCTCTGCCATCGGGTCGTCGTCTTCGACCAGGGCAACATGCTGGCCGACGGCGAGCCGGCGGCCG
>MTLD01000720.1_pt1 | contig 22304 bp, 19 predicted proteins | sample 1982471 | NCBI WGS metagenome assembly MTLD01 (sample SAMN05712604, study PRJNA340218) | biofilm metagenome | isolation source: sample SPM anode biofilm adapted to -50 mV | place: USA | collected 2012-02-03 | reverse complement strand
ATCTTGCCGGAAGGTGTCTTGTCCCCCTCCGCCAAAAGCGCCATCAACAGGTGCTCCACCGAGACGTACTCGTCCTTGAGCCGCTTTGCTTCCTGCTCAGCCGACACCAGGATGCGCGAAAGGCGCTGGGAGACATAGATCTTGCCCGGTTCCGCACCGGGTCCGGAAACGCGGGGACGTTTGTCCAGCTCGACCTCCACCTCTTTCTTGATGGTTTCTGGATGGGCATCCATACGCATCAGCAGGCCCGGCACCAAGCCTTCGGACTGGTCCAGGAGCGCCCATAACAGATGCTCGCCATCCACCTCCACGTGTCCATAGTTGACTGCCTTGCTTTGCGCCTCTGCGAATGCTTCCTGTGATTTTTGTGTCAGTCGATTGAAGTCCATGATTTTTCCCTCTGTAATTCATCTAACTACACTACTTAAGTAAGCACGCCCTGGGGCAATGTCAAGGAAGGCATATGTAAGCCTGGAGTGCATCCATGTTCCACATGGCTAAAATTTGGCAGCCGCATTGACTCGGCGGCATTTGCAGGGTATAAATAAAAATTACTTTCATTTATGTGGTGGTGAGCGGCATGGAACGGGAACAAGGGGCATTGATCCTCAGGCAGTTAGGACTTAAGGCAACCCCCCGGCGGTTGGAGGTTATGCAGTGTCTTGTGGGGGAACGGATGTACCTTTCGGCCGATGAGGTCTGGAACCGCATCAGGGTCAGGCTCGACAGCATCGGGCTGCCAACCGTGTACCGCATCCTCGACGAGTTGGCCGAGGCCCGCGTAATCACCCGGATTTTCAGTGCCGACCGCAAACAGTATTTTTTTATGTGCGCCAACCAGGAACACCATCACCATTTTGTGTGCGATTCCTGCCGCAGGGTGGTTGATTTCGCCCAGTGCGGACTGGAAGGGCTGGCCGGTGAGATCGCAAGCTCCACCGGCGGCCAGGTATTGTCTCATATTCTTCAGGTAAACGGGCTGTGCGCCGAGTGTAGCCGCACAGAATCGGAGGTGACACGATGAAAAGGTTCCCAATCGCAGCGTTATTTTTGTTGCTCGCCATGGTGCTGCTTTGTTCCGGTTGCAACCGGAGCCAACAGGTTCCCTCCGGAAAGCTGCAGGTGGTTACCACCCTGTTTCCGTTGTACGATTTTGCCCGCACCATTGCCGGCACCAAGGGGGATGTGACCATGCTCCTGCCCCCCGGCGTCGAACCCCACAGCTTCGAGCCCAAGCCGGACGACATCGTGCGCATCAACAATGCCGGGCTTTTCATCTACACCAACCGCTACATGGAACCATGGGCCGTGACGATCCTCAAGGGGGTCTATCAAAGCACCCTGAAGGTGGTGGATGCCGGCCAGGGCGTAACCTATCTGAAGGCCGGAGAAGGCCATGGGCATGAAGGTAACGCCGACCACGATGCCGAGCACCACGCCGGCGGCATGGATCCCCACATCTGGTTAGATTTCGGCAATGCCCAGCTTATGGTGGCAAACATCCTGAACGGGTTCCTGGCGGCTGACCCGGCCAATGGCGAGTATTATCGCAAAAACGCCGCCGTTCTCAGCGCCGCACTGGCGGACCTGGATCAGCGCTACCGGAGCGGTCTGGCATCCTGCGGCAGCAGGGAGATACTCCATGGCGGTCACTATGCCTTCGGGTACCTGGCCCACCGCTATGGCCTGAAATACCGCGCCATGACCGGCGTTTCATCAGAGTCCGAGCCCTCTGCCGCCGGCATGGCGGCCATGGTGGAACGCATCAAGCGGGACCGGGCTCACTATATCTTTGCCGAGGAACTCCTGTCGCCGCGCCTGACCGATACCCTGGCAAACGAGGCCGGCGTCGGCGTGCTCAAGCTCAATGGGGCCCACAATGTTTCCAAGGACGATTTTCAACGTGGCGTGACTTTCATCGATTTGATGAATGAGAATCTGAAAAACCTGCAAAAGGGGTTGTCATGCCGAGCCCGGTAGTCAGAACGGAAAAACTTTGCTGCAGCTACCGTGTGGGGCGGGTGCTGGAAGATGTCTCCATTGCTGTCGAAGCCGGCGATTACGTCGGCATCGTAGGGCCCAACGGCTCCGGCAAGAGCACTCTGGTACAGGCCCTGATCGGCTTGGTTCCCATCAGCGAAGGGTCGGCATCCATTTTTGGCGTTCCCTGCGGCCGTTTCGCCGAGTGGGGCCGAATCGGTTACCTGCCCCAGAGCCTTCACCTGGTGAATCCGGTGTTTCCGGCCACAGTGGCGGAGGTGGTAGGACTTGGTCTATTGTCGCAAAAGCGCTTTCCGCGCAAGATGAAGCGCCAGGATCGGGAAAAGGTGGTTGAAACGCTGGAAAGCCTCGGCATTTACGATCTCAGGGAGAAATTGATAGGCGAGCTTTCCGGAGGACAACAGCAGCGGGTCCTGCTGGCCAGGGCTCTGGTGAATGAACCGGAACTGCTGATTCTGGACGAGCCAACAGCGGCCCTGGATCCAGAAACCAGGGAGCGTTTCTATGCCCTGATCGGCGAGATCAACCGTTCCCGCGGAGTGACCGTGCTGCTGGTGACCCACGATTCAGGGGCAATCGGCCAGCATGCCACCAAGATGCTTTATCTGGACAAGCGGGTCCTGTTTTACGGCAGTTTCGAGGAGTTCTGCTGTTCTAAAGAGATGTCCGAAATGTTCGGAACCCATTCCCAGCATATTATCTGTCACAGGCACTGATATGAACATTAACCTGTTAGAAATACTTTCCTATGGCTTCATTCAGCGGGCACTTCTTGCCGGGACCCTGATCGCAGTGCTCTGCTCGGTGCTGGGGGTTTTCCTGGTGCTGCGGCGCATGTCGTTGATCGGTGACGGCCTGGCCCATGTCACCTTCGGCAGCACCGCCATCGCCCTGGCCCTGAAGCTCTATTCGGCGGCTTCGCTCCTGGTGTCCCTGCCAATAGTGCTGCTGGCCTCCCTCGGTATCCTCAAGCTGACCGAAAAGGCGCGCCTGAGCGGCGATGCCGCCATCGGCATTGTCTCGTCGCTGGGGATCTCGGCCGGGATCATTCTGGCAAGTGTTGGTGGGGGGTACAACGTTGATCTGTTGAGCTACCTTTTCGGCAATATCCTTTCCATCAGCAGCGAAGAGGTTGCAATCGCAATCGGCCTGTTCTGCGTGGTGATGGTGTTGCTGGCGCTCTTTTTCCAGGATCTGTTCGCCATTACCTTCAATGAGGAGCTGGCCAAGGTTTCCGGCATCCGCACTAATACCATCAATGCCGTGCTGGTGCTTTTGACGGCCCTGTCCGTTGTCCTGGCCATGAAACTGGTGGGGATCATGCTGATATCATCGCTCTTGATACTGCCGGCTGCCTCGGCCCTGCAACTTGCCCGCAGCTTCAAAGGGTGCGTGGCCATGGCTGCCATCCAGGGATGCTGTTCGGTTGTCAGCGGCATCTTCATCTCGTTCTACACCAACCTCCCAACCAGCGCCACAGTCATGATGGTCAATTTCGCCTTTTTCGGTAGCGCCTACCTAATCCGGCGATTCCTTATCCCTGGATATACCAACTGAAATCCCATAAATTGATATTCGCGCTCAATCAAATGGATTTTGGGGCTGCGTGTCTTGCGGATAGGGGGAGCGGATTCTTTACACAATATCTTCTTTCCTGAATCGCTTGAAAAGCAATGCACCAAGAATAAGGCTGTAAACAAGGACATTGATGAGTGGATAGACAGGGCCGAATCCATGGCTTGATCCGTTCTCAATCAACGAAGATGCCAACTGTTGAACTCCTAAAAGCTTCGGCCATAAAAAATAAACAACTTTCCACCAGGTCAAGTCTGACTGTGGATGGCCAGTCGGTTGCTGCAGCATCGCCTGAGCTATCTGGCTGTGACTGGCAGCAGCTATGCCGTCTGCCACAAAGCCAACGACACCGATGCCCAGAACACAAAGAAAAGCGACGATGTCGGGCATCAGGAGCGACAAAAGAAGCACGGCAATAACCACAAAGAGCAGGTTGATAGAACATAACAGTGAGGCAACTAGGTATTCCGGCATGAAAACCTTCAAGCTGATGGATGTGATCAAGAAGACAATGCTATGCAAAATGAACATGAAAAGTGTCGATAAGGCCCAGATCCCAATGATCTTTCCCGTAACATACTGCCATCGGGCTATCGGTTTGGACAAAATGCACGATTGCATTCCCTCGGTACGGTCGCGCCTGAATATCCGCATCGAAAGCAAGGCCGTTATGACCATCACGCCGGCACCGATGACGTGGAAGGTCACTTTCGATAGAGTTCTGACAATGGTTCCGGCATCAAGGGCTTGCCCGTTCACCACGTAATTGCCTTGATAACAGCCACGAACGAGAAATACGCAGAGTGCGCAGAAAACGAACATGACGATAAAACTTCTCTGCTGCACTTCGTCAATAAGCGTATATTTAGTGATCCTTGTTATGGGGGGAAGTGATTTTGACGTTTCCATGTTAACCTTTCACCAGTCTGACAAACACATCTTCCAGCGTCTCACCGTCTTTGACAATGGCGGGAATTGCGTCTTTTACCAAAAGCTTGCCCCGGTTGATGATGGCAGCGGTATCGCAGATTTTTTCTACTTCCGACAGCAGGTGTGAATTCAGGAAGATTGTCATGCCTTGATCTTTAAGCGACTCCAGGAGTTGGCGAATTTCCCTGATACCGATGGGGTCTAAACCGGAGGTGGGCTCATCCAGAATCAACAGCTTTGGGGCTCCCATGAGTGCCGCGCCTAATCCGAACCGTTGAACCATGCCCTTGGAATAAGTGCCGGACTTGGCATTCTCCCTGCCTCGCATTCCGATCAGCTCGACGGTGCGCCGGCATTGATTTAAAGCCTCGGCCCGGCTTATATCCAATAATTCAGCGCAGCGCAGTAGGTATTGCCACCCTGAAAGATTTGGTGGAATGTGGTGGTTTTCGGCAAGGTAACCTATTGATTGCCGGCATTCGGCATGCGTACTCGGGATGCCGTTTAATGATAATCTTCCCGACGTCGGTCGGGTAAAGTCGAGCAGCATCTTGACGATCGTCGTCTTCCCGGCACCATTGGGTCCAAGCAGAGCAAAACACTCACCAGTGTTGATAGAGAAGGATACATCGTCAACTGCCGTAAGCGATTCGTATCGTTTTGTTACGTTTTTCAATTCAATCATGAACATAGTTCTCATCTTTTCTCGTGGACTTTCTGGCTGTGAACCCGCTCATACGCTTTACAGAATGGGCAGATGTCTTGCTCAAATGCTCTTCACAAAATCGAAGACCACTCCTTTCTAGATTCAGTGGATACCGAGCTTCAAAAGTACCATATAACCCGCAAATATAAAAATGGCTTACGACAACAAAGCCGTAAGCCACTGATATAATTGGCGCGCCCGGAGAGATTCGAATCCAGCGCCAGAGGGCAGCAAGTACTTTGATGTAAAACCAAAATACCAAATATATTAGTTAGATGCCACCTTGTTTTCGGCTGATTTTCGTTTGCAGATGTTCAGCAGAAGGCAGCACTTCACAATATTTTGGTCAAAGTTTGGTCAAAGCAAAATCAGTCGGTTGAATGGTTCGAGTTTTCCCGATGCGTTGCGGTGCATCTTTGCCACAGGGGCGCTTTTGGTGGAGGTTAATAAGAGCAGGATGGGGGACCAAATGGGACACAGCACCGTGAATTAAAAATACTTATTGAACAATCTCTTGCCCACTGCTATTATCCCCCCATAGTGTGCGGAAATCAACGTACCCCACCAAGTATACCCAGCCCCCCGCACCTGCCCTCCGATGGATTTCACCCCAAGGAGTCCTGCCCATGCCCCAATCACTTGATGCCCTGCCGTCATTTCGTTCGATCCTCATAGCAATCCTGATATTAGTTGTGGCTGGGCAATCCATACCCGTTTGGGCCACCACCTGCGATCCTCAAGGCTACGCCTCAGTCATCGGTACGGAAGTGATTGCCACGAGTTGCATCCCGGATGGCATGAACGACAATACTGCGATTTACTATAAATACCGTGATTACGAATGTATCAACGGGGTGGTAACACTTACCAGTGTGGGCAACACCATCTTAATATCACCCAAAGGGATCATGGATCCGACCCTGGGGATCTATTATCGAACCTTTCGCAACAAAGAAGGGTCTTACGTCTTTCAGGTCACCTACTGGTACCGCGGGTTGATTGACGGCAAGTCCATGTCCGCTTATCCGACCGGTGGGGTATACACCGACGTATTTACCCAGCCCTTCGATCAGTCGATGATGGCCCCCGACTGCCGGGGAAACGACTTCAACGATTGCCACAATGAACAAGCTGGCGGTTCCACCATCAATCTCGGCACCGGCCGCCTGAGCCACGACCAGCGGCTCTTCACCCTGAACAGCGGCGTGCCCCTGGCCTTGGACATCGCCCTCTACTACCGCAGTTTCCCCTTTGCGCCCAGCACCATCGGCCAAGGCTGGAGCCACAGCTATGAGATGACCCTGCAAAACGGCACCGGGAACTCGAAGGTCTTCTGGCTCAACGGTACCCGCCGCATCTACAACAAATACACCACCGCCTACGTCCCACCCAAGGGTGATTACTCATCCCTGGTACTGAACGCCGACAACAGTTGGACTATCACCGAACCGGACGGCCTGCGCCGCAACTTCAATACGTCAGGCAAGATCACCTCCCTGGTGGACCGCTACGGTAACCCCCTTGTCTTCGCCTACGACCCGGACGGCAAACTGGCGAGCGTGACCGATCCGGCCAACCGCACAGCCGCCTTCGGCTACGATCCGGTCAGCGGCCTGCTTAAAACGATTACCGACCCCAACAATAAAAACTATACCCTGGACTATACCGGCAACCAACTCTCAACCCTGACCCTTCCCGGCGGCGACCAGTGGGGCTATACCTACAACGCCACAAACGGTCTGTTGGAGACCAAGACCGACCCGGAGCTGTTCACCACCCAATACGGCTACACCGGCCAGCAGGTCACCACGGCCACTGATCCGAATCAAAAGAGCAGCGGCTATGCCTTTGCATCCCCCGGAGCAACCGGCAAGATCCCCGATCCCTACCCGGCACAGAAATTACCGGTAAAAAGCTTCAACCTCACCGACAAGGACCAGAACGGCTGGACCCTAACCTACGATGCTCTGACCGAGAAAATACGCAGCAAGACCGACCCCCTCGGCAACACCACCAGCTTCACCTACTACCCGAACGGCCTGACCAAATCCGTCACAACGCCGCCCCAGGACGGCATCAGCTACACCACCTTCTACACCTATGATGCCATGGGCAATGTGACCAGCGAGACCGAGCCCCTGGACGCCGCAGCCCTCGGCATTGACCCGGCCACGGTCAGCGATCCCCTGACCGACAGCCGCACCAAAAACCGGTTTGCCTTCAGCTACAGCTACGACCTGGCCAACCCGGACCTTGCCTTCCGCAACCAGATCACCAGGATGGACGACAAGCGCGGCCCCACCATCCTCACCACCACCTACGGCTATCGTGTCGATACCGAGGGCTACCACGTTACCACCGTCACCGACCCCACCGGCGCCGCCACCGTGACCCGCCGTTATGCTGACGGCAGGATCAAGGACATCACCGACGCCAACCAACGGCAGACCGTCTACAGCTACTACGAAGACACGCCGGAAAACCAGGCTGCCAACGTGGTCGGCCTCCTGAAGGCAATCGTCACCCCGGACGGCATCATCACGGCCTATTATGACCCCGACGGCATCAACCCGGCCTATGACGCCAACGGCAACAACATCCGGCGTACCGTACTGGACGCGGACGGCGTGCCGCGCACGACCGTCATCTCCGCCTACGACGAGCGGAACCGCCTGCACACCGTCACCACCCGAACCACGGACCAGCCGGACATAGTTACTACCTATAGCTACGACGCCAATGACAACCTGAACTCGATCGTTGACGCCGAAGAGCATGAAACCCAGTACGAATACGACTTCAACCGCCAGGCCACCAAGGTTACCGACGCCCTGCAGAAGGAAACGGTACTGGATTACGGCAGCAGCGGCTGCCCCTCCTGCGGTAGCGGCGCTGACAAGCTCACCGGAGTCACCGACGCCAACCAGCACACCACCAGCTACTCCTACGACAAGGCCGGCCGCCTGGAATACGAGACCGATCCCTTGGGCAAGAAATACCACTACACCTACTACCCCAACGGCAAGCTCGCCAATAAATACAACGCCACCTCCGGCACCGATGTCCTGCAAATCACCTACACCTACAACAACCGCGGCCAGTTAACCGGCAAACAGTACGCCGACGGTAGCAGCGCCTCATACGGCTACGACAGCAACGGCCGGCTCCAAAGCGCCGGCAATGCCCGCATCAGCTATACCTTCAGCAACTACACCGGCGGCAGCAACAAGGGACGGCTGAAGAGCGTTAAAGATGAGACCAATAACCGCACCATCAGCTATGAACAGTATGACGGCCTGGGACAGCACAAACAGGTGACGGTCAGCGATGCCATCACTTCCCGCACGACCACCTACCAGTATGACAGCGCCAACCGCCCCTGGCTCATCACCTTCGGCACCAAGGTATTCACCTGGCTCTATGACAAACTGGGCCGCCGGGAGACCATCACCTATCCCAACGGCGTCGTTGCCCACCATGACTATGATAGCTTCGGCCGCCTCAAGAACCTCAGCCATACCATAAACGGTGCAACCATCACCTTTGCCAACTACTCGGGTTTTGATAAAACCGGCAACCGCAAAAGCCGGATCACCCCCACGAGCACGGCAAGCTACACCTACGATCCCCTCTACCGCCTGACCCGGGCAGACACCCCCAAGGGGGCCGAACGGTACAGCTATGACGACGTGGGCAACCGCACCGGCGGTCCCGGCCCCAAGGAATCGCTTCCCATTGTCACCTATGCCTACGACGCCGCCAACCGGATGACCCACGGCCGGCAACTCAGCTACGACTACGACGACGCCGGCAACCAGATTACGCGCACCATCCCCAACGCCCCCGACAAGGGGTGGACCCTTACCTGGGATATGGAGAACCGCCTGACACAGGCGGTCCGCTACCGGAAGAACAGCAGCGGCGCAATCGTGGAGAGCCGGACCATCGATTTCGCCTACGACCCCTTTGACCGGCGGATCGAAAAGAAGGTCACCACCCTCGTTAACGGGGCCACCAGGATCAACACCTGGAGCTACTTCTACGATGGTGACAACATTGCGGCGGAGTATTTCACCGACAGCGGCGGCACGACAACCACTACCCGGTACATCCACGGCCCCAATGTTGACGAACACCTGGCCCTGGAACGGGATGGCAGCTATTACTACTACCATGCTGATGGACTGGGAAGCATCACGGCCATCACCGACGATTCCGCCTCTGCCGCCGTGGTGCAACGCTACGACTACGACAGTTTCGGCGTCCCCACCCAGACCCCCGGCTTCCGCAACAGTTTCCTGTATACCGGCAGAGAGTGGGATTGGGAGACGGGGCTGTATTTCTACCGGGCACGGTACTATGATCCGAGGGAGGGGCGTTTCATAAGCCGTGATCCCATCAGTTTCGCCGGGGGGGATGTGAATCTTTACGGGTACGTCCACAACAACATTGTCAACAGAAAAGATCCATTTGGACTTTATGATCCTAGTCTGCCAGACAATTTGCCAAGTATGAAAAATCCACCACCCAAAAGTGAGCCTTTACAATGTAAAGAAGATGATAAATGTAAAATACCTGATGCTGTTATCAATGAGATGATAAATTCAACCAGAGATGTAACTATAGTGAATCTGCTGAAAAAATATCCTGTATTACAGCAATGTGTTTCAAAAGTTCTTTCTGTATTGTCAATTCTTGATCCTTTCCCAGATAGCGCTCAAGCACCTACTAGTCCATATGATGTTAAAAAATAAGTTGCCATTTTATAGGTATGTAAATGAAACCTGCGAATAAATATGCTCTAAAAAAAGCCATGATTAGCTATTTTGTATCCATCATAATCGCAATTGCGTTATCAATATTTATTTTTATAAGATCAGAAAGTTTGATTGCAGCCTTTACAGTTGGAATTGGTCTAGCTTTGGCCGGCTTTAGATTTTTTTATATGGATTACCAGAGAGCCAAAAAAAATTTTATTGAAAGAGGCCAAAATAATTAAGTGAAACCATAGGGGGCAAGTCCTGGAAAAAACGCCGTGAGCCCTGATTTACCGATTTCCTTTGCAGGGGGGCTGAACCTTTATGCATATGTGCAAAACCAGCCCATCAATTTTGCTGATCATTTGGTCTTGATCTTTTTGACCTGGGCGGGATAGCAATACAGCCGATACCAATTGGAGGTGGCGGTGGTGGAGTCGGTGCTTCTGGTGTAATAAACCCTGTTGCTGCCGGTGCAGGGGCAGGGGTACTAAAGGGACGGTAATAGGTGTAGCTTCTTTTAGAGATAAAGGTACCAATTGGGCAACTGAGCAAGCAAAAGTTGAAGCAAAAAGAACCGGTAAAAATCCATGTGATGTATTAGCTAAAATGCTTGATGACGCAAAGTGCAATGGAGATAGGAGCAAGATAGATGCAATAACAGCAGCGCAAAAATATATGGGATGTAGAAATATTCAAAAAAGGAACAGTGATTAATGAAATGGTATGCCGCAAGTATAATTATTGGTATCAAATACAAAGATGGGGAACAAGATACTTACCCATTTATAGAAAATGTTGTGCTTATTCAAGCATCAAGCGATGATGAAGCATATGAAAAAGCTTCAAAAAGAGCGTTGGCTTATGAAGGTGATGCTGATGGCACTTTCTGTTGGGGAGATAGACCAGCTAATGCCGTTTTTGCAGGCATTCGTAAAGTCATTGAATGTGTGGATTCAGATTCTCAGCCCAGTGATGGAACTGAAATTACTTATTCAATGATGGAAGTTGATAGTGAAGATTTGTTTCAAAAATTAATTAATGGCAAGCCGGTTCCTATTTTATACGAAGAATAAAGAATCCAATTTTAATACTCCAGTTCGAGATGTTCAGGAGCGAGCTCATGAACCGGCTTCTCATCATAGTAGCATCCTTAGTGATAATGAGCGCAACTCAGATTGCCCTGGCCGTTACAGACGGCATCTATGGGCTGACTGCTACAACGCCGGCATGGTACGACGGCACCGATGGCAGCCTACTGGAGGCGCCGGACGCCGATTACGACTTTGTCTACGGCGACGAAGCTTCTTTGACATATACCATCCCGGCTTCGTGGCCATCCTTTACCTTTTACGGCCAGACCTATACTCAAATAACCGTTGATACAAACGGCACTATCTGGTTCGGCAACCCTGACCAGTCATTTAGCCTGGCCGACAGCGCCATGAAACCGGTGATCAGCGTCTGGCACAATGACCTTTCCTCCTATGGCAACGGTGGCGTCTTTATCAGGCACAAGACTGATCCCGAGCGGCTCGTCATCGAATGGCAGACCGAAACCTACACCGACGAAGGAGGATCCCTGCTGAACAATTTCGAGGCCGTGCTGTACCCAACCGGCACCATCCGTTTCGACTACACACCGTTTGCCGCCGCCAACGCCGCTGACTTCGGCTCCGGCATCTCCAACCGTGATGGCGTGCATTATCTATCCCTGACCAGCAACTTCCAGCCCGTGTACCTACTGGGCACAAGCTCGTTCACCTTCGGCATCTTAGGTAAATCCTCGTTGCAGGTGAATTTCTCCGGCACTGGCAACGGCATCATCACCAGCACTCCGCCGGGCATCGCCTGCAACACCGGCTGTGTGGCAAGTTTTTCGACCGGGGAGCCGGTCACCTTGCAAGCATCAGCGGACCAATATTCCATTTTCAACGGGTGGACCGCCGGTCCCTGCGTGGGGATGGGTGATTGCCTGCTGACCTTGGATACGGATATGACGGCAACCGCAGAGTTTACCAGAGACACGGCCCATCAGGTGTACGTGCCCGGTGACACTCCCCAGTACTTCTCCTCCATACAAGCGGCCTATGACAATGCCGTCACCGGCGCAGCCATCCGGATCTGGGCCGTTGATTACACCGAAACCGTAACCTGCAACCGGCTGGTCGATGTGATCCTGGATGGAGGCTATGACAGCGGGTATGTCAACCGGGTGGGCACTACCGTGATTAATGGCGCCTTGATCATAACGGATGGCAGGGTGACGGCGAGCGGTATTACGGTGCGGTAGGAATGTCTTGAACAATTGCACCTTGATCCCACAACGCGGCACAATTCCCTGGCTAGCCCCCTTGGGTGCAGACCTACCTCCTATAGAGGGCAAAATTTCAAAGCCGCACTCTATGGGTGCGGATCTTTGCTTTCTGAAAGAGTGGTAATAACCTCACAAATACTGCTACGCAGACTTGGTTTCTTGAGTCGTCGGAAAGCGTCCAGAATCGTCTTCTCTTCATTCGAGAGAAATACAGGTTCTCTCTCGTCGCATACAAAAAATGCCGCGATTGGGACCTTCAGGATATTTGCGAGTTGTTGAAGTTTTATTACATTGACTTTTGTAATTCCGCGCTCATATTTCTGAACTTGCTGAAAAGTAATGCCGAGTTCTTCCGCCAAGCGTTCTTGTGTATAGCCCGCCTGCAACCTAAATTGTCTGATTTTGTCACCGATTGCAGCATGATCGAGAATTTTGCCCATGACTGACGTTCCTTTGTCAGGGAAGATACAGCCAGAGGGACAACTGCGCCACGCATGAACGCTAGATATATTATTTGACAATACAGCCAATAGGCTGTATTATGCCATATATACAATTAATTGCATCGAAAGAGCAAAACACGGGTAACCGTGTGACGCAAAGCTACCTGTCCTATATGGATAGAGGGGTTACCGAAATGTCACACAACATAAGCCCACCATTTCTTATCAGAATGCTGGGCTTTTTCTTTTGAGAGGATTATTAAATGAATAGCGAACATTCTAAACACCGGAGGCTGCAATTGAAAAAGATTATCTTGGCGGCAGTAATGGCACTGACTACGGTTTCGGTAAATGCATTTGCCGATGCTACTCAGGATGAATACAATAACTTAATCTCTATCGGTTGCAAGGCCCATGGCGATGTTATGGCCGGGAATAAAGTATGCAATGAATTCTCGGACGTTTTTAGCGTTGGGGCTGTGGCTTGTCGTAACACGTTTACTTCGAATGGAGCATCAATATTGACGGAAAAATATGGAGCTTTCCCTCAAGCATGGATGCCATCTTATGGTAGCGTCAAGTACTCTTCTTGGGATAGCGTATTATCCTCCTGGTACTTTTTGTTACTTCCAAGCTTGAGTCAGGAAGATGCGGATATTCTTTATTATCTATTTCTCACAGAACCTGCATATTCATGGGTACGTGGAGTATTTGCCGATCAAGGACTTTCAGTTCATGCCCCAATGTTTGCGTATGAAAATTTATACAAGTCGGGCACTGTAAAGATGCCACCTCGTGTAAAAAAATTCTATCAGGCATTTTTCGCAGGGAGTGCTTTCCAGATCCAGAAGTTAATCAAGGAAGAGAAAGGCCAGTGGAAAAAAACTCGGGCCGCGATAGACGCTGCATACTGCAAGGAGGCTGTAAATGACTAACTATCCGTCCGTATAAAGGTGGCGAAAATGGAAAAGACGAGAAAACTTGGAAGTATTAGTACTGTTGTTCGATGTGGTTAGGTATGCGGCGATGCTCTCATTTGTCTATTTTATCGCCTGGGTTTCTGGCCTACAAGCCATGTGGCATTGTGGATAGCAGGGGGGGCAGTCGTGCTTGTCTGGTTTCTGGACAAGCTCGGCCTCCCGAGGTATGACAAAAACCCCAACGCAAGCCGGCAGGCAAAGTCTTTTGCGGCTGGGTACTGGTGCGGCAAGAGGTAAACGCGTTCCTCTTCTCCAATTGAAGACCGTTTTTTTCGTTAAGATAACGAGAATCACTGATATGAACCAGAACGATCGTATCAGGCTGGGCAACAAACTGCTCATCGCCCTGTACTCAGCCAGCTTATTTGATGGTTTCGGGAAGCCTGGGAAAATCATACGACAGGACCGCCCCCATTGCTGCGGGCGAGAGATTGACCTGGAGCGCACGACCGTTTGCTTTAGAAAGCTTCGTATCGGAGGTGAAACCTTTATCCTCCTGGAACCATATTGCCCAATCTGCCGCAGCAAAATTTCTCCTACACATCACGTAATGCACTGAATATCATATGCTTTATGCTTGGCAATGTGCCTGACCAAGCCTCACCCAAGAAGCAACGCTTGACAATAATCCGGTCACTTTCTTGAAAGGGTTGCCCTAATGTGTCGATGTGTATCTATCTTCTTAACGAGCATATTGGTATTTCTACTGGCTGGTTGTATCAAGTACAAGCCGAAGGGTATTGAGTCCAGTGATTTTTGGAGACCACAAACTGATGCGCCAACGGTGGGCATTGTTGTGTGCGATATAGCACGTGCGGGGACCAAGAAGGGCATCCCCCAATACCGCGAGGACTTAGAAAAACACATTATTCAGGAAGGAAAGGCTCTCGATCCGGCACGTGGCACGGTAGTCGTATTCAAGCCTTCCGATGATCCGGCGCTTGAAAAAATCTGTCAGCGATTATTAAAGATGCAGGGGGTGCCGGTTGCCACTGCTGGTATTGAGAATCTTCGTCTATACCGCTCTGGATTCAAGATTGACCTCATGCCTTTATTCAGGAAGAACAATGTCGATCTGTTAGTGGCAGGATACGGAACTTTTGCGGCTCCACTGGTTCCAGGCACAGCAAAAACGAAATCAGCGGCGCGCTCCTCCTCAGATGATGTTATTGGGGCCTCTATTCAAACTGGTGTTGCGGTTGGCATTGTAAAGGGTATATTGCCCGCTCCTTTGGCCATTGCGCCCACCGATTATTCTTCTGATCCAAGTGCCGGTTGGGCTCTGGATATTGTGCAAATGAAATACCTGATGACCAACTACAAAGGGGAGATTATGGATGCCTTCTTTGCTTATCAGAAGACGGATGATCCAGAGGCGGTGCAAGAGTTACTGAACAGAGATGCAAAGGCCAGCTTTATCCGTCCACTTGCCATGATTCAGCAGCGTGCAAAATGAGATTAACCCTATGGCAGGCGATTCTATCCCCTATAAGACGCAATATTCGTCCTTTGCTCACATTAGGCACAAAATTGCTAACTTATTGTTATGATACATTTTCTCTTGCTCGCGCGGATTTTATACTATATGATTCGAACATTCTCTTATTGCCAGCTGAGCACCGATATGCCCAGTCAAAGAGGGCTAACGCCCCCTCAACCCGCCTAACCGGCGGTACTCCATGCCCCAAACAAACCGGGAAACCGTCGCGAATCCGGGCATTCAAGCGTATTGTCAATGCGCTTACCGAAGAACTCTAGCGAGTTGCGATCACTTGGCGATAACTCTATCGCCAACTCCCTTCCATTCAGGTGGGCAAACGAAGCCAATGCCCTAACGGGATCAAAGGCGCGTAACCAGCCCTACCGACAACGACATTCCTTGATATAAGCCCGGCAATCTGGATAACTCATTGTTTCCAGACAGTAGGCCGAGTACATGCGCGGCATCGCACCAGCAAACTATTGCTGCTCGTGACCGGAAAACACCTTCTGCAAATATCCACGAGAAAATCGACACTTATGATACTTGGCAAGATAGTCGGCGACTTTTTGCCAGGATAAGCCTTCACGCCTCAACCGCTGCACCACGGGTTCCAGATCCCCATGCAGCCGATCCAGCTTTGGCGATGGCTTCGCTTTGACCTTCGCCTTTTCCACGGCGACCCGTTGAACAGTAATCGCCTCCAGATCATCGTCGGTTCGCAACCTGCGGTTACTTTGCAAGCGAATCCTCTTGTTGATCCCATCCAAAAAGGCACGGTAGTAAATCTCACCCGTTGCCTCGATCTTCTGGCCCTGTTTCCGGGCCTCATTCATGATCACATTGACACGCTGCCTCTGTGCAACGTGGCATTCCCACCGTTCAATCTCCGGCTGGTTGACATACCAGCGCAGGAGTTTGTCGATCGTTTTCTGCGAAAATGGTCGCATATTTTTTTGTCCTCCACGCTGTCTCCTGATAGCGTCATCTGATGATGGCCGCATCATCAGATGTAATGAGATTGGAGTCAAGCAGAATTGCCGAATAACCGGCAATCGTGGTGCGAGCTCCGCCGTTTTTGTCGCACGACAAAAACGGCGGAGCCGTCGCCGGAACGGCGATAAAAAGGTTACCGGACCGAGGGCCATTGACAGGGCCAGACCGGCATGTTTTGGTGCACAAGCGAGCACCCTAAAAAAGGCTTTTGCTTACCTGTTTGTCCCGGGATGCGGGGGGTCCATAAATACCGTTCCGAATACCGTCTGCCCGACAAAACGGACACTCGCCGTATATATCATATGACCATCATATGAAAGGAGTCTTCAATGCGGGGAAGTATCCGTGGGCAGGCCCTACATCTGTTGAATGAATCGGGTATCAAATGCATCGGTGAAAGTAAATTCAGCGCAAAGGACAGCGCCCGTGTCGCCCTTGCCGCAGAGGGGCGAAGCGGCACCTCTGCGGCAATTGCCGAAAAAACTGGCATTCATGCTGACAGCACAAAAGACAATTACCTCGACAAATGGCAGGAGTTCGCGCGATTTGCCCGAGAGATGTCAGGCGAGAAAGATCTCGAAAAGCTGACAGGCGATCAGGTGCGCGAGTTTTTGGCCTACAAGACGGAACTGGGTGTCAGCTATTCCCACTGGAGCGGTTATGCTTCGGCAATCGGCAAACTGGAAAATGCCTTGAAGAGCTACAGTGACAAATTCGACAGGGGTAATACCTACGATTTCAGGGCCGCAATCAACGAATTGCGGCCCGAGGCACGAGCGGAACTGCCACGGTTTGAGGGTACCCGCAACTATGACAACCCAAGAGCGTTGGCCGGCGCCGTTGCCGACCAGACGCACCGCCTGGTGGCAACTATCCAGCACGAAAGCGGGCTGCGCCTTGCCGGCGCGTCCATTATCAGAGCCGACCAGCTAAAGGGATTGTCTCTGGACAAACATACCGGCAGGCAGGTTGGCCTTATTGATTACATCGGCAAGGGGGGGAAGGCCGGTACGGCCCAAGTTTCACCAGGCACGTACCGGGGGCTTGAAGCCCATATAGCGTCACGAGGAGAGCTGCGGGTCAGTGCCGACGGCTATCGTGACGCCCTCAAGTCGGCTGCCCGCACCACGGGGCAGGCATACAACGGCAGTCACGGTCTCCGCTGGAATTTTGCCAGGGAGCGGTTTGCCGAGTTGCAACGTCACGCCGTGGGATACGAGCAGGCGCTCGGTATTGTTTCCCATGAGCTGGGGCATAACCGGATCGAAATCACCCTGCACTATCTCTCTTAGGCGACAATGGTATTTCCCCACGCAATATCCTGTGAGTCTAGAGAATTCTGGCAACGACATTAATGCCCGTTGCCACTTGATCATGGCACGTCCTAATGGAATTGTGGCCAACACCACGTATAAGCATGTTACGTGAAGGAGCGCAAGCTCGGAATTGAAGGGTCGCATCTAACCAATGCGGCCCTTTTTTGTTCGCGCCCGAAGGGCGCCGCAAGGTGGACACGGCCCTGACATATTATGCAGATGCCATAACAATAACCAAGAGGGCAGGCGTGCGGAAATTTGTGCCGGACATACAGGGAAATGGCATCGAGATGCTGAACCTGGCGGACTTTGCCAGCCGCATGGGGGTCTGCGCGAATTCGGTCCGCAATTGGATCCAGGAGGGAAAACTGGTGGAGGGGGTGCACTATTTCCATCACGGGCGGGTCTATCGCTTTCCATGGGGACCGGAATTTGTAAAAGAGCTTATGTGCTCACTGGTCCCGATACCCGCGCCACCAAGGCCGAAGTTAAAAAGTCGCGGAGGCAACCGGGGGCAGGTCGTCTATCGAGCTTGATCGATTCCGCAGTTGGCGTTATCCTGTCCTGGCAAACGAAAATCAGCTGAAAGGGGGATGCACCATGAAAGGAACATAGGATGAAAAACCATGAGGAACGTAAAAAGCCGTGGCACCGAAAACCAAGTTTCGGCAGCCTGTACACGATGGCGGGGTCGAAGTACATCTACATCAGTATGAACTATTATAAGCAGCGGCTCCGTTTTCCCACGGACCGGGAGGATACGGCCAAGAACTGGGATGAGTTGTGCCAGTTCATGGAGGCAGTGGGGCAAAAGATCAAGAACCGCACCTTCTGCTTTGCCAAAACCTTTTACTGGCTGGATGCCGCCACCAAGGAGCACTTCTCCAAGCTCGAAGGGAACGATTACAAGCCGGAACCGGAGCATGTCCTGTTCGGCGACTATGCGCAGGACTGGCTAGCGAGGAAAATTCCGACATTTTCTTCCGTGACCAAGCAGGAATATTACTGTAAGTCGCTCCATTCGAGAGTACTGCCGTTCTTCGCCAACATGTCATTTGCCAGCATCACTTCTGCCACAATTGAGTCGTTCGTGGATAGCCTTAAACGGTGCAATGAAAAGGAAATACCACTGACCACCAAGCGAATCCGGAACATTGTCTGCCCTATGGCCATTGTATGGCAGGCTGCCTGTGACGAAAACAACTGGCAGCTTCGCAATCCGTTTTCCTGCCTCCCGGCGAAGTATAAGGAAATCAAGGACAGGGCATTACAGCAGAAGGAACAAGAGGCATTGTTTGGTGATGGCGATGTAGGTGCTGTTGCCAAAAGAGACGTTTTTCTGCTTGCAGAATGGGAACGGCTTCGGGAAGCAATTGATCCCCATTACCATCTGGTGTTGGAACTGCTCTTGAGGGGGGTAATCGGCAGCGAGCTTGAAGGGCTCCAGAAGGCCGATATCAAGGGCGACACCATTATGCTGCGGCGTTCGACCGTGCATGAAAAGGACGGTAAGGTCCACCTGAAATTCAAGCTTAAAAACTGGTATCGGACAAGGCAGATTCCGATAACCGCCAAGATGAAACCGCTTGTGGCGGAGGCGGTGGCCAAATCGGCGTCAACGAGCATCATCAGATTCGAGGGCGGGATGGAACTGCCCGCCGACACCTTTCTCTTGACCATGAAAGACGGCAGCCCCTTCAATTACGATTCGTTCCGGGACTCGGTATGGAACAGAGCGATGAAGCAGACAGGGCTGCCACCTCGGGTCCCCTATGCGTCGCGGCATACCTTTGTCCAGTGGGCACTTCTGGTGGGGGTCAACAAGAGCAGGATGGTGGACCTAATGGGACACAGCACCAAAAAAATGGTGGACGAGGTGTACGGCAAATATCGGACTGGCTTGATTGATGAAAAGCAGGGGATTCTTGACTATCTTGGCGAAGACTTCCTGGCACTGGAGGAGTTGCGGATAGCTTTCCCGGAGCGGTACCAACGAAGAATGGGTCTGGCGGTTGCCCCGTCCCCAATAACAGAAGCCCCTGTCTTCGCCATCGCCATTGGTCAAAGCTTTGGTCAAAGTCAGGGGCTGTGTGCAGATAACTATCTGAGATAGTTATCGTTAATATGGCGCGCCCGGAGAGATTCGAACTCCCGACAACCTGGTTCGAAGCCAGGGACTCTATCCAGCTGAGCTACGGGCGCTTATGGAGAAGTGAGGTCGGCTCTACTGCAATGTCACACTGATTGGCAGAGTAAAGCCGCTGAGTGAGTTGCCTAGTGTATCTATCACCGATACGGCTGTGGCTTGGGCTGGGAAGCTTGAAGTTGTTACTGTTGCCCCTGATGCGATAGATGCTGTGATGGTCATATATTCGCCATTGCCGAAACCTGTTGCATTTATGATGGCAACAGATACTAGTCTTGTGTTTGGATCGTAAGATTGTGCACCGAATGAGCCGTTTGCCACGCCGGATATGGCAACGACGCCACTGGCTATTTCACCTGTGGCAGGGTTGGTTGCAAGGGAAACCCCTGACGGTAACGTCAAAGTGACCTGAATACCTCCAATGAGTGTACCTGATGGAACCCCTTGGATACTTAGTTTCAGGATAGCAGGGGTACTTGTCGGTTGTGTCCCCCCACCGCCGCCGCATCCTGTCAGGGCAAACATCAAACCGGATATGATTGAAAGAAAGACGAATATGTGTTTCATCGGATATTTCCTATTAAAAGATATTAGGTTGAAAAGCTGTAAAAAAAAATTACAATATTTGAGGCGGTTTTAATGGTTTGGGCATAGATGTTAAGTTGGTTGGTAAATGTAAAAAATATCAACATGTTGTTCTGGTTTTAGTTGGATGATTTATTAGCTGCTTGTTTTTTCGCAAGCATTGCAAAAGAGAGGCAACTGTCTTTTTTACATAAATTATATTTTCTAAATTTACACGTGTGTACCACGTATTGGTTTTTCTTACAATCAATTTGGGCTGGTCACTGGAGTAATTACACCAGCCTTGAACTGAGATCAATACAGGCTAAATCCGATCATGGGCAGAAAATAAGCCTACTGCCTTTGATATTAAATGTCAATCGAGGTGATGACGTATGAATTACCCCAAATCATTGCCAATTTTACTTGTTGACGATGAAGCTCCGATTTTGAAAGCATCTACCCTGATGTTGCAAAGCAGGGGGTTCACTAACATAATCAGCATGCAGGACAGCCGCGAGGTAATGGCGTTGCTGGCTTCGCAACCTATTGCGGTTGCCGTTGTCGATATGTTCATGCCTGGAATTACCGGGCTCGAGCTGTTAACCCGGATCAACGGCATGTACCCGGAGGTCATGGTGATTGTCATGACCTCTCTTGACGAAACCCAGACAGTTGTCGATTGCATGCGCAGCGGTGCCTTCGATTATCTTGTAAAGCCGGTTGATCCGGACCGTCTTGAGGCCACCATATCCAAGGCCCTTGATGTGAAAGCTCTTTCTCGCGAGGTGTCCACACTCAAGGAATACTTGCTGACCGACCGCCTGGCAAATCCCGAGGCCTTTGACGACATAAAGACCCAGGATAAACGGATGCGCGCCATCTTCCAGTATGTTGAGGTAATCGCGCCATCGCGCCAGCCTGTCCTGATAACCGGTGAAACAGGAGTCGGCAAGGATTTGCTCTGCAAGGCCATTCACTCGGTTTGCCGTTGTAAGGGTGAACTGGTTGCGGTCAACGTGGCCGGCCTGGACGACGCCATGTTCTCCGATACGCTTTTCGGACACAAGCGAGGGGCCTATACCGGTGCCGACCAGGCCCGCGATGGATTAATATCACGGGCAGCGGGCGGAACTATTTTTCTGGACGAGATCGGCGATCTGAGCGATTCCTCGCAGATCAAGCTGCTGCGATTGTTGCAGGAGCAGGAGTACTATCCTGTCGGTTCGGATACTCCACGCAAAAGCGATACCCGTGTTGTCGTCGCCACCAACAAGTCCCTCAGAAATTTGATTGCGGCAGGGAAATTCCGCAATGATCTCTATTATCGGCTTTGCACACACCAGATAGAGATTCCACCGTTGCGGAATCGGCCCGATGATATCATGTTTCTGGTGGATCATTTCCTTCAGAAAGCAGCCGACACCCTTGGCCGCAGCCGGCTTTACGCGCCGCCTGAGTTGAAAAATATTGTGTGCGGATACAGTTTTCCGGGCAACATCAGGGAGCTGGAAGCCATGGTTTATGATGCTGTCGTCCGTGCCTCGGCGGGGGAACTGCCGCTGGACGGCTTCAAAGAGGCGGTTAGTAACCTGGATCTGCATGAAGGGGCTCATGCTTCGCTAAACGCGGAAAACAGGCGGCAACTTTTGCACTCTATCTTCGGGAAATTTCCCACTATCCGCCAGATGGAGGATTTAATGATTCAGGAAGCGATCAAAGAGGCAAATGGAAATCAAGGGGCTGCCGCGAATATTCTGGGCATTACCCGCCAAACTCTGAACAAGAGACTGGGTGAGATCAGAAAAGAGGAGGGCACTCGCTAGCATCCCATGCTGCCGAATGTGTTATTTACCGTAGCGCTTGATAAAACCCCGCACTTGCCGGGCGGTTTCACTGGAAGGGTCAAGCACTAGATAGCGCCGCCATATTTCCAGCGCACGCACCGTATCGTTAAGATCGAAAGCATAGACGTAACCAAGATTATAGAGGCTCTCCAGATTGCCGGGATCAATGGAGATCGCCTTCTCAAAGTTCTTCACTGCCTGCGCAATATTCCCGGATTGCCGGAACATGGCTCCCTGGTCATTCAG
>MTLD01003105.1_pt1 | contig 22398 bp, 21 predicted proteins | sample 1982471 | NCBI WGS metagenome assembly MTLD01 (sample SAMN05712604, study PRJNA340218) | biofilm metagenome | isolation source: sample SPM anode biofilm adapted to -50 mV | place: USA | collected 2012-02-03 | reverse complement strand
GGGACGAGGGCCTGGGCGCGGCGGAGGCCCGCCTCGGCCAGGGGCGAGTCGGCATCCCAGAAGGACTGCCGCTCCGCATGGCGCACCAGGACCACGGTGGTGTCCGCCGCGCCCAGGCAGGCGGCGAGAAGGAGGGCGAGGAGGACCCTCACCACCGCTCGGCCTCGGTCTTGGGCGCCAGGGGCCAGGGATCCGAGGTCACGCCGTTCACCGTGGCGCCGCTCTGCTGGACATGGCGCGTGTTCATCAGGAAGCCGTGGGGGAAGATGGGCGCCGGGGTGCTGGCGGCGTCCAGGCGCGCCATCTGGTCAGCGGACAACCGCACCTCCAGGGCCTGGAGGTTGGCGTCCAGCTGAGCCAGGGTGCGCGTGCCCAGGATGGGGCTGGCGATGCCGGGCCGCGCCAGCACCCAGGCCAGGGCCACCTGGGCCACGCCGGTGCCGGCCTCCGCGGCCACGGCCTCGAGGGCATCGATGATGGCGTAGTTGGCCTCGGTGAGGTGCTTCGAGACGCCGGGCACATGGCGGCCCTCGCCCTCGGGATGCCTGCGCCGGCCGTACTTGCCGCTCAGCAGCCCGCCCTTCAGGGGCGACCAGGGCGTGACGCCGAGGCCGAATTCAGCGGCCATGGGCAGCAGGTCGTGCTCCACGGTGCGCTCGGCCAGGGAGTACTCGATCTGCAACGCCACGAGGGGCGTCCAGCCCCGGAGGCGGGCCTCCACCTGGCCCGCAGCCACCTTCCACGCGGGCGTGTCGGACACGCCGATGTAGCGGACCTTTCCGGACCGCACCAGGTCGTCCAGCACGCGGAGAGTCTCCTCGAAGGGCGTGTGCCGGTCCTCGAAGTGCATCCAGTAGAGGTCCACGTAGTCGGTCCGCAGCCGCCGGAGGCTCTGCTCCAGCTGCTGGTGGACGGCCTTGCGGCCCGCGCCGCCCGCGTTGGGATCGCCGGGGAAGAGGCTCCCGCAGAACTTGGTGGCCAGCACCACCCGGTCGCGCCCGCCCCGCTTGGCGAACCAGTCGCCCAGGATGGCCTCGCTGTGGCCCTTGGTGTAGATGTTCGCGGTATCGATGAAGTTGCCGCCGGCGCCGAGGTAGCGGTCCAGCATGGCCTCGCTCTCGGCCACGTCGGCCCCCCAGCCCCACTCAGTGCCGAAGGTCATGGTGCCGAGGCACAGCGGGCTCACCCGCAAGCCCGAGCGACCCAGGGTGCGGTAGGCGTCAAGACTCATGGAACCCTCCTGGATGCATCATTGTACCTCGTATATCTCCATTGGAATGAATAATTCCACTTGACGTTCCGATCGAGCGGGGCTGCCATGGAGGCCATCATTCCACCTTGATGTCAGGAAATCCGCCCGGGAGACCAGCCCCATGGTCCCACCCCTTCGCGAACCGTCGGCCGATCCGATGCTCCCTCCGTCGAAAAGGGCGCTGGAGGCGCGGATCGACGAGCTCACCCGAGCCCTGGCCCGTCTGGAGGCCCGGGTGCACCGGCTGGAGGGCTACGGCGGCGCACCCGCCACCGCCGACCTGGCCCCGCCGGAGGAGATCCCGGCCCCGGACCGCGACCGGGGGGAGTCCGGCTCCCTCGCCTCCATCCTGGGGATGGCCGGCCGGGTGTGCCTCATCCTCGGCGGCGCCTTCCTCCTCCGCACCCTCACCGACGCCGGCACGATCCCCCGCGGGATCGGCACGGCCCTGGGCCTGGCTTACGCCGGAGCCTGGGCCGGGCTGGCCTGGCGCACGCCGTCGCCCCTCCACGCCGCCTTCCACGCCCTCGCCTCAATCCTGATCGCCTACCCCCTGATCTGGGAAGCCACCACCACCTTCGCGATCCTGCGGCCCCCCGGCGCGGCGGGCCTCCTCCTCCTCGCGGCCTGCCTCCACATCGGCGTGGCCTGGCGGCGCTCCCTCCAGCCCATCGCGTGGGGCGCCCTCCTCGCCGTGCTGGGCACGGCCTTCGGCCTGATGGTGGCCACCCGCGCCCTCGAATGGTTCACGGCCCTCTTCCTCGCCCTGGGCGCCGGTTCCCTGTGGCTCACGTACGGGCGCCGGTGGCACGGCCTCCGCTGGCCCGCCGCCCTGGTGGCGGACCTCGGGGTGGTGGTGCTGACGGTCCTCGCCGCCTGGCCAGGGGGACCGCCGGAGGGCTACCGCCACCTGTCCCCCATCCGGAGCATGGCCCTCGCGCTGGGGCTCGTCGTCCTCTACCTCGGAAGCTTCGCCGCCCGCATGCTCCAGCGCCGCCGCACCCTGAACGCCTTCGAGGCCGTCCAAACGGCCCTGGTGCTCCTGGCGGGTTTCGGCGGCGCCGTCCGCGTGGCCCTGGCCTCCGGCTCGGGAGCCGGGCTGCTGGGCGGCGGCCTGCTGGTCGCGGGCGTCGGCTGCTGCGGCGCGGCCTTCCCCTTCGTTGCAGATCAGGAGGATCTCCGCGCGAATTTCAGCTTCTTCACCACCCTCGCCCTCCTGTTCCTGCTGCTGGGAGGCCCCATCGTGCTGCCGCGGGAGGCCTTCGCCCTCGCCGCCGGACTCCTCGGCCTGGTCGCCACGGCCCTGGGCCTCCGGCTCCGCCGGTCCATCCTGCTTCTCCACGGGGCGGTCCTCCTCACGGCCGGGGCCTTCGCCTCGGGGCTCCTGGCCCGGGGGCTCGCGGCCTTCCTCGGACCCGCCGCGGGACTGGAGCTTCCCCGACCGGCGGCCCAGGCGGTCCTCGCCCTGCTGGCCGCGGCCCACGCGCTCGGAGTGGCGTGGCGGCCCGCCGGCCCCCTTCCCCGGCGTCTCAGGCTGCCCTCGCTCCTCCTCGGTACGCAGGCGGTACTCGGCCTCGGGGCCATGGCGGTCTGGGGCGGCCTCCACTTGGCGCGGACCGGGACCCAGGACCCGGGCCTGTTGGCCGCCATCCGGACCGGCACCCTCTCGGCTGCCGCCGTCGGTCTCGCAGCCCTGGGCCGACGCCATCCCGGCAGCGAACTCCGCTGGCTCGTCTACCCCCTGCTGGCCCTGGCCGCCCTCAAGTTCCTGTTCGAGGACCTCCCCGCTGGCCGGCCCCTCACCTGGTTCCCGGCCTTCATGGCCTACGGCGCGGCCCTCATCCTCGCCCCCCGCCTGCTCCGGACGATCCCCCGCGCGCCGGGAGCGGGCCAACCCCCCGCCGGAAACATGTGACGAAGATCCTCTCCTCCCTCCTGGCCCCGGGTTCCGCCACGGCCATATTGGGACTCATCACCACTCAAAACACCCTTGCATCTTCTAACAAACCGGCTGTCCCACCGCAGGCCCCATCCTGAAGGAGATCCCGTGCCGCCCCTCCGCATCCGCTCCCATGCCCTGCCCTGGTGCCTGGGCCTGCTGCTGGCCCTCCTGCCCCTGGCGCTCCGGGCCCAGGCGCCACCTCCCGCGGGCGGGGAGGGCTCCGTTCCAGAGGGCATCCAGGTGCCCAAGCCGCCCTTCAGCGAGGGAATCTTCCCCTGCACCAGCTGCCACGACGGGAAGAGCCTCAAGGTGAACCCGAAGCCACGGCAGCTCACCGCCATGCACGATGACATCGTGCTGAAGCACGGGCCCGCGAGCCGCTGGTGCCTGGACTGCCATGACGCCACGGACCGCGACAAGCTCCATCTCGTCAGCGGCGAGAAGATCGACTTCGCCGTGTCCTACCGGCTCTGTGGCCAGTGCCACGGGGACAAGTACCGCGACTGGCGGGTGGGCGTCCACGGCAAGCGGACCGGCCACTGGAACGGACAGAAGCAGTACCTGCTCTGCGTCAACTGCCACGACCCCCATTCGCCCCACTTCAAGCCCCTGAAGCCCATGCCGCCTCCGACTCCGCCCCAGCTGATCCAGGCTCCGAAAGGGGGTGCCCGATGACCGGCGACCTGAACCCCATGCAGCCCCACGAACCCTGCAACTGCGAAGGGGGCGGCTCGCGCCGCGCCTTCCTCGGCACGGCCGTCGCTGCCGTGGCGGGTGCCCTCATGGGTTGCGGGAACGATCACGTGGAGGACTTCCTCCAGCACAACTTCCGCGAGCTCTCCCGCGAGGAGGTCAAGGACGTCATCGCCCGCCTGGAACGGGAATACCGGGAGAAATACGGGAAGGAGGTCCATGTGGGCAACGAGCCGCCCCTGCCCGGCGTGATCTTCGGCTACGCCCTGGATCTCAGCCGCTGCGTGGGCTGCCGCCGGTGCGTCCACGCCTGCGTGAAGGAGAACAACCAGTCCCGCGATCCCCAGATCCAGTGGATCCGCGTGCTCCAGATGGACAAGGAGGAGGGCGTCGATCTCCGCCACGCCGACCAGTACTACGACCCGCCGGCGGTGCCGGAGGAGGGCCACTTCTACATGCCCGTGCAATGCCAGCAGTGCAAGAAGCCCCCCTGCGTGAAGGTTTGCCCCGTGGGCGCCACCTGGCGCGAGAAGGACGGCATCGTGGTAGTGGACTACAACTGGTGCATCGGCTGCCGGTATTGCATGGCCGCCTGCCCCTACGGGGCGCGCCACTTCAACTGGGGCGAGCCGGGCCTCCCCCCCGGGGACGTGAATCCCGACACCCACTACCTGGGCAACCGCCCCCGGCCCAAGGGCGTGGTGGAGAAGTGCACCTTCTGCATCCAGCGCACCCGGAAGGGGCGCTACCCGGCCTGCGTGGAGGTCTGCCCCACCGGATCCCGCAAGTTCGGGAACCTCCTGGATCCCGCGAGCGAGATCCGCTACGTGCTGGAGAACAAGCGGGTCTTCAAGTTCAAGGAGGACCTGAACACCCAGCCCAATTTCTTCTACTTCTACGGGGTGTGAGGCCATGGACACGCTGCGCTCGTTCGGAAGCTTCATCCTCGACACCTTCCGCCTGCTCCTGCGGGGCACCCGCGCCTACTACGCCTGGGTGGGGTTCCTCCTCCTCCTCGTGGCCATCGGCGCCTGGGCCTACGCGGGTCAGCTCCACCAGGGGCTCCTCGCCACGCGCATGCGCGACCAGGTGTCCTGGGGCTTCTACATCGGCAACTTCACCTTCCTGGTGGGCGTGGCCGCGGCCTCCATCATGCTGGTCATCCCGGCCTACGTCTACGACTGGGAACCCATCAAGGAGATCACCATCCTGGGCGAGATGCTGGCCATCAGCGCCCTGATCATGTGCCTCGGGTTCGTGCTGGTGGACATCGGCCGGCCCGACCGTTTCTGGCACATCATGCCCCTCGTGGGCCGCCTCAACTGGCCCCAGTCCCTGCTCGCCTGGGATGTACTCGTCCTGAACGGCTACCTCCTGCTGAACTGGTTCGTGGTGACCTACCTGCTCTACTGCGCCTACACGGAGCGGCACTACGTCAAGAAGCTCGTCCTGCCTCTCGTGCTGTTCTCCATCCCCCTGGCCGTGAGCATCCACACGGTCACGGCCTACCTCTACAACGGCCTCGCCTCCCGCCCCTTCTGGAACTCCGCCATCCTGGCGCCCAAGTTCCTCGCCTCAGCCTTCTGCTCCGGACCGGCCATCCTGCTCATCCTCCTGCAGATCCTCCGGAAGACCACACCCCTGCGCATCAAGGATGAAGCCATCTTCAAGGTCGCCGAGCTGATGGCCTACACCATGGGCTTCAACCTCTTCCTCACCGCGGCGGAGGCCTTCAAGGAGTTCTACTCCAACACCGAGCACGTGGTGTACAGCCAGTACCTCTACTTCGGCCTCAAGGGCCACACGACCCTCGTCCCCTACGCCTGGGCCTCGGTGCTCTGCGGGTTCGCCGCCTTCCTCCTCTTCCTCATCCCTAGCACCCGGAAGAACTGGATCACCCTGAACCTCGGCTGCCTCCTGATCTACAGCAGCGTGTACATCGAAAAGGGCATGGGCCTCATCATCCCCGGCCTCACCCCCGATGCCCTGGGCGAGATCTACGAGTACCGCCCCTCGTCCACGGAGGTCCTCGTGGCCGCGGGCATCTTCGCCCTGGGCTTCCTGGTGTTCACCTTCATGCTCAAGGCGGCGGTGCCCGTCATGCTGGGACAGCACACCCGCAGCAGGAGATCCCTCGCCGCCGGAGAGGCCGGCGAGCCCATCCCTTGACGAGGGTCACTCCAAAGGGACCCCCTGCAAAGGCACCTGGCTTCCACAGTGGCTGCAGCGGACCGCCTCGGGATGGATGGCCTCCCGGCAGAACGGGCAGGTCCGGGCGTCATCCCCTCCTCCCTGGCGGCGGCGGAGGGCCCCCACGCCCTTGGTGATGAAGAGGTACATCACCAGGGCCTTCGCGAGGAAGTCGAACACCGCGGAGAGCACGGGACCGATCCGCCACTGCCAGAAGGTCCACCGTTCCCACTGGGTCTCCTTGAGCCAGAAGGCAAAAGTGGGCATGACGATGCCGTCCACGCAGGCCGTCACGATGCGCCCGATGGCCCCCCCGATCACCACGGCCATGACGAAATCCAGGACGGTCCCGCGCAGCGCGAACGCCTCGAACTCCCCGAGGATCCGCTGGGCCTTCATGCCGCGCCTCGCATCCGACGGTTCACAGGGACTCCATCTGCTTCATGAAGGCGGTCCGCCACCAGGTCAGGTCCCGGTTCCTGCTGACCCGCCGCATGGCCCGGAACCGCCGCCTGCGCTCCCGGGCGGGCAGGGTCAGCGCCGTGTGGATGCCCTCCGCCACATGCTCGGGCGAGAAGGGATTCACGAGGACGGCCCCGGGCAGGTCGAAGGCGGCACCTGCGAATTCCGAGAGCACCACGGCGCCATCCTCGCGGCAGAGCGCGTACTCCTTCGCCACGAGGTTCATGCCGTCCCGCAACGGCGTCACCAGGCAGACATCCGCGGCCAGGTACAGTCCCACCAGCTCCTGGAGCGGCAATGCCTTCCCAAGGTTGACGATCGGCTGCCAGGTGGGCGTGCCGATGCGGCTGTTGAGTTCTCCGACCGCCAGGTGGGTCTGGTCCTTGAGGCGCTCGAACTCGGGCACCCCCTCCCGGCTCGGCACGGCCACCTGGAGGAGGGAGACCCTGCCGATCCACTCCGGATGGCGCTCGAACAGGGACTCCATGGCCTTCACCCGCTCCACGGGACCCTTGACGTAATCGAGCCGCTCAGCCGACAGGAGGAGATGCTCGATGCCCATCCGGGCCTTCAAATCCGCCGCCTCGGAATGGACGGTCGGATCAGCCATGAGCCGCTCGATGTCCTCCCGGCTGGCCCCGATGCCCAGGGACAGGATCCGGATGGTTCGGCCCTGATGCACCAGCGTGTCGCTGACCAGGGTCGGAGAGAGGGCATGGTTCTCCAGGCCGCTGCGCCGCCAGTGGGGCGCCGCGCCCAGGAAGCGCCCGCAGCTCCGCGCGAAATTGGTGGCGTAGAGGGGGATGTGGAACCCCACCAGATCGCATCCCAGCACGCCCTCGAGCAGGGCCTCGCGCCAGGGCAGGATGCCGAACACATCCGGCGGCGGAAAGGCCGTGTGGAGGAAGAAGCCCAGCTTCAGGTCAGGTCGCAGCTTCCGCAGGAGCCCGGGCAGGAGCATCAGGTGGAAGTCCTGGACCCATACGGTGGCTCCCGGCGCCGCAAGCCGGGCGATGGCCTGGGCGAACCGCTCGTTCACCATCCGGTAGGTGTCCCACAGCCCCGGCGTGAACTGCAGGCGGCTGGGGAAGCAGAAGAGGATCGGCCAGAGCGACTCCGTGGTGAACCCCTCGTAGAATTCCCGGGCCTCAGCCTGCGTCAGCAGCACCTCGTGCACATGGAACTTCGGCTCGTCGTCCACGAGCACCGCCCGATGCCGCTCCCGGAGCGTCTCCCCTCCCTCCGGGAGGCCCCAGCAGACCCAGGTTCCCCCGGTGGCCCGCATGACAGGCTCCATGGCCCCGAACACCCCGTTCACCCGCCGGCGCCAGCCGCCTTCGGCATCCTCCACGAAGGGCCCGCGATGCGAGGCCACGATGAGGTCGGCAGGTCCCCGTCCAGCGGGGATCAGTTCAATGGCCATGGTCATCCTCCTCCAGCAGCCCGAAGGCGATCAGGGCGCGGTGGATCCCCTGGGGGCCCGGAACCTGCGTCCGGTGGGCCCGGCGGAGCAGCTCCGGCGGCGCCTCGTGGTCGCCGAGCCCGTCCCGCATGAGGACGGGGCGATCGGAGGCCTCGAAGAGGGTGAGGTCATTGGCGGAATCGCCGCACCCGATGACAGGACGCGGAAGCCCGAGCGAGGCTTGCAGGAAGGCCAGGGCCGACCCCTTGTGCGTCCCCGGCGGCAGCACATCGAGGTAGAGTCCATGGGAGGGGAGGATGTCGGCGACCAGGCCCTGGATCCGGCAGGCGTCCCGCAGGTCCGCCTCGGCCTCCGCCAGGTCCCGGTCCACCCGGACCTGCAGGGCCAAACGATGGCGGGGCAGCACCCCCGGCTGGGCCTCGATGCCCGACGGCAGGTTGCGCGCCACCCGTCCCGCCGCCTCGGCGTCCCAGGCTCCGGCCACTCGTCCGGCCCAGGCGGCGTCCTCCACCCAGGCGCCGGTGGGCAGGCGGTGGAAGAGCCCCGTCCCCACGTCGCAGATCAGGTGGTGGGGGGGCCGGAGATCCCACCGGTCCATGGCCTCCTGGACCGAGGCGAAGGTCCTTCCGGTGGCGAAGGTCAGCACCGCCCCTGGGGCCGCCGCGACCGCGGCTTCCAGGCGTCGGAGGTGGGCCGCCTGGCCGGGAGCCGGCAGCCAGGTCCCGTCCAGGTCAGTCACCAGGTGGAAGGCAGGCATCCTAGGCCTCCGCGAAGAAGAACCGGACGTCCGTGGAATCCACCTCCATGTCGGTCGCCAGCTGCTTGAGGGTCTCGTTCAGGCCGCGCACCTGCTCCAGGTCCATGGCGTGGAGGGCGTGGAGCAGCTGCCCCTGCGCCGGGTGGGGAGCCCCCTTCAGGAGCTGCGCACCCTCAGCCGTCAGGGAGAGCACCACCCGGCGCCGGTCCTCCGGATCGGTGGCCCGGACAAGGAACCCGCGCTTCTGGAGCCGGTCCACCACCCCCGTGACCGTGCTCGGGTCCAGGTGCATCCGCGCGGACAGGCCCTTCAACGACAGGGTGCCGGCCCGGCTGAGCTCCCATAAAGCCCAGAGTTGGGGCCCGGTCAGGCCGAACCGTTTCTCCACGGAGGTGGAGTAATCGTGCAGTGCCTTCACGATCCGCCGGAGGCTCTGCATGACCTCCTCCGCGTGCAGATGTTTGACCTGAGTCTCTGAATTATCGATTTGCATGCAAATAGTTTGCACCAAAATATTGTTCGAGTCAAATCATCCGGCCCGTCACCTTCCAGGGTCGGCCTCCCGAACCGGGCCGTCCCCTGGCGGTGCCGCGCCATCCCCTTGCCTCAGGGGAGCTTGTGCTTCTGCCGGATCAGTCCCACTCCCGGGCCACGAGGAACGCCACCGTCGTAGCCACCAGGGCCGGCACCACCAGGGCGGCCTGGGCGGTGGTCTCGGCGAGGAAGACCACGGGGACCAGCATGGTCTCGTTGAAGGCCCCCGCGAAGGCGGTGGCTCCCAGCATGGTGAGCAGGCCCGGATAGGACGGCAGCAGCCAGGCATCGAAGGCGGATCCGAGGCAGGCCCCCATGGCCACGGCCGGCAGCCAGGTCCCGCCGATCCCGCCGCAGCCCAGGGTCAGGGCCGTCGCCAGGACCTTCACGCCCAGGAAGATGAGCGCAAGCCTGAGGCTGGGCGGCACGGTGAGCAGGTGGTTCACGAGTTCCACGCCCCCGCCCCGCACGACCGGGACATCCGGAAGCAGCAGGTGGCCCGGGAGCATGAGCAGGATCAGGCCCAGCCCGCCCGCGAACCCGCGGAGGGGCAGCGGGATCCAGGCCAGCCGGCGGCGGAAGGTGGCCTGGGCCGCGCTGAAGAAGCTGGAGCCCAGCCCGCAGGCCAGGCCCAGGGGCAACGCCATCCAGATCTCGTGCCAGTTGAGGGTATAGGGCCGCGTCAGCGCCAGCAGGGGGCTGTGGCTCACCATCGCCGCGAAGACCAGGTACCCCGCGGCTGAGGCCACCAGCGTGGGCACGAGGTTGGGAGTGCGGACCGTGCCATCGTGTTCGGCGGCGAAGAGCGCCGCGCTCAGGGGGGCCCGGAACACCGACGCCAGGGCCCCGGCGGCGCCGCAGGCCACCATGGTGTGGGCGTCGATGAGCAGCCGGCGGATGAACTTCACCCGGTGGGAGAGGAACCGCACCAGGCGGTGGCACTGGAGCCCGACGGCGGCCCCGAACCACTTGCCGGGGCCCTCGAGGCCCGCACTGCCTCCCAGGAAGATCGTGGCGAAGCAGGCCGCCACCTTGACGAGGGTCTTCCAGAAGGGGAACGCCTTGTAGGGATCCTTGTGGGACAGTTCGATGTCCTCGCCCAGTGTGACCTCGCCGACGCCCCCGAACGCCAGGATCGACGTCGCCAGGGGCAGGCCGATCAGGGGCAGGAACACGATCAGGTGGTTCGGCGTCAGGTCATGCTGGATCCGGTCGGACAGACCGATGTAGGCGGCGACGGCGAGCCCCATGATCCAGCCCGTGAAGGCACCCAGGGGCAGCATCAGGAAGAGGATGCGGCGGCCGTGGGCCAGCATGCGAAGGTTGCGGCGCTTGGCCCGGGACTGGAGGAGGTGGCTGAGTTCCATGGGATTCCATGATACGGGTCCCCGGCCCTGGTGAGGCCGAAAGGAGTGAGGCTGCACGGGGCCGGAACCAGCTGCGCGGCCGGCCAGCTGCGTCAGATCCCCGGGTCCTCGTCGTGGGGCTCGTCGGGATGGGCCTGGAGGATGGCCCGGAACCGGTCCAGATTTGCCAGGAACAGGTCCACGAGTTCCGGGTCGAACTGCGTGCCGCGGTTCTTCCGGATGAGCTGGATCACCTGGTCCTCGGGCCAGGGGTCCTTGTAGTGGCGCCGGTTGCTGAGGGCGTCGTAGACATCCACCAGGGTGGTGATGCGCGCCTCGAGGGGGATCTGGTCGCCCACCAGCCCCTTGGGGTACCCGGTCCCGTCCCACTTCTCGTGATGGCCCACGGAGATCCGCGCGCCCATCTGGATGAAGGGCACCGTCGAGCCCTTGAGGATGGTGGCCCCCATGAGGGTGTGGCGTTTCATGACCACCCACTCCTCCTCCGTGAGGGAGGCGGGCTTCTGCAGGATGGCGTCGGGCACGCCGATCTTCCCGATGTCGTGCATGGGCGCCGCGGCGCGGATCGTCTCGATGCCGTCCTCGCCCCAGTCCAGCAGGCGGGCCAGTTCCGCCGCAAAGAGGCCGATGCGGCGCACGTGCTGGCCGGTCTCGTTGTCCCGGTGCTCGCTGGCGGCGATCAGCCGCAGGGCGATCTCCTCCCGCGAGTTGCGGATCTCCTCGGTCTGCTCGCGCACCTTCTGCGCCAGCTGCGCCTCCCGGTCCCGGAAGGCGATCTCCAGCATCCGCCGGCGCAGGGCGCCGTTCACCTGGACGAGGATCTCCCGGGGCTGGAAGGGCTTAAGGACATAGCCGAAAGCCCCCTGCTGGAGGCACTCGATGGCGGTCTCGGCATCCTCCGAGGAGCTCACCATCAGCACCGAGGTGTCCGGGATCTGCGGCCGGAGCATCTTCACCAGTTCCAGCCCGGAGGCCCCCGGCATCTGGATGTCGCAGAGCACGAGATCGGCTGGTTCCTCCGCCAGCGCGGCCAGGGCGTGGGGCACGTCCTCCGCCTCCCGGCAGCGGTAGCCCGCCTTCCCCAGGATGCGCTGGAGGGTGAAGCGGACGATGGGCAGGTCATCCACGATCAGGATGCTGGCCTGATCCGGCACCACCTGGATTCCATCGGACATCGGCGACCCTCGGATGCCTCAACGGCCACCGCCCAGAAACTCTGTAATCCCAGGCCAGAAATCAGGCAAATCATGCCCTTGTATATCATTTTAATGTAACCTGCTTTTTTCCCGAAAGACGCACCATGCCCCTCACGCCCGCGGCCCAGGCCCCCCAGCCTCCGCTTCCGCCCGCCCCATCCCGCTTCTCCCGCCGTCTCTTCCTGGATCTGGCCCTGCCTTCCCTGGCGGGCATCGGGCTCCTGATGGTGCTCTCCTGGATCGGGACCGCCGCCCTCCGCCGGGCCCAGGCGCGGACGGACCTCACCTACCGGGTGGAGGCCATCCGGCACGACCTCGCCTCCCAGGGCGAGGGGCTCGAGAGCCTGGGGCAGATGCTGGCGGCCTCCTGGACGGCCTCGCCCAGGCCGGCCGCCACCCCCGAACCCATTCTCCAGGCCGCCCTGCCCCTCCTGCGCCAGCAAGACCTGGTCTCGAACCTGACCCTCTGCACCACGGAGGGCAGCTTCGCCACCCTGGTCCGGACCACGCGAGGCTGGGACCTGATCGAGGGTGGGCCGGCCTTCGGAGCGGGCCAGGCCCGCCTGACCAAGCAGGTGGACGCCCCGGACCCCGGTGTGGACTGGATCCGACTGCCCGACGGGTATCCCGGGTCACGGCCCTGGTTCAAGGAGGGGATGGCCCGCCTCCAGCCCGGGTGGATGGGCCGGCCCTACCCCTTCGTCGGCACACCGGCGGGCGGCCTCTCCTACCTCGTGCCGGTGTTCGACAAGGACGGCCGGCGCCAGGGCGTCGTCTGCATCGACAGCACCCAGACGCGGATCAGCCGGCTGATGGCCTCGATCCTGGACAATCCCTTCAGCCGCACCATGGTCAGCGACCCGTCCCACCGGGTGCTGGTGCCGCCGCAGCCCCCCTCGGTGCCCGATCCGGGGGAGGCCTTCCAGATCGTGCCCGTGGAGACAATCCCCTGGGCCACCCCCCTCCTCCTCCGGCCGCTCTCGAATGACCGGAAACCGGCCATGGCCACCGCCGTCATCGGGGGGCTGCCGTTCCTGACCTGTCGCACCCCCCTGGACCTGGGCTCGGCCTTCCACGGGGATCTGTGGGTGGCCTACCCCATGGTTCCCGGCGGCCCCCTGCTCCGGCACGGCGGGCTCATGCTGACCCTGGTGCTGAGCCTCCTCCTGCTGGTCTGGCTCTTCTACCTCCGGGGGATGAGCCGGCGCTACGACCGGCCCATGCAGCACCTCCTCCGCTCGGCCGAGACGGCGAACCGCGGCGGCGAGGTGCCCGATGTCGATTCCGACATCTGGGAGCTCCGGGAGGTGGGACAGAGCCTCAAGCTGGCGGGCCGGGCCATGCGCGAGCGCCAGGGCATGGAGGACCAGCTGCTCCAGACCCAGCGCTTCGAGATCATGTCGGCCCTTGCGGGGGGCGTGATCCACGACGTGAACAACGTGCTCTCCATCGTCATGCTCCGCCTCAACCGCGCCCTGGACCGGGAGGGCTCCTCCCAGGCCGCCGAGGATGTGCGTGCGGGACTCGCCGCAGCTCGCCACGGTGTGGCCCTGAACCGGCAGCTCCTGAGCCTGGGGCGCAAAGACGAGGAACCGTTCCACCGCCTCGACCTCAACGACTGCCTGAGGGATGCCGGTCTGCTGGTCCGGCCCGCCCTGGGCCACGACATCGTGCTGGAGCTGGATCCGGCCACGGGGTCCCTTCCCGTGCGGGTCCGGGCCGTGGAGATCACCCAGGCCCTCCTGAACCTTGCCCTCAATGCCCGTGACGCCATGCCGGAGGGAGGCCTGCTCCTGATGCGGACACGCCAGCACGGATCCGAAGCCTGGCTGGAGGTGGAGGACGGCGGGGAGGGCATCCCCGAGGCCCATCAGGAGCGCATCTTCGAGCCGTACTTCACCACGAAGGGAGAGGGCAAGGGCACAGGCCTCGGCCTGGCCATCGTGAAGCGAGTGGTCGAGCGACACCAGGGGCGCATCGAGCTGTTCCGGGCCCCGGAGCGCGGCCAGGGCTTCCGCCTCGTCTTCCCGCTTGCCGACTGACCCCTACCGGGCCCAGTCCAGGGAATCCCGCTTCGCCGCGTAGTGGGCGCCGAGGTCCAGCGCCAGGGCCCGCTCGCAGAGCTCCAGCGCCGCGTGGAAGTCCCCCAGTTCGCTGTGGGCCTGGATGCCGCGCTCGAAGCAGGTCATCCCCTCCAGCATCCGCCGGTACTCATGGGGAAAGGCCGCCTCCAGCTCCGGCAGGTGGCCGAGGGCGTGACCCACAGAGGCCACGCAGCCCTCCCACTGCGCAAGCTGCGCCTGGGCCTCGGCCTGGAGGTCGTAGGCCACGGCCTTCACGGCGTTCGGCAGGCTGGCCTGCCCCTCGAAGGTGCGGCGCAGGTATTTCAGGGCGGACTCGGGACCGCTGAAGGCCGCCTCGCGGTGCCCCGCGAGCAGGTCCTCCAGGATCTCCTTCACCGACTTGCGGACGGGCTCCTGTCGCCTGGCCACTACTCGTACTCGATCGTGGCGGGCGGCTTCGAGGTGATGTCGAACACCACGCGGTTGATGCCCTTCACCTCGCGGACGATCCGCTGGGCGATGCGGTCCAGCAGCTCGTGGGGCAGGCGCGCCCAGTCGGCGGTCATGAAATCCTCGCTGGTCACGGCCCGCAGGGCGCACATCCACTCGAAGGTGCGCTCATCGCCCATGATGCCCACGGTCTGAACGGGGAGCAGCACGGCAAAGGCCTGGCTGGTCTTCCGGTACCAGCCGCTGTCCTTCAGTTCCTGCATGAAGATCGCATCCGCGTTCTGCAGGATGGTGACCCGCTCGCGGGTGATGGCGCCAGGCAGGCGCACGGCCAGCCCCGGCCCGGGGAAGGGATGCCGCTGGTTCATCTCCTCCGGCAGTCCAAGAGCCAGACCCGTGGCCCGGACTTCATCCTTGAACAGCTCGCGGAGCGGCTCCACCAGCTTCAGCTTCATCCGCTCCGGAAGGCCGCCCACGTTGTGGTGGGATTTCACCAGGATGGCACCGCCGATGCCGCTGGATTCGATGACATCCGGGTAGGTGGTGCCCTGGCCCAGGAAATCGGCCTTCACCTTCCCCGCCTCGCGCTCGAACACCTCGATGAACTTGCCGCCGATGATCTTCCGCTTCTGCTCGGGATCGGTGATGCCGGCCAGGGCACCGAGGAACTCGTCGGAGGCGTCCACCCAGTTCACCTTCAGCTCGAAGGGCGCGAAGTAGGCCTGCACCTGCTTCATCTCGTCCTTGCGCAGCAGGCCGTGGTCCACGAACACACAGGTGAGCTGGTCGCCGATGGCCTTGTGCAGCAGCAGGGCCGCCACGCTGGAATCCACGCCGCCGCTGAGGCCCAGCACCACCGTGCCCTTCCCCACCTGCTCGCGGATGACCTGCACCTTCTCCTCGATGAAGTTGCCCGCGTTCCAGTCCAGGGCCATGCCGCAGGACTTGAGGAAGTTCAGCAGCAGGGGCGTGCCCTGGGCGCTGTGGGTGACTTCGGGATGGAACTGGAGGCAGTAGAGGCGCCGCTTCGGATCCTCCATGGCCGCCACCGGCACGCTGGGGGTCTTCGCCGTGACGGTGAAGCCCGCCGGTGCCACCTCCACATGGTCGCCGTGGCTCATCCACACCTGCTGCTGGTGGGGCAGTCCCGCGAAGATCATCGAGCCCTCCGGCACGGCGGTGATCTCCGCCTTGCCGTACTCGCGGCTGGTGCTGCGGTGGATCTGGCCTCCCAGGTCCCGCGCCAGCAGCTGCTGGCCGTAGCAGATGCCGAGAATGGGCACGCCCAGGGCCAGGATGGCCGGATCCAGGCCCGGGGCGCCGGGCTCAAGCACCGAGTTCGGCCCGCCGGAGAGGATCACGCCCTTCAGGTCCGCTCCCGCGATCTCCTTGGCCGTGGCGCCGGAGTTGTACACCAGGCCAAAAGCCCCCAGCTCGCGCAGCCGCCGCGTGATGAGCCGCGTGTACTGGCTGCCGTAATCGATGATGGCGATGCGCTCGTGGTGCATGGGGGCCTCAAAAGCTGTTGAACCGCAGAGAACGCAGAGAGCGCAAAGAAGAAAAAGGCGGGTGCCTGTCGCGGCTCCCGGCTACTGCCACTGGCTGAAGTCCGCCACCCGCAGGAAGGCCTGGCGCAGGCGATGGAGGAGGCTCAGGCGGGCGGCGCGGAGCACCGGATCGTCGCACTTCACCATGACGGCGGTGAAGAAGGCTTCGAGGGGCTCGGCGAGTTCAGCCAGCGCCCCGAGCAGATCCTTGTGGTCCCGGGTGGCCTCGATGGCCTTCAGACGGTCCGCGAGGGCTTTCTCGGTGGCGTCCTTGAGGACGGTCGAATCAAAGGTATCGGTCGGCGCCTCATCCTTGAGGATGTTCCCGATGCGCTTGGCACTCTGGGCGAGACTGGCGAAGCGGGCATCCTCTGCGAAGGCGGACAGCGCCTCGCAGCGGGCCTTGAGGCCAGGCAGATCTGCCCACGCCTTTTCACGCCCCAATGCTGATCGCCGGACCGGAGGAGCGAACCCAGCAATTTCAAGCTGATAGGCAATCCGATCCTTAAAGAAGGCATTCAGGGCGAGGTAGGTTTCTGTTGCAGGCTGGGTGGCCCGGGGCCCGATCAATTCGTAGGAGATGCGGTAGATTTCCGGGAGTTCGATGGCCCAGCCCCGCTCCCACAGGATGCGCACAATGCCCTGGCCAGCGCGGCGGAGGGCGAGGGGGTCCTTGGAGCCACTGGGGATGAGGCCCACGGCGAAGCAGCCCACCACGGTGTCGAGCTTGTCGCAGAGGGACAGCAGGCAGCCCATGGGCGTGGCGGGGAGGGCGTCGTCCGCGCCCACCGGGCGGTAGTGCTCCTTCACGGCCCGCCACACCTCTTCGTGGGCGCCCTCGTGGCGGAGGTACTCGCCGCCCATGACGCCCTGCAGCTCGGGGAACTCACCCACCATGAGCGTGCGGAGGTCGCACTTGGCCATGCGGGCGGCCTCCAGGGCGCGCTCGATGTGGGCGTCGTCCTGGGAGAGCTTCGTGGCCAGCGCCTTGGTGAGAGCCACGACGCGGCCAGTCTTGTCGTGGTAGCTGCCCAGCTCGCGCTGGAAGGTGAGGGCCTTCAGCTTCTCCAGGCGGTCGGAGAGCGGATGCTTGCGGTCCTCGGCGAAGAAGAAGCGGGCGTCGTAGAGGCGCGCCTTCAGCACCCACTCGTTGCCGGCCTTCACGAAGCCCGCGGGATCGTCGGGCCGGTTGGCGGCGGTGAGGAAGCAGGGCAGCAGGCTGCCGTCGGGCTTCTCGATGCAGAAGGCCCTCTGGTGCTCCCGCAGGCTCACCACCAGCACTTCCTTCGGCAGCTCCAGGAAGTCCGCCGGAAAGTCGCCCCGCACCACCCTCGGGAACTCCACGATATCCGCCAGGGTGTCCAGCAGCTCCGCGTCGGCCACCACCCGGCCCCCCACCTCGGCGGCCAGGGCCTCCAGCTGCGCCTTGATCCGCGCCGCACGGGCTTCGACGCTCACAACCACGCCCGCCGCCTCCAGGGCGGCCTCGTAGGCTTCCGGTGACGTCACCTTCACGGGTTCCGGATGGTTCCGGTGGTGGAGCCGGTGGCCCCAGGTCGTGGCCGTGGCGGCAACGCCGTCCACGGTGATGGGCACCACCTGCTCGCCGAAGAGACAGAGGATGTTCCGGATGGGCCGGACGAACTCGAACTCCGACGAGCCCCAGCGCATGGCCTTGGGCACATGCAGCCCCGCGATGAGCCCCGGCAGCGCCTCCGCCAGCAGCTCCACCGTGGGCCGCCCCGGCTTCGTGAGCGTCACCACCGCGCAGGGCTCCTTCTTCCCGGCCGGCTGCTCGAAGCGCACGGCGCTGAAATCCACGCCCCACTTCTCCGCGAACTTCAGGCCCTGGATCGTCGCCTTCCCCGCCTCATCCACGCACATCCGCTGCGGCGGGCCCACCTGGGTTTCGGTCTGGTCCGGCTGAGCGGCGGGAAGACCAGGAATCCGCCAAGCCAGCTTTCTGGGGGACATGAAATCTTCAATGGGGCTCGAAACAAAGCCATTTGAAGTCACAGCCGCCCCCGCGGGAAGCAGCGATTCCTTGTCCAAAAATTTGAAGAAAAGATGGCTGAATTCAAAATGCAGCGGCCGCAGGAACCGCGCCGGAATCTCCTCGCAGTGCAGTTCCAGGAGGAAGGTCTTGGTGGCACTCACTTCGCACCCCCCTTCCCGGCCTTCGGGCTTTTCTCTGCGCTCTCCGCGTTCTCTGCGGTTGGCAGTTTTGCATTTTCAAAATCCAGGTACGCTCGGGCGCAGGCGCATGCCAGGTCGCGGACGCGCTTGATGATGCCGGGGCGCTCGGTGGTGCTGACGGCGCCGCGGGCATCCAGCACGTTGAAGGTGTGGCTCATCTTGAGGGCCTGTTCGTAGGCGCTGAGGAAGTGGCCGTGGTCCTTGAGCAGGCGCCAACCCTCGGCCTCGAAGGCGTCGAAGAGCTGCCGGTGCAGGTCCAGGTTGGCGTGCTCGAAGCTGTAGGCGCTGAGCTCGAACTCCTCGCGCTGGCGCATCTGGCCGTAGGTGACGGGGAACACGCCGTCGTCCGTGGTGACGTTGCCGTGCACCAGGTCGAAGATGTTGTCGTAGCCGCCCAGGAACATGCAGATGCGCTCGATGCCGTAGGTCAGCTCGGCACTCACGGGCCGGCAGTCCAGGCCGCCCACCTGCTGGAAGTAGGTGAACTGGCTGATCTCCATGCCGTCCAGCACCACCTGCCAGCCCACGCCCCAGGCGCCCAGGGACGGCGACTCCCAGTTGTCCTCCTCGAAGCGGAGGTCGTGCTTGGAGAGGTCGATGCCCAGGGCCTCCAGACTCTCGATGTAGAGCTCCTGCACCTTGGCGGGGCTGGGCTTGAGGATCACCTGGAACTGGAGGTGCTTGTAGACGCGGAAGGGGTTCTCGCCGTAGCGGCCGTCCGCGGGGCGGCGGGAGGGCTCCACATAGGCCACGTTCCAGGGCTTCGACCCCAGGGCCCCGAAGAAGGTGAGCGGGTTCATGGTGCCCGCGCCCTTTTCCAGATCGTAAGGCTGGCCGATGAGACAGCCCCGGTCGGCCCAGAACCGCTGCAGGCGGAGGATCAGTTCCTGGATGTGCATGTGAGGGCATCCGTAAACCTTCGATTCTAGCCGCTTCCGGGCCTCTCCTGAACCGGGACCTTTGCCGCTTTGCCGGGGATCACTGGCATTCGCCCGACCTTCAGGTAGACTTCCCCTTTTTCCAGGTGCCCCTCATGGCCCGAAAAATCGCCCTCCTCGCCATCGGGGGAAATGCCCTCCTCAAAGAGAAGGAGCGCGGGCTCCAGGAGGAGCAGCTGGAGAATGCCCGGGAGACGGCGGAGATGCTGGCCCACGTCGTTTCGGAGGGCTACGCCCTCTGCGTGGTCCACGGCAACGGCCCCCAGGTGGGCAACCTGCTCATCCAGCAGGAGGCCGGCTCCAGCCAGATCCCCGCCTACAGCCTGGACATCTGCGGCGCCATGACCCAGGGCTCCATGGGCTACATGCTGGAGCGCATGCTCATCAACCGGCTGCGGTTCATGAAGATCGACGCCCCCGTCACCTCCGTGCTCACCGAAGTGGTGGTGGACAAGGAAGACAAGGGCTTCCAGGACCCCACGAAGCCCGTGGGCCCCTTCTACCCTGAGTTCCGGGCCCTGGAGCTGATGCGCTCCAAGCGCTGGAAGATGAAGGAGGACGCCGGCCGCGGCTGGCGGAAGGTGGTGCCCTCGCCCAGGCCCCTGGAGATCGTCCAGCTCGACGCCATCAAGACCCTGCTCGAGAAGGGCCACAGCGTCATCGCCGGCGGCGGCGGCGGCATCCCGGTGATCCGCGACGCCAGCGGCTTCCTGGTGGGCGTGGAGGCCGTCATCGACAAGGACCGGCTCAGCGCCCTGCTGGCGGCCCAACTCGACGCGGACCTCTTCATCATCCTGACCGGCGTGGCCAAGGTGGCCCTGGACTTCGGCAAGCCCACCCAGCGCTGGATGGACCGCCTCACCGCCACCGAGGCTCGGAAGCACCTGGCCGAGGGCCAGTTCCCCCCCGGCAGCATGGGCCCCAAGATCGAGAGCGCCCTGGCCTACCTGGAAGCCGGCGGCCACGAGGTGCTCATCACCACCGCCGAGGCCCTGGCCGTCGAGGATCCCGAAACCGTGGGCACCCGCATCGTGCGGGACTGAGGAGGCCGCCATGTACGCCCTGATGATCGTCCGCTACCGCCGCCCCATCGCCGAGATCGAGGCGGCCACGGAGGCCCACCGGGCCTACCTGCGCACGCTGCAGGCCCAGGGCATCCTCCTGGCCTCGGGGCCCATGGACCCCCGCAACGGCGGCGTCGTCCTCTTCCGCGTGTCGGACACGAACCCCCTGGGTGATCTCGATGCCATCCGCGACGGTGATCCCTTCTTCCAGCAGGGTCTGGCCACCTACGAGCCGCTGGTCTGGAACGTGAACTTCGGCCGGGAGGGCCTGGACCGCCTGTAGGCCCGCGCCCCCTGCACCTTCCGGGGGCGCGGACGCAGGCGGCGGGTCAGGTGGTCATCGTGATGTCCACCGGGTTCCGGAAGGTGTCGTAGAGCGGCGAGGTCCGGCGCACCTGTTCGTGCAGGGCCTTCACCTGTTCCGGGGTCCCGTTGCAGGCGAGGTTCACCTTCACGCGGATCTGGGAGAGCCCGGGGCGGACGCCCTTCTCCAGCTCCAGGAAGCCCCGCAGGTCGGAATCGGTCTCCAGGTCGAAGCTGAGGCTGGTGATGTCGATGCCCATGGCTGCGGCCGAGTAGGCGTAGGTCACGCTCAGGCAGGTGCTCAGGGCGTGCAGTGCCGCCTCCCCCGCGTTGGGCGCGAGATCGGTGCCCAGCAGGGCCGGGGGTTCGTCGCCCTCCATGAAGAGGGGTGCAGCCCGTTTGTATTCCCGGCCCGCCCCGTAGAGGGAATCGAACGTGCTCTGGGAATGGGCCCGGTTGATCCACTTCGCCCTCGAGCGGAAGGTGAAGCGGGCGAGGGAGGGATCGGCCTTCACCTGGGCCACGGTGGCGTTGAGGTCATCGACGTTCACCCCGTTGTGGATGGTTGCGATGCTGCCCATGAGACCTCCTGCTGGATCGGCGCTCCCGGCCACGGGGGACCGGGCCTCCGTCGACGGGAAGCGCGGGTTGCACGCCCACAGGGCCCCCGCACGCCGCGGGGTCCCCTGGAAACAGGTCCCCAGCATGGGGCGAATCGAGGATGATTCAAGGTCGCAAAGAGTAGACCAGCGCGGCCGGAACTGATCCTTCCGGAATCCAGTCAGTTCGGCGCCGGCGCCTGCTTTGCGGCCTCCACGGCCTTCCGGGCCTTCTCCCGTTCAGTGCCGCTGGGGGTGCCCCACACGGCCCGACTGGGCTTCTGCTTGAGGATCTGCAGCAGTTCCTCCACGGAATCCAGGGAGCGGCGCAGGGTCTTGAGGCTGGTCTCCAGCTCCGGCTGGTCCTCGGCCCGGAAGCGCGACAGCAGGGCGTCCGCCTGCTGCAGGGTGGAGGCCAGGCTCACCACGATGCGGTCCAGCTCCGGCCGCCGCGACTCCAGCAGCCCGCGGGTCACCGCCAGGCCCTTCTCCAGGTCCGCCAGGGCCTTGTCCGCCTCCCCCATGCTGCGGTCGGCATGACCCACGAGGCCCCGGCCCTCCCGCGCGAGGGCCTCGAACTCGCGCAGAGCGGCGGTCATGGACTGCAGCGCCTGCTTCACCGAGGGATGGTCCAGCACATCGCCCAGACCGTGGGTGCGCAGACGGTCGCGGAGGGACTCCACGCTCCCGTTGAGGGTGTCCAGCAGGCGGTCGGCCTTCTCCAGCACGCTGCCGAGGGACACGCCCTGGTCGCCCGGGATCTCGTCGCCGGCCGCCAGGGCCACGGTCCGCGCGGCGGGATCCGGGAGTTGCAGGTCCAGGAACGTGCTGCCCAGGCCCTTGGCGGCCACCAGGGCCCGGGTGCCCCGCCACAGGCGGATGTCGTGGCGGATGGAGAGCGTGGCCAGGAAGTGGTAGTCCACCCCCTCCTGGCGCATGTCCACCCGGTCCACGACCCCCACGCGGTAGCCCTTCAGCGCCACGTCGGCGCCGGGCGCCAGGCCCTCCATGCTGTCCAGGCGCACCACCAGCGGGTAGGTCTTCTCCACCACGGACCGGGCATTCTTGAAGACCAGCAGGCCCAGGAACAGGCCCAGGGCCACGAGGACGAAGGCGCCCAGCCGGACATCCTGCTTGTCGAAGTTCATGGCTGCTCCGGGACGGAAGGGGAGGGGCCGCCCGGCGTCAGGTGCAGACGGCGGGCGGAGAGGCCGGCGAAGGGACCGGGCTCCTCCAGGGCCAGGACGAGGGTGTGGCCGGGATCCTCTGCCCAGCCCTGGATCAGCGCCAGGACCGCGGGGCGGTCCCCGGCCTCCACGCCCTCCAGGGGATCGTCCAGCAGGACCAGGCCCGGCTCCAGAGCCGCGACCCGGGCGTAGCTGGCCAGCTTCCGGTCCCCGGCGCTCACGGCGTGGGGGCGCC
>MTLD01002291.1_pt2 | contig 22412 bp, 26 predicted proteins | sample 1982471 | NCBI WGS metagenome assembly MTLD01 (sample SAMN05712604, study PRJNA340218) | biofilm metagenome | isolation source: sample SPM anode biofilm adapted to -50 mV | place: USA | collected 2012-02-03 | reverse complement strand
GCGGACGGGGACTTCTACCTCGACACCGCCGCCAGCGTCCTCTACGGCCCCAAGGGCATCGTCACCGCCGGAACCTGGCCCGCCACCGGCACCAGCCTGATGGGCCCCCAGGGGCCCGCCGGCGCGACCGGACCCCAGGGGCCGCAGGGGCTCCAGGGCCTTACGGGCGCCACCGGGGCCACAGGACCCCAGGGGCCGCAGGGGCTCCAGGGACCCGCCGGGCCCGCGCCCGCAACCATCACGAACATGATCCTCGGCCAGAGGCAGACGGGCACCGTGCAGGCCGTGGGTCTTACTTACATCATCGCCCTGGTGGGGATCTTCCCGCCCCGGAGCGGCAGCGGCAACACCTCCTACTCGGACCAGATCATCGGCGAGGTGCGACTGTTTGCGGGGAACTACGCTCCCGACGGCTGGGCCCTGTGTAATGGACAGCTGCTGTCCATCTCGTCGAACACCGCCCTGTTCTCCCTCCTGGGGACAACCTACGGAGGGGATGGGGTGTCCACCTTCGCCCTGCCCGACCTGAGGGCCGCCGTGCCCATGCACGTCAACTAGCACCCCGCCGGTTCCCGTCCGTGGTGGTTCGATCCCCCCAGGACCGCTCCCCTGACCTGAGAGGTCCCATGCCCCTCCGCCTCACCCTCCTGCCCCTGGCCAGCCTCTGCCTGGCCCCCGGGCTCCTGGCCCAGGCCCCGGCTGCGCCCAGCCCCCAGGTGGCGTACCAGGGCCGCCTGACGGAGGCGGGCCTGCCGGTCACGGGCACCCGCAGCTTCACCTTCTCCCTCCTCGACGCCCAGGGGAACGAGCTGTGGAACTCCGGCGCCCAGGACGTCGCCGTGGTCAACGGCCTCTATGCCGTGGTGCTGGGCGGCCCGGGCATGCCCGCCATCCCGGTGGGCCTGCTGGGCACGCCCAGCCTCAAGCTCGGCCTGGCCATCAACGGCACGGCCCTCTCCCCCGACACGGACCTGGTGCCCGCCCTCCAGGCCCGCAGCGCCTTCGACTTCTCCGGCGCCCTGGCCGGCGACGTCACCGGCGCCCAGAACGCCACCGTGGTGGCCCGCCTGGCCGGCGTGCCCCTGGACACCGCCGCCCCCACGGCGGGCCAGGCCCTTGTGTTCAACGGTTCGAGCTGGGCGCCCAGCACCGTGGTGGGCACGCCGGGTCCCCAGGGACCCCAGGGGCCGGCCGGGCCCGCGGGACCCACCGGGGCCACGGGCGCGACGGGCGCGATGGGCCCGCAGGGGCTTCCGGGCCTCCAGGGCCTCCAGGGCCTCACCGGCCCCGCTGGCCCCGCCGGCGCCACGGGACCCCAGGGCCCGGCGGGCGTGAACGGCCACACCCTTCTCAACGGCACCGGGGCCCCAGCCGCCGGTCTCGGTGCGGACGGGGACTTCTACCTCGACACCGCCGCCAGCGTTCTCTACGGCCCCAAGGGCATCGTCACCGCCGGAACCTGGCCCGCCACCGGCACCAGCCTGGTGGGCCCGACGGGCGCCACCGGGCCCCAGGGACCCATCGGCCTCACAGGCGCGACCGGCGCCACCGGGTCCCAGGGACCCATCGGTCTCACAGGCGCGACTGGCGCCACCGGGCCCCAGGGACCGGCCGGCATGGGGCTCAACCTGTACGGCGACGGATCCGCCGGCGCACTGAGCATCGGCGTGGGATCCATCGTGGACTGGAACGCCACCCCGCCCGCGAACGGCGTCTCGTTCACCACCATCACCGTGGCGGGCACCCTCGTCGTGCCCAGCGGCCTGATCCTCCGGGCCACGGGCGCGGTCAATATCAGCGGCAACCTCGAGGTGCTGGCGAACGGCGGCTCCCCCGTGGCCAGCCAGGCCCCGACGGTGGGCTCGAGCAACACCGGCGGCACGGGCGGCGTGGCCATCAACGCCCTGCTCGCGCGGCAGCTGGCCATGCCCCCCCTGCTCTTCGGCGGCGCCCCCGGTGCCGGAAACAGTGGGCTGGCGAACCAGGGCGTCGCCGGGGGGACGCTCACCCTCTTCGCGGGGGACACCCTCACCCTCAGCGGCCTGGTCAAGGCCGACGGCACCGCAGGCTACACCGACGTGGACGCCACCAAGAATGTGGGCGGGGGCGGCTCGGGCGGCTTCGTGACCCTCGCCGCCAGGAACGGCATCACGATCCAGGGAGCCGGATTGGTGTCCGCCCGCGGCGGCCAGGGGGGCAACGGTAACTCCACCCTCGGCAACCGGCCGGGCGGCGGTGGGGGAGGCGGAGTCATCCACCTCATCGCCCCGACCCTGGCCGGCGTCAGCCTCGGTTCCAGCGTGTTCGTCAACGGCGGCCCGGCCGGGTCCGGGGCCATCAGCGGCGGGTTCTCCGGCGGCGGGGGAGCCTGCGGCGGCAACGGCGGCGATTCCGGCAGCGCCGGCGGCGTGGGGCTGCTGTTCCAGAACTTGGCCGACCCCTCGACCTTGACCTACTGACCCCGTCTCACCACCCCACCTTGCGAGGTCCCATGCGCCTTCGATTTCCCCTCCTGACCCTGGCCCTGGCCGGACTGGCCCCGGGCCTGCAGGGCCAGGGTGCCCCCGCCGCCGCCCTCGCCGCGCCCAGCCCGCAGGTGGCGTACCAGGGTCGCCTCACGGAGGCCGGCCTGCCCGTCACGGGCACCCGCAGCTTCACCTTCGCCCTCCTGGATGCCCAGGCCAATGAGCTGTGGAACTCGGGCCCCCAGGACGTCGCCGTGGTCAACGGCCTCTACGCCGTGGTGCTGGGCGGCACCGGCATGCCCGCCATCCCCGCCAGCCTCCTGGGCACGCCCAGCCTCAAGCTGCGCCTGACCATCAACGGCACGCCCCTTACCCCCGACACGGACCTAGTGCCCGCCCTCCAGGCCCGCAGCGCCTTCGACTTCTCCGGCACGCTGGCCGGGGACGTCACCGGCACCCAGAACACCACCGTGGTGGCCCGCCTGGCCGGCGTGCCCCTGGACACCGCCGCCCCCACCACGGGTCAGGCCCTGGTGTTCAACGGCTCGAGCTGGGCGCCCAGCACCGTGGTGGGCACGCCGGGGCCCCAGGGACCCCAGGGCCCCGCCGGTCCGGCCGGTCCAACGGGCGCGACGGGCCCGCAGGGGCTTCCGGGCCTCCAGGGCCTCACCGGCCCTGCCGGCGCCACGGGGCCGCAGGGACCGGTGGGACCGCCGGCCTCCTTCAAGGGCGCGTGGGCCAGCGGCACTCCGTACGCCATCGGGGACGCGGTGTCCGAGAATGGATCCTCCTACATCGCGCTCGCCGCCAGCACCGCTGTCGATCCCGTCACGGACGTGGCCGGCTCAGGCGGGCACTGGTCCGTGCTCGCCCTCCAGGGTGCCCAGGGCCCGCAGGGGCCCCAGGGGCTGCAGGGCATCCAGGGCCTTCAGGGGCCCACCGGCGCCACAGGCGCCACCGGGGCCCAGGGCCTCCAGGGGATCCAGGGCCTCCAGGGGATCCAGGGCCCGCCGGTCTCCTTCAGGGGCGCGTGGAACGGCACCACCGCTTTCACCGTTGGCGACACCGTCTCCGAGGGGGGCGCGAGCTACATCGCCCTCACGGGCAACCTCAATGTGGATCCGGCCCTGGATGTGGCGGGGTCGGGCACCGCCTGGGCCCTGCTGGCGGCCCGGGGGGCCACGGGTCCAACCGGGGCCACGGGCGCCACGGGTCCCCAGGGCGCGACCGGCCCCCAGGGCGCCACCGGAGCCACCGGCGCGACGGGAGCCACCGGGGCCACGGGCCCGGCCGGCACGGCGGCCACGGTGACCGTGGGCACCACCACCACGGGGGCCGCGGGAAGCTCTGCCTCGGTGACGAACTCCGGCACCGCCAGCGCCGCCATCCTGAACTTCACCATCCCCCAGGGATCTTCGGGCCCCACCGCTGTCCACGTCGTGTCCGGGGGATCCTACACCGTGGGCGCCAGCGACCGCGTGATCATCGTGACGAGCACGAGCACGCCGACCGTCACCCTGCCCGACGCCGCCGCGAACGCTGGCCGCATGATCTATGTGATGGCGGGCGGCAAGAACTTTTACCTGGCCGGCAGCGCACCCAACGCCCTGCAGGACGGCACTCAGTCGACCAGCCCAAACCCCAGCACCTGGGTGAATACGTCTACGGTTTCATTTTTAGGCACCGCTGCTGGCTACTGGACGATCATCTGCGTGTCCGACGGCACCTTCTGGTACATCAACTAGCTCGCGCGTTTTTTCCAGGGTCCGGGCCGATGGCACCGCCGCCGGCCCGGACCCATCCTTGGGCTGCGTTCAACCCAAGGAGGCCGCCATGACCGTGGCGAACGTGAAGGAATTCCTCAAAGCCAACGGGGTGTCGCACATCGTCATCCCCCACCCGCTGGCCTTCACCGCCACCTCGGTGGCGGGCGCCGCCCACATCCCCGGCAAGGAGATGGCCAAGACCGTGGTGGTGAACCTGGACGGACGGCCGGTGCTGGCCGTCCTCCCGGCGGACCGGAAGGTGGACCTGGAGCGGCTGCGCCGGGCGACGGGCGCCACCACCATCGAGCTCACCAACGAGCGCGAGTTCACCACCGACTTCCCCGGCTGCGAGGTGGGGGCCATGCCGCCCTTCGGCAACCTCTACGGCCTGGAGGTCTTCGTGGATCCGCACCTGGCCGCCGATCCGGAGATCGCCTTCAACGCCGGCACCCACACGGAACTGATCCGCATGTCCTACAAGGATTTCGAGCGGCTGGTGAAGCCGAAGCTCGTGGCCATGTAGGCGGCCGGCCTCCGGCCGGACCCGCAGGTCTGGGATACTGGAGGCATGCCCCTGCCCCTGGAGGAACGTCCGCTGCTGGTCCTGCTGCCCGGCCTGGACGGGACGGGCCTGATGTTCGAGCCCTTCCTCAAGGCCGCCGGGGACTTCGAGATGCGGGTGGTGCGCTACCCCGAGGCCCTGGTGTCCTACGTGGCCTGCGGCCACCATGTGCGGTCCCAGCTACCGAAGGACCGGCCCTACCTGCTGCTGGGGGAATCCTTCTCCGGCCCGGTCGCCCTGATGCTGGCGGCGGAGCGTCCCGAGGGCCTGCGGGCCGTGGTGCTCTGCGGCACTTTCGCCCGGAACCCGCGCCCCGGCCTGGCCTGGACGGCGCCCCTGCTGCGCCTGCTGCCGCCGATGCGGCTGCCCCTGGGGGCGCTCCGGTTCCTCCTGCTGGGCCGCTGGGCCTCCGGGCCCCTGATGGAGCTGGTCCGCCGCGTGCTGCCTGCCGTGCCCAAGGCCACCCTCCGAGACCGGCTGCTGGCCGTGATCGCCGTGGATCAGACGCCCCTGCTGTCCCGAATCGACGTGCCCACATTGGCCCTGGTGGCCGCCCACGACCGCCTGGTGCCCCTCGCCGCTGTCCGGCACCTGAAGGCCCATCTGCCGGGGCTGGACGCGGCCCGGCTCCAGGGCCCCCACTGGCTGCTGCAGACCCGTCCCGACGCCGCCGCCCAGGCCCTCCGGGACTTCCTGAAACGGATCGCACCCGCCGGCCGGGAGTGAACCTGGGATACTGCCCCCATGTCCGTCTTCGCCCGTCCCGCCGTCCGCTGGAGCGCCCTGGTGGCGCTCTGGGGGGTGGTGCTGGCGGTGCTGTGGGTGGGGCTGGTGCAGCTCTTCCTGCTGGTGATGAACCCCTTCTGCCGCTGGCAGGGACCGGGCGCGGCGCACGTGAAGGTGGTGCGGGTGGACCGCGATCCCCAGAGCCAGATCGCCGATATCGTGACGGTGAAGGAGGGGGACCGGGACCGCGAGCTGACCATGCTCAAGGCCGAGGCGGCGGAACTGGCGCCCGGCGACGAGATATGGGTGCTGGACAACTACGTGGCCGACGGGCTGCGCCCCAACCAGTTCCGCCTGACGCCCCTGCGGGTCCTGCTGGAGTATCCCTTCCTTTTGCTGCTGCCCGTGGGCTGGGCCCTCTGGCGCCTGCGCCGGATCCGCATCCAGGCTGAGGCCGCCGCCCCGCCGCCCGTGCGCCGCACCTTCACCGACGACTTCCACCTCCGCGCCCAGCGCTTCGCCAAGCCCCCGGAGGGCGAGGACCGGACGCCGCCCGAGGACGGCCCGCACCCCTGAGGCCCCATGGACATCCGGCTCTCCCCCGATACGGCCCAGCGCCTGCACGACGCCATCCGCAGGTTCGTCGCCGAGGAGTACGGCGTGAGCCTGGGCGACCTGGGGGCCGGGGTCTTCCTGGACTTCTGCCTGAAGGAGATCGCCCCGGCCGTGTACAACCAGGCCGTCGCCGATGCCCAGGCCCACCTGCAGGACCGGGTGGCCGACCTGGAAAACGTCTGTTTTGCCGAAGAAGGCGGGTACTGGAAGGCCGAAGGGAAGCGGTCCGTGACCCGGAAGCCGCCTTCGCGGCGGTAGGCTGGGGCATCGGCGGTCGCCCATGCCCCACTGCATCCTGGAAGCCTCGGACAACCTGCTGGACGAACCGGACTGGCCCGGCCTCCTGGCGGAGATCCACCGCACCCTGGTGGCCACGGGCCTCTTCGCGGAGGCGGACCTCAAGAGCCGCGTGATCCGCCATGGGCTCTTCCGCGTGGCCGATGGCGCACCGGACCGCGCCTTCGTCACCCTCGACGTGCAGGTGATGGCGGGGCGCAGCGATGAGGTGAAGGCCTCCCTCAGCGATGCGCTGCTGCCCGTCCTGGTCCGGGCCTTCCCCAGGAGCGCTGCGGGGATGCGGCTCAACGTCACCGTCCAGATCAGCGACCTGCACCGGCCCAGCTACCGCCGCCACCAGAGCCAGCCATGACCGACGCCATCTCCCCAGCCCAGCTCCGCCTCCTGAAGATGGTGGCCTCCCACCACCCCGACGTGGCGCGGGAGCACCTCCTGAAGGCGGGCGCCACGGAAGCCGACGTCGCCTGGCTGGAGCGCCACGACCTCGTGCGGGAAGCCGGCCCCGGCCGCCTCCACCTCTCCCACATGGGCCGGCAGGTGCTGAAGCGGATCACCTGAGGCGGACGGCCATGGCGCGCCCGATCACTCCCGGCGAACTGTGGGCCGAGGCGCCCGCCGCCACGGCGCGGTTCGACCCGGCCCGCCTGGCGGGCCTTCCCGAGGGCGCGCGGCGCCTCCTCGGCCACGCCCTGACCCCCGGGGCGCCCCTGGCGCGGGCTGTGCGCCTCGGGATGAGCGGCACGATCCGGCTGGGGGACTGGCATCCCTTCGAGGCGGAGCAGGTGATCGTGCAGGGCCGGGGCATGGTCTGGGCCGCCCGGGTGCGGATGAAGGGCCTGCCCATCCGCGGCTCCGACCGCCTGCTGGATGGCCGCGGAGCCATGCGCTGGGCCCTCTTCGGCCTGATCCCCTTCCTGCGGGCCGAGGGCGCGGACATCACGCGCTCCGCCCGGGGCCGCCTGCGCGCCGAGACCATCTGGCTGCCCTCCCTCCTGGCCGACTCGACGGTGGCCTGGACGGGGACGGGCGACCGGCTGACCGCCCGGGTGCCCGTGGACGGGGAGCCCGGCGACCTGGACCTGGCGATGGACGCCGATGGCCGCCTGCGCGAGGTGCGCCTGCTGCGCTGGGGCAACCCGGGCGGCGGCTCCTTCCAGGAAGCCCCCTTCGGCGGCGTGATGGAGGCCGAGGGCACCTTCCAGGGCCTCACCATCCCCACCCGGCTCCGCGTGGGCTGGTGGCCCGGCACGGAGCGCTTCGAGCGCGAGGGCGAGTTCTTCCGGGCCGGGATCCATCACGCCGAGTTCCGCTAGGGCGACGGGGGGCCGATGATGGAAGCCCCGGCCTTCCGATCCGGAAGGGCCCGGCCAAGGACTGAACCCTGGAGGATCCATGACCCGCGATGCCGTCGAGGCCCCTGGTTCGCCCGTGCCCATCGGGCCCTATTCCCGGGCCGTGTGGGCCGGGGACCTGCTCTACCTGTCGGGGCAGACGCCCCTCGATCCGGCCACCGGTACGCTGGTGGGCGGCGGCATCGCGGCCCAGACCCACCGGGCCTTCGACAACCTGGAGGCCGTGCTGAGGGACGCGGGCCTGTCCCTGGACCACGTCATCAAGGTCAACGTCTACCTCACCTCCATGGCGCACTTCCAGGCCATGAACGCCGCCTACGAATCGCGCTTCCAGGCCCCCTATCCCGCCCGCACCACCGTCTCCGTGGCCGGCCTGCCCCTGGGGGCGGATGTGGAGATCGAGCTGGTGGCCAAGCGCTAGGGGCCGGGAACAGCCCGATGGACGCGGGCCCCCGGGGGCGGGAGAATGCCCCTCCCGCCTGGAGGTCCCATGCCCCTGCTCACCCGCGCCGAGGCCACCCGCTACGAGGAGACCAGCCGCCACGCCGACGTGATGGCCTTCGTGGCCGGGCTGCAGGCCAGGGGCGACCGCCGCCTGCATGTGGAGACCTTCGGCGTGAGCCCCCAGGGCCGGGAGCTGCCCCTGCTGGTGCTCTCCGCCCGGGGCGCGAAGACCCCCGCCGAGGCCCGGAGCCTGGACCTGCCCGTGGTGCTGGTCATCAGCGGCATCCACGCCGGCGAGGTGGAGGGCAAGGAAGGCTGCCTCATGCTCGTGCGCGACCTGCTGGACGGGAAGCCGGGCCTGGACGCGGGGCAGATCCTGGAACGCCTCACCCTGGTGGTGGCGCCCCTCTTCAATCCGGATGGCAACGACGCCATCGATCCCGGCAATCGCCGGCTGCACCTGCCCAAGCTCTCGGGCCAGCTGGGCCCGGACAGCGGCGTGGGCACCCGGGAGAACGGGTCGAAGATCAACCTGAACCGGGACTACCTCCGGATGCAGGGCGTGGAGATGCGGCTGCTGCAGACGCGCGTCTGCCAGGCCTGGGAGCCGGACCTGACGATCGACAACCACGCCACCAACGGCTCCGTGCACCGCTTCTCCATGACCTACGACATCCCCCACACCGAGGAGACGGGCCGGGGCGAGCCGGTGGCCTACATGCGGGAGCGCCTGCTGCCCCCGGTGACGGCGGCCCTCAAGGCCAACCACGGCCTCGACGCCGGCTGGTACGGGAACTTCGTGGAGGATGAGCGGGTGCTGGACGCCGACGGCGAGGCCGATCCCGCCTCGGCCGTGCGCGAGGGCTGGATGACCTACCCGCACCATCCCCGCTTCGGCAGCAACTACCGGGGCCTCACCAGCCGAATGGACCTGCTGCTGGAGTGCTATTCGTACATCCCCTTCTCCGAGCGGGTCCGCACGGCCTACGCCTTCATGCTGGAGACCCTCCGGCACGTGGCCGCCCACGGGGACGAGGTGGTGCAGACCGTGGCGGAGAGCCGCGCGCCCCGCGACCGCATGGCCGTGCGCTACCGCCTGGACGTCCGCGAGCGGCCCGTGGAGGTCCTGACCCGCACGCCCCGCACCCTCGAGGGCGCGCCCACCTCGATCACCCTCCCGCACATCGCCCGCTTCGTGGGCACCACCGTGGTGGACCGCCCCGAGGCCTACCTGGTGCCGCCCGCCGTGGCGGCGCACCTGCGCCTGCACGGCCTCACCCTGCGCGAAGCCCTGGGCACCTTCGACGTGGCGGTGCCCGTGGTGGAGCGCCTGGAGACGGAGGGCGGCCGGGCCATCCTCGAGGCCGCGGCCGTGGGCGAGCTGGCCGTCTCCTGGCGCCGCGGTCCCCGCCCGGTGCCCCCCGGCTGGTCCCTGGTGCCCATGGACCAGCCCCTCGCCGCCGTGGCCGCCTACCTCTGCGAGCCCGAGAGCGACGACGGCGCCGTGGAGAACGGCCTGCTGCCCGTGCCCAAGGTGGGCGAGGAGCTGGCCCTCTGGCGGGTGCCCGCCCTGGACTGAGGTCCGACGGGCTCCCTGAAAAAAATAATTCCCGAGCGTGTCGATTCCCCCGCGCTCCGTTCGACGCATGGGTAGAGCCCAGGTTCCGTGCCCCGGAACCCTTCCAAGGAGGCCTCATGCCAAACCCCTCTCCTCCGGCCTTCGCCAAGGCCCGGTGGGCCGGCCACGCCCTCAGCGCCCTGCCCACCCTCCTCCTGCTCTTCGACGGCACAGCCAAGGTGATGCGGCTGGCCCCGGTCGTGGAAGGAACCACGAAACTCGGATACTCCCCCGACGTCGTGACCCCCCTGGGGGTCGTGCTGATCGCCTGCACGCTGCTCTATGCCTTCCCTCGCACCTCGATGCTCGGCGCCATCCTGCTCACGGGCTACCTTGGCGGCGCCGTCGCCACCCATGTGCGCACGGGCGACCCGCTGTTCTCCCATGCGCTCTTCCCCGCCTATGTCGCGGCCCTGATCTGGGGCGGCCTCTTCCTCCGGGAGGCGCGCCTGCGCGCCCTCGTTCCCTTCGTCAAACCCGTCCTCCAGCCATCCAGGGAGATGGCCTCGCGCGGATGAACGCACCCCCAGAACCCGGAGGCTCCCATGAGAAAGCTCAAGATCATCGAACACATCTCGCTCGATGGCGTGATCCAGCACGGCCAGGACGGCGATTTCCCCTATGGCGACTGGACCGCGCCCTACCGAACCCCCGCGGGGCGGGAGGCCATCATCGCCGCGCACGGAGGGAGCTTCGATCTGCTGCTGGGCCGCCGCACCTACGATCTATGGTCGGGCTTCTGGCCCAAGGCGCCGAGCAGTCCGATGGCGGACGGTCTCAACGCGGCCACCAAGCACGTCGCCACCCACCACCCGGAAAGCCTCGAATGGGGGCCGTCCAGGGGCTTCGGACCGGACATCCTCGAGGGCATCCGCCACCTCAAGTCGCAGGACGGACCGACCCTCATCCTGTCGGGCAGTTCCACGCTGACATCGCCCGTGCTCGAACAGGGGCTTGCGGACGAAGTCCTGCTCGTCGTCTACCCGGTCCTGCTGGGCACGGGGAAGCGCTTCTTCGCCGAGGGCACCCCGGCCCGGTCCTTCGAGCTTGTGCGCACGGAGGCCATGCCCTCTGGCGTCATCCTCAGCACCTACCGGACCGGCGGGCCCTTGAAGGGCTGAGCCCAGGGCATCCCCACGCAACCCATCCACCCACCCATGGAGGAAACGATGCGCGTCATCGTCCTGATCAAGGCCACCCCGGACACGGAAGCCGGCATGCTCCCCGAGGAGAAGCTGCTGAGCGACATGGGGAAGTACAACGAGGAACTCGTGAAGGCCGGCGTGATGCTGGCGGGCGAGGGCCTGCACCCCTCGTCGAAGGGGGTTCGCGTCCATTTCGCGGGATCCCGGCGCACGGTGACCGACGGTCCCTTCACCGAAACCAAGGAACTGATCGCCGGCTTCTGGATCTGGCAGGTGCGCTCCATGGAGGAGGCCATCGAGTGGATCAAGCGCTGCCCCAATCCCACGGGCCACGATTCCGAGATCGAGATCCGACCCGTCTTCGAAGCGGAGGATTTCGGTGCCGAATTCACGCCTGAGCTGCAGGCGCAGGAAGCGCGCCTGCGCGAGGAGATCGCCCGCAAGGCCTGAGGAGGACGCCCTTCCTCAGCCCCCGACCTCGCCCCTCCGAGAGATTCCAGACCCCACCCATGAGGATCCCATGCCGAACCCATCCATCCGACCCTACCTGTTCTTCGGCGGCCGCTGCGAAGAGGCCCTTGCGTTCTACCGAAGCGCCCTGGGCGCCGAAGTGAAGCTGTTGATGCGCTACGACGAGAGTCCCGAACCCCCGCCTCCGGGCAGGCTCCAGGCGGGCTTCGAAGCCAAGGTCATGCATGCCGAGTTCGAGATTGGCGGGACCCCCCTCCTCGCCTCCGATGGATGCGACGACCAGTCCGCCTTCCAGGGCTTCTCCCTGGCCCTCGACCTGCCCTCCCCGTCCGAAGCCAGCCGGGCGTTCGAGGCCCTGGCCCTGGGCGGCAGCGTCCAGATGCCGCTCTCGAAGACGTTCTGGTCCCCCTGCTTCGGCATGCTCACGGACCGCTTCGGCCTCGGCTGGATGGTCTCCGTCCCGGCCCGGTGAGCCCGCCCGCTCCCATCCCGGCCCAGATGGAAGGGTCCGGCATTCCCCTTTGCATGACCACCCCTGAGGAGAGGCATCGATGCCCAAGATGATCTTCGTGAACCTGCCCGTCACCAACCTCAGGAAGTCGATGGCGTTCTACGCGTCCCTCGGCTTCACCAACAACCCCATGTTCACCGACGATACGGCGGCCTGCATGGTGTGGAGCGAATCCATCAACGTGATGCTCCTGACCCATGCCAAGTGGCGCACATTCACCACCCGCGACATTCCTCCCGCAACCTCCAGCGAGGTGATGCTCGCCATCTCCTGCGAGAGCCGCGAGGCGGTGGATGCCATGAACACGGCGGCGGCCGCGAATGGAGGCGTGGCCGACATCAACCCCCTCCAGGACCTCGGGTTCATGTACAACCGCAACCTGGCCGATCCCGACGGACACGTCTGGGAAACGATGTGGATGGATCCTGCGGCCCTCCCCCCGGCCCATCAGCCGGGCTGAACCTTCGCCCGCACCCAGCGCATCGGAGGTTGCGGCCCACGGACGGAACTGGTCTGATCTCCTTGTGACGACATCCGACACCCACCGGGCCATCGACGCTGTCTGGCGCATGGAATCGGCCCGGCTCATCGCCGGTCTCACCCGGCTCGTGCGGGACGTCGGGCTCGCCGAGGAGCTCGCCCAGGACGCCCTCGTGGCCGCCCTCGAGCAGTGGCCCGATGCCGGCATTCCCGATCATCCCGGCGCCTGGTTGATGGCCGCGGCCAAGCGCCGCGCCATCGACCGGCTGCGCCGCCTCAAGCTGATGGCGCGCAAGCACGAGGAACTGGGCCGGGAGATGGAGGCCCTGCAGGAGGCGATGGTGGATTTCGAGGCGGGGCTCGACGATCCCATCGGCGACGACCTGCTGCGCCTCGTCTTCATCTCCTGCCATCCCCTGCTCTCCCCCGAGGCCCGCGCCGCACTTACGCTCCGGCTGCTGGGGGGCCTGACGACCGGGGAGATCGCCCGGGCCTTCCTGTGCCCCGAGCCCACCATCGCCCAGCGCATTGTGCGGGCCAAGCGCACCCTGGCTGAGGCGCGGGTGCCCTTCGAGGTGCCCCGGGGCCCCGAGCTGTCCGCGCGGCTCGCCTCGGTGCTGGAGGTGATCTACCTCATCTTCAACGAGGGCTACTCGGCCACCGCCGGCGAGGACCTGATCCGCCCTCCCCTGTGCGAGGAGGCCCTGCGTCTGGGCCGCATCGTCGCCGAGCTCGCGCCCCGGGAAGCCGAAGTCCATGGCCTCGTGGCACTCATGGAGCTCCAGGCCTCACGCCTTCCCGCACGGGTGGGCCCGACCGGCGATCCGATCCTGCTGCCCGACCAGAACCGGGGAAAGTGGGACCAGCTCCTCATTCGCCGGGGCCTCGCGGCCCTCGACCGGGCGGAGCGGCTGGGCGGCACGCCCGGACCCTACGCCCTGCAGGCGGCGATCGCCAGCTGCCACGCGCGCGCCCGCACGGCCGCCGACACCGACTGGGCACGCATCGCGACCCTCTACGACGAACTCGCCCGCATCAACCCCTCGCCGGTGGTGGAACTCAACCGCGCGGTGGCCCTCGGCATGGCCTTCGGCCCTTCCGTGGGGCTTGAGGCCGCGGAGGCGCTGGTGGCCGATCCCTCGCTCCGGAGCTACCACCTGCTGCCGAGCGTGCGGGGCGACCTGCTCGTCAAACTCGGCCGCGCAGACGAGGCGCGGGCAGCCTTCGAGCTGGCCGCCACCCTCACCCGCAACGCCCGGGAACGCGAATTCCTGCTCGAGCGGGCCGCCGCCTGCGGCGGCGCGTGAACCGGTCTCCTGGATCCAGGAGCCATCCCATCCGGAGGATCTGATGCCCTACATGCTGCTGATCATTGAGCCCCGCGGGCAGCGCGCGGAGCGCGGCGAGGAGGCGGGTCGCGCCGTCTACGGGCGGATGCTGCGCTTCGCGGAGGACCTCCAGGGCCGGGGCCTGCTCAAGCTCACCAGTTCGCTCCACTCCGACCGTGAAGGCGTCCGCGTGCAGGTTCGGGACGGCAAGCCCTCGCTGATCGACGGCCCCTTCGCCGAATCCAAGGAGATGGTCGGCGGCTTCTTCTTCCTCACCTGCCAGACCCGGGAGGAGGCGGTGGCCATCGCCCAGGCCTGTCCTGCCGCGGAGTGGGCCACCGTCGAGGTGCGCGAGACCGGCCCCTGCTACGAAGGCGCCTGACGGCCGTGGGCCCGGGGCTTTCGCCGGCCTGCCACCACCGTTCGCCGGTTCCCGACCTCGGGCAGGCGCGATCGTCCCTAGATTGGAGAGGTCCCGGGAGATCCCATGCCCCTGCAGTCCCCTTCCCATCCTGGATTCTTCCAGGTGCTGGCCTGCCGGCGGGCCTGGAGCACCCTGCTCTACCTGTTCCTGTCCCTCGCCACGGGGATCCTGGCCTTCACTTACGCGGTGACGGGGATCTCCCTCAGCTTGGGCCTGGCCATCCTGATCATCGGAATCCCGGTAGCGGTGGCCTTCCTGGCCGGTGCCCGGCTGCTCGCTGTGGGTGAGCGGCACCTGCTCGGCCTCCTGGTGGCGGGCGACGGCTCCGGGGCCCCGGCCCTGCTGCCCGCCGGGGAGGGCTGGCTGGCCCGCCTGAAGGCCCTGGTCTGCGACCGCCGCACCTGGACCAGCCTTCTCTACTTCCTGCTGCTCCTGCCCCTGGGCGTCGGCTACTTCACCCTCCTGGTGACGCTCCTTGCCCTGGGCCTCGCCCTGGCAGCCGTCCCCCTGGTGATGCTGGTCCACGGCAGCATCAGCTTCGACCTGACCGGCCCCGCCTGGTTCCTGGCCCATCCGGGCCTGGCCGCGGCTCTCTGCGGCCTGGCGGGCCTGGCCCTCGTTCCGCTCTCCCTCCATCTGGCCCTGCTCCTGGGCCGCTTCCAGGCCTGGCTGGCCCGGCAGCTGCTGATCACGGCCTGATCCCGCGGCCCTTCGGGTAAGCTGGCTGCCCCGCCGGGCGGGGCGCGGAGCCACCATGCAGATCCTCGGCCTCGACCATCTGGTGCTCCGCGCCACCGATCTGGAAGGGATGATCGACTTCTACACGCGGGTGCTGGGCCTGGCCCTGGACCGCCGGGTGCCGGAGCTGGGGCTGGTCCACCTGCGGGCCGGGCGCTCCATGCTCGACCTCATTGCCATTTCCGGACCGCTGGGGATGCCCGGCGGGGCAGCCCCAGGCTCCGAAGGCCGGAACCTGGACCACCTCTGCCTGCGCATCGAGCCCTTCGACGAGGGGGCCCTGCGGGCCCGCTTCGCCGCCCACGGCGTGACGCTGAGCGAGGTCCACGACAACTACGGCGCCGAGGGCCGGGGGCCCTCGGTGTATCTGCAGGATCTGGAAGGCAACGTCGTCGAGCTGAAGGGCCCGGCGCGGGGCTGAGCGCCTCAGCCCTCCTTGTAGAGCGACTCGATGAGCGTGGCGTACATCTCGTTCACCACACGCCGCTTCACCTTGAGGCTGGGGGTCAGCTGGCCCGTCTCCAGGCTCAGCTCGTGGTCCAGCACGGCGATCTTCTTCACCCGCTCGAAGTTAGAGAGGTGCTGGTTGATCTGCTCCACCCGTTCCATGAGCATCTGCGTGGTCTCGGGCCTCGCCACCAGGTCCCGGCTGCTGCTGTAGGCGATCTTCTGCTGGTGCGCCCAGCGGTACAGGCTGTCGAAATTGGGGATGATGAGCGCGGAAATGAAGTTGCGCCGGTCGCCCAGCAGGACCGCCTGGGTGATGAACCTGTCGGTCTTGAGGAGTTCCTCGATGGGCTGCGGGGCCACCTTCTTGCCGCCGCTGGTGACGATGATCTCCTTCTTGCGGTCCGTGATCTTGAGCAGGCCCCGGGCGTCGAGCTCGCCGATGTCGCCGGTGCGGAAGTAGCCGTCCGCGTCGAAGGCCTCGGCCGTGGCCTCGGGGTTCTTCCAGTAGCCCTTCATCACATTCGGCCCCTGGCATAGGATCTCCCCGTCCGGCGCGATCTTCACGTAGGGGCGGCCGTTCCAGCTGTCGTAGATCGGGCGGCCCACCTTACCGGGGGCCACCTCCCCGAAGCGGTTGAAGGAGATGACGGGGCTCGTCTCGGTGAGGCCGTAGCCCTCGGTGATGGGCAGGCCGATGGCCCAGAAGAAGGCCATGACCTTGGGCGAGAGCGGCGCGCCGCCGCTGATGGCGAAACGGATGTTCCCGCCGGTCTTGGCCAGGATCTTGTGGAAGACCAGGTGCCGGCTCCACCAGAGCTGGAACTGGATCCAGAGCGGGATGTTCCGCTTCTCGTAGAGGTAGGGCACGGACATCTCCCCGGCCCACATGGCCCAGTGGAAGATGAACCGCTTGAGGAAGCTGCTGGAGGCCACGCCCTCCCGGACCCGGGCGTAGATCTTCTCGTAGATGCGGGGGACGCTGATGATGAGGGTGGGCTTGGTGGCCTGGAGATCATCCCCCACCGTGGCGATGCTCTCGGCGTAGTAGATGCTGGCGCCGATGCGCATCATGGCGTAGTGCCCCGCCATGCGCTCGAGGATGTGAGAGAGGGGGAGGAAGGACAGGCAGCGGTCCCCCCGCTTCATCTGGATGAGCTCCAGGGTGCGCTCCACGTTGGAGACGAGGTTCCCGTGGGTGAGCATGGCGCCCTTGGGATCCCCGGTGGTGCCGGAGGTGTAGATGAGGGTCAGCAGGTCCTCGGGCTTCCGCTGGCGGGCCCACTGGCGCACCTCCGGCCGCCGCGCCTCCAGGGCCTCGCCCTCGGCGAGGAGAGATGCGAAGGGGACCACGGCGGGATCCACGGGGATGCCGTCCATCTGGACCACCGTGGCCAGGGCGCTGTCGGGCCCCTTGGCGGTGAGGGCCTTCCGGGCCTGGTCCGGCGTGGAGCAGAAGACGATGCGGGTCTCCGCGTGCCTGAGGATGAAGGCCGTCTGGGGCGCGTTCAGGGTGGGGTAGACCGGCACCGTGGGCAGGCCGGAGACGGCGCAGGCGTAGTCCACCACCGCCCACTCGGGCCGGTTCTCGCAGATCAGGGCCACGGGCTCGCCCGCCTTCAGGCCGCGGGCCTCCAGGGCCAGGGCCAGGCGCTCCACGCGGGCCTGCAGCTCCTTGTGGGAGATGGGCACGTAGGTGCTGCCCCGGCGGTGGGCCAGGGCGTCTGCGGACTGGAAGGCGCAGGCCTCGTAGAAGAGATCGGCGATCGTATGGACCATGGCCTGCTCCAGAAGGGGTGGAAGGAACGGTTCGTGAGGACTCAGCGGGCGGGGCGGACCACCACGAGGGCGCCCTGGCCGATGCCCCAGCTCTGCAGGAAGGCCTCCGGCACGGCGATCGCCCCGTCGGGCAGGCTCCCGTTGAAGCGCACCGCCTCCTGGGCCACGCCGCCCCGCCACTGGACCCGCACCTGGGAGATGAGACCGTGGCTGTAGGGCTGGAGGCCCCGCCAGCGCGACTCGTGGATGGCGCCCACCTCCACATGGGAGGCCTTCCCGAAGAGCTTCGCCTTCAGGGCGCCGATGGTCAGGGGCACGGCGGGTTCGAAGGTCTTGAGGCGGTCGGCCTCCAGAAGGGCGAAGGCGGCCTCGAGCACCGCGACCTCATTCAGCTGGGTGGCGGCCACGACCTGGTGGAAATCGTGGTAGCCGTCGAAGTGCGGGATGACCTTCCGCGCCTCGGACGACAGGTTCAGGCCCGAGGTGAGGGCGGGTTCGGGCAGGAAGGTCCAGGGCACCGCGTCCAGGGTGGGGAAGTAGGCCTTCAGGCGGCGCCGGGTGTCCAGGGTGCGCGCGGATTCCATGAGCAGGTCCGGCACCGAGCGCCGGATGCTGCCGACGGGCTTCACGGGCCCCGTCACGAACTCGAACTCGCCGCGATCCCAGGTCATGAGCTCGAAGGCGGCCAGTTCGCCGATGGCCTGGCCCGATTCCGCATGCACCACCTCGCCGCCGTTCACGTGGAGCACGCCGTTGAAGCGGCCGTTCTGGACGCGCAGGACCCCGGTCTTCCGGTTCATGTGGAGCAGCTGCACCACGTCCGAGAGGCTGATGCTCTGGATGAGACCCTGGAGGTTGTTCACGGGCGGCCCCTGCGTCGACGGGAATCGGAGAGACCGGGGAGAGAGGGGTAGGGCATCGCCAAGGGGCTTCCTGCGGACATGCGTGGGGGGAGGCGGGGAGGAGTGGGCCTTCCCCTGGATAGCCGGTGGATGTAAATGCAGTCAAGATGCCTGGATTCCCCATCGGCAGAGTCCGCGCAGGCCTGAACCCCCCGGGGAAAACCCGACTAGGCAGCAATGGACCGGGACCCGGCGGGTCCGGCTCCGGAGCCCGTCCCGTCCACTCCTGGGGGTCCGGCCGCCTCCTGCCGAGAAGGTGGGTATGCTGGCCTGGAAGATGTGCTCGACGCGATGGCTGTTGCCGCTCCTGATGGCCGCGCTGGCGGCATTGCCCCTCCCGGCCCAGGCCGGGGGGCGGCGCCCCTTCGCCATCCTCGGCCCTGAGCAGGGCCTCCCCTCCGGGGCCGTGCTCTGCCTGACCCAGGACCGGGACGGGTTCCTCTGGCTGGGGACGGAAAACGGCCTCCTCCGCTACGAGGGCGGCCAGTGCCGGCACTGGAGCCTGGAGGACGGTCTTCCCTCCGCCTACGTCTCGCACCTGCTGCCGGACCCCCAGGGGGGGGTGTGGGTGGGCACCCTGCGCGGGCTGGTCCGCTTCCGGGACGGTCGCTTCGAGCCTGCGGTCTTCGGCACGGAGCCCGCGGGCACCGTGCCCACCTTCCTCGCCCAGGACCGCCAGGGCCGCCTGTGGGTCGCCACCCGGCATGGCCGCTACGTGCAGGAGGATGGCGTCCGCTTCAAGGCCCTGCCCGAGCGGATGCAGGGGAGCCCCGGCTCCCTCTCCGAAGGGCCCCGCAGCGGGGCCCTGTACCTCGCCGCGGGCGGCGGCATCCAGGCCTTCTACCCCGATGGCTCCATCCGCCACTGGGGGCCCGCCGAAGGGCTGCCCGCATTGGCCTTCTCCCTGGTGGCCGAGGACGGCGGGGGGCGGATCTGGGCGGGCGCCGGACACCGGCTCTTCATGCTGCCGCCCGGCGGAACCCGCTTCCAGGACGAATCCCGCCGCCTCAAGGCCACCCTCACCACCAGCGGGACCCCCTTCCTGGACCGGGACGGCTCCCTGTGGCTGCCCACCCAGGACGGTGCCCTCCACCTCATGGGGGAGGGTTCGGAGTATCTGGACGCCGCCGGGGGCCTCCCCTTCCGCTGGGTCCGCACGGTCTTCCGGGACCGGGAGGGCACCTTGTGGGTGCTCGGACCGGCCCTGGCCCGCCTCCAGGGGCAGGGCCGGGTGCGGAACTACACCCTGTCCCACGGCGCCTTCGGCGAGGTGGTGTGGTACATCACCCACGACCGGGAAGGTCGCCTCCTGGTCGCCACGGACGGCGGCGCGGCCCGCCTGGGACCGGCGGGCCTGGAGACCATCCCCGGCACCGGCGGACGGCGCATCAAGTGCCTGGCCCAGGACCGGTCCGGCACCCTCTGGATGGTCACCACCGTCGGCCCCACCCTGTGGCTGAGGCCCGGCCAGCGCGAAGCCGAGATCGCCCCCCTGGGGGACCTGGGCCGGGAGGTGAACACCGTCTTCCAGGACCGGCAGGGCGGCGTCTGGCTCGGCAGCACCCGCTACGGCGTGCTCCGGTGGGATCCCGCGGGCCGACGGCTGGTGCAGGAGGCCGGTCCGGCCCTGGCCGGCCGCCCCGCCCTCGGGGCCTACCAGTTCAGCGAGGACCCGCAGGGCCGCCTCTGGGTGGGCACCACGGCCGGCCTCCTCGTGCGGGAGCCCGAGGGCCGCTGGCGTTTCTTCACCGATCGCGACGGCCTCGGGACCTACACGGTGTACGGGGCCGCCTTCCTGCCGGACGGCAGCGCCTGGATCCACTACCAGGAGCCCCACGGCCTCACCCGGGTGCGCCTGGAGGGGGGACGCCTCCAGGTGCTCGAGCAGCGGACCAAGGGCCACGGGCTCCGCACGAACCTCATCTATGCCGTCCAGGTGGACAAGCTCGGCCGGACCTGGGTGAGCACGGACCAGGGCCTGGACCGCCTGGACCCGCCGATCCATGTGGGCCGGGACGAGGGCATGGCCAGCGAGGACTGCGCGATCCTCGCCCTCCTGGCCGAGGGCGGCGATGTCTGGGTGGGCACGGCGAACGGCCTCGTGCGCTACGACGCGGAGGATCCCCAGGCGCCCCTCGCCCCGCCCCAGGCGCGCATCCTGCAGGTGGTCCGCGGCGCCCGGCGGCTCGACCCGCCCTTCGCGGGGCTGGCTCCCGTGCCCTCCCGCGAGGCCACCCTCGAGTTCCACATCGCCGCCCCCTCCTTCGTGAACGAGCGCGCCCTGCGGTTCCAGGTGCGCCTGCAGGGGCTGGAGGAGGAGTGGCACGAGGCCGAGAGCCGCACCATCCGCTACCCCGCCCTGCCGGGGGGGCACTACCGGTTCGAGGCGCGGGCGGCCAATGGCGACGGCCCCTTCGGGCCCGCCGAGGGCCTCGATTTCACCGTGCTGTCCCCCTGGTGGAAGCGCTGGTGGGCCACCACCCTGGCGATCCTGGCGGCCGTGTCGGGCATGTACGGCGCCTTCCGGCTCCGGCTGGCGGCCCTGGCCCGCAGCAAGGCCGAGCTGGAGGCCATGGTGGCCCAGCGCACCCGGGAGCTGCGGATCCGCAACGAGGAGCTGTCCGAGGCCCTGGGCAACGTGAAGCAGCTCTCCGGCCTGCTCCCCATCTGCGCCCACTGCAAGAAGATCCGGGATGACAGGGGCTACTGGAACCAGCTGGAGCAGTACATCACCGAGCGGTCCGAGGCCGACTTCTCCCACGGCATCTGCCCCGACTGCGCCCACGAGATGTTCCCCGAAGTGACCCGCAAGCGGGAGCCCAAGGCGTAACCCGCTTCCCGCCAGGACCGTATCCCCGACGAACAGGAGGCTCCATGGACGGCGACCGCACGCGTACGGAGGAGTTCAAGCTCGAGGGCGGCAAGGTCCTCGACAAGATCAAGGAACTGATCCACCAGGGCAACATCCGGCGGATCACCCTGAAGAACGAGGACGGGAAGACCCTCATCGAGATCCCCCTCACCCTGGGGCTGGTCGGCGCGGCCCTGCTGCCGGTCTTCGCGGCCGTGGGCGCCCTCGCCGCCGTCGTGACGCGCATGACCCTGGTGGTGGAGAAGATCGAGCCCTGACGCAGGGTAGGCCGCCGGAGGTTCTACACTGGCCGGACCTCCCCGGAGCGCCCGTGGCCTACCCGCACCTGCTCGAACCCCTCGACCTGGGCTTCACCACCCTCCGCAACCGCGTGCTCATGGGCTCCATGCACACGAACCTGGAGGAGGCCAAGGACGGCTTCGCCAAGCTGGCCGCCTTCTACGCCGAGCGGGCCCGGGGCGGCGTGGGGCTCATCGTCACCGGCGGCATCGCCCCCAACCTGCGGGGCCGCCTCACGCCCTTCGGCGCCCAGCTCTCCTGGCCCTGGCAGGTGGGGAGGCACCGCGTGGTCACCGAGGCCGTCCACCACGCGGGTGGGAAGATCGCCCTGCAGATCCTCCACGGCGGCCGCTACAGCTACCACCCCCTCAGCGTCGCCCCCACGGCCCTCAAGAGCCCCATCACGCCCTTCAAGCCCTCGGCCCTGTCGGAACGCGGCATCCGGAAGACCATCCGCGACTACGCCGACTGCGCGGCCCTGGCCCGGAAGGCGGGCTATGACGGCGTGGAGATCATGGGCAGCGAGGGCTACCTCATCAACCAGTTCATCGCCGCCCGCACCAACCGCCGGACCGACGCCTGGGGCGGCTCCTACGCGAACCGCATGCGCTTCCCCGTGGAGGTGGTGAAGGCCGTCAGGGCCGCCGTGGGCCCGGACTTCATCGTGATCTTCCGCCTCTCCATGCTGGACCTGGTGCCGGACGGCAGCAGCTGGGAGGAGGTGGTGCAGCTGGCCAAGGCCGTCGAGGCGGCGGGCGCCACCCTCATCAACACCGGCATCGGCTGGCACGAGGCCCGGGTGCCCACCATCGCCGCCATGGTGCCCCGCGGCGCCTACGCCTGGGTGACGAAACGGCTGAAGGGCGAGGTGCGCATCCCCCTCGTCACCACCAACCGCATCAACACGCCGGAGGTGGCCGAGGAGATCCTCGCCTCGGGCTGCGCCGACCTGGTGAGCATGGCCCGGCCCCTGCTGGCGGACGCGGACTTCGTGAAGAAGGCCGGGGAGGACCGCGCCCTCGACATCAACACCTGCATCGCCTGCAACCAGGGCTGCCTCGACCTGGTCTTCCAGCAGAAGCGCTGCACCTGCCTCGTGAATCCCCGGGCCTGCTATGAGACCGAGCTGACCTTCGAGCCCACCGTGGCGCCCAAGCGCCTCGCGGTGGTCGGCGGCGGCGCGGCGGGGAT
>MTLD01002860.1_pt3 | contig 22440 bp, 22 predicted proteins | sample 1982471 | NCBI WGS metagenome assembly MTLD01 (sample SAMN05712604, study PRJNA340218) | biofilm metagenome | isolation source: sample SPM anode biofilm adapted to -50 mV | place: USA | collected 2012-02-03 | reverse complement strand
CCAGCCGCTCCGGCAGGGAGGTCTCGGCGAGCAGCTCATCGCTCGTTACGACGCCGGGTAGCCCGGCGCCGGGGATGGGCACTCGCGCCGGCACCGAGCCGGTGGCCAGTACGATATTGTCCGCGGTGATTGTTTCGATGCCTTCTTGGGTTCTGACTTCAACCCGGCCGGGCTCCTTGAAACTGCCGTCCCCCTCGATGACGTTCACCTTGGCTTTGCTCAGTAGCTGTCCGACCCCCTTGACCAGGGCGTCGACCACGTTGCCCTTGCGGGCCGTCACCTGGGCAAAATCCAGCGACTCCTGGCCGAGGGAAATGCCGAATTCGCCCGCCTGCCCGATCTCCCGCCACAGTTCGGCGCTTTTGACGAGCGCCTTGGTAGGGATGCAGCCGCGGTTGAGGCACGTCCCTCCCAGTCTCCCGCTTTCGATTACGGCCACGGAAAGCCCCAGCTGGGCGGCCCGCAGCGCGCCGACATAGCCCCCCGGACCGCCGCCCAGGAATACTGCCTGAAAATGCCGCATCGCTTGCTCTCCTCTCGATGTCTTGAAAAAAAGCCCCCCCTTATACCAAGGAAGGGACAGAATACCGCCTGTTGTCAGGATTCGTTCAGGTAGGTGATGTATTGGTCTTTAGTCAGCAGCCTGTTGAGTCCGCTCAAATCCTTGGGCTTTACGGCAATCATCCAGCCGGCGCCGAACGGGTCTTTGTTGACCGTGCCCGGCGAATCGGCCAGCTTCCCGTTGACCGCCGTGACTTCTCCGCTGACCGGCATGTAAAGAGCCGACACCGACTTCACCGATTCCGCCTGGCCGATCACCTCGCCCTGGTCGAAGGCGTCGCCGACGTTAGGCAGCTCGATATACGCGATCTCGCCCAGCTGATCCTGGGCGAAGTCGGTTATGCCGATGACGAATTCGGCGCCGCTTACTTTCGCCCACGTATGCTCCGGATGGTAATTGATATCCGCGGGGAAAGCGAGTTTGGCCAGATCCTTTTTGTCGTCCATCGTTCCTTTCCCTTTCCGTTGCTGTTCCCGGCCCGGGCCTTACGCCAGCCGGGCGAGCAGCTCGTCGATTCTCGCTTGCAGGGCCGACTCGGTATGCGGTCCGTCAAAGAGTATCCCGTTGACGAACACCGTCGGCGGCGACTTGATCTTGTGCTTCACCGCCGTATGATAGTCTTCCATGACCGCGGCGTCCGCGCTTTCGCCGTCGAGGTCGACGGCGAAGCTTGCTCCGTCCAGCCCGAGCTCGCAGGCGTACTGCAGCAGATTCTCCCGCGCGAGCGCGTCGTTGGCGGCGAACAGGCGGGCGTGCATATCCCAGAACCTGCCCTGCAGCCCGGCCGCCTCCGCCGCCCTGGCCGCCGGGATCGCCAGCGGGTGGGCGTGGCGCATCGGGAAGTGCCGGAAGATGAACTGTACGTTGCGCTCATAGCGCGGCAGCAGTTGGCCGACAACCTGGTAGAAGTCCCGGCAATGCCGGCATTGATAGTCGCCGTATTCGATGATGACGACCGGGGCGTCCGCGGGGCCCAGCCGCCAGTCGTCCGCAGCCGCGTGGGGCGGTTTGGGGAGGTTGGCCAGGTTGGTTATCGCCCGCAGCACCATGGCCGGCTCGGGCAGCCCCTCGCCCGGCTCCTGCTGGAAAACTCTGCGGATGAGGCCTTCCTGGTCGATGATGAACGCCGCCGTGAGGATAGCCTCGCCTGCAGCAACCCCGAAGCGGCCTGCCAGAGAAAGCCCGGATGCGGCGAGGGGAAACCCGATCCCCTTTTCGGCCGCCAGCCGTTTCGCGTCGTCCGGGGACACCGCGGTAACGGCGACGACCCGGGCGTTGCGGGCCGCGAAGTCGGCCAGCCGCTCCTGGTACCCGGCCAGCTGTCCGGCCGTATCGTCCGCTGGCGCGGCACCGCAGAACAGCAGGACCGTCACCTGGGGCGACTCTCCCACCACGGTAGCCGCCTGCCCCAGGTTGACGGCGGGAACCGTCAGCGCCGGCACCCTGATGCCCGGCAGCAGGATGGGTTTGTCCGTCACTTCCCGGCCCTCCCGTTAACGACGATCTGACGGCGGCCTTCGAGGTGTTCTTCCGGCGTGCCCGCCTCTTCGAGCCATTCGACATAGCGCCGGTGGATCTCCCTGGCCCGCTGCTCGTTCTCGCCGATCACGTCGTGCTCTTCCTGCGGATCGTCGGGCAGGTAATAAAGGGCTGCTTCGATCTTCTCCTTCTGCGGTTTGGCGCTGACGAAATTCCGGTTGACGAAAACGTCTTCCTGCATCTTGGCCCCGTATTCGCCGGCATAGTGCAGGCACCAGCCGTCCTCCGTCACCACGGCGCACTTCGCTACGATCGGCGTGTGGTGGATGAGCGTGTTCGAGCAGACGGCGATATCGCGCAGCCGGTCCGTTTCCCCGCGGAGAACCGGCATGAGGGACTTGCCGTGGATCGACTCAGGGTCAAACTTCCATTTTTCGGTGTAGAAGATGCCGCACTGCAGCGCCTGGATATTCGACTTGCCGCCCACCGACTCGGTCGCGACCAGACCGCACATTTCGAGGATGGTCGGGAAGAGGTCGGGCGATTGCACGAGGGCGCCGCTATGCTCGCCTTTTTTCTGCCCGGGCATGTGGATGATGAGCGGTACCTGGCGCAGTTCGGCGAACAGCCGGCAGGACTCGTAGCCGGCGCCGCCGGGGGGGTTGAACGCCTTGCCCATCCGACCGTGCTCGCCGAAGAAGTAGCCGTGGTCGCTGGTGAAGATCAGCACGGTGTCTTCTTCCAGGCCCAGCTTTTTAACCTTGTCCCACAGCACGCCCACCCAGTGGTCGACCATGGTCGTTTCGGCCATATACAGCGCCCGGACGTGGTCGAGCTCTTCTTTGGTGAGAAACTCCTGCCAATAATCCTGGCGCGGGTAGATGGCCGCCTGGCCCTGATAATCCGTCTCGTACAGCTTAAGGTATTTTTCCGGGGCATCCCACGGCTCGTGGGGATCGAACAGGTCGACGTACAGGAAGAACTTCTCGGCGTGCTGCCCCTCTTCCAGCCACTTGCAGGCTTCGGTGACCGTGCGGGCCACAAAGCGGTCCTCCTCGGCTTTCCACCAGGCCGTGTTGCGCAGGTGGCTCGACAGCACGTGGAGCTTGGCCATCTTGCTCGGGTCGGCGGGAATGTTCACGTCTCGCGGCATGCTTTTCCAGATATCCGATTCCTGCCCGCGGACCCATTCCCAGCCGTCGAACCCGCGCTCGTAGTTGAAGCCGCTTTCGATGAGGTGCGGATTGTCGACGACCGCCTGGGTGACGACGCCCGACGCGCTGAGGATCTGCTGCAGGGTGATCGTCTCCTTGGGCAGCGGGCACCATTCGTGGTCGACGAAGCTGAACCGGCCGCTCATGATATCCATGCGGTTGGGCAGGGTGGGGAAAGACCCCAGGAATGCGTTGTCGAAGACGTACGACTGGCTGGCCAGCCGGTCGAGGTTGGGGGTTTTGACCTGCGTCGGCCCGTAGCAGGAAAGGTTGTCGCGGCGAAATGTATCAGACATTACGAGGATTACGTTCATTTTTGCTACCCCACTCTTTTTCTAAAAAGTACCATCTGTTTGACAGGGCTATTTCCCTGCCTGCTTGGCCATCTGCTCGGCGATGCCCGACGCTTTGATCGCCTTGCCGTAAACTTCCGTTTCTTTCTTCCATTTGGCACTCAGCTCATCCGGTCCGAGGTATTCGACGTAGAACCCCAAATCCTCGGCCGTCTTTTTGAAGCCCGGGTCATCCATGATCTTCTTGAAGCCTTCGGCCAGCGTTTTCTTGACATTTTCGGGCATGCCCTTCGGGGCGGCGATCCCGAACCAGGTGGCGGCCACGATGTTTACCCCTTGCTCCTTAAAGGTGGGGATATCCGGATAATTCGGCAGCCTTTTCTCACTGGCCACCGCTAGGATGCGGACCTTCCCTTCCTTGGCATGGTTCTTTAGCTCAGAAAACTGCGAAAACATGACCTGGACATGGCCGCCCAAAAACGCGGTGACCGAATCGGCGCCGCCCTGGAAGGGCACGGCCTCCATTTTGGTCCCGGTCTCGCCCGCGAACATGGCGGATACGACATGAGGCAGGGAGCCGACGTTCGTATGGGCGTATTTCAACTCGCCGGGATGCTGCTTGACATATTCGATCAGCTCGGGCAGTGTCTTCCACGGCTTGTCGGTTGTAACCGCGATGGCTATATTATTGTACATCGCCTGGGCGATAGGCTCGGTCGCCTGGGGATAATTATGCTTCGTACCGCCGTACAGCGGCTGAAGGATCATGTTCGTGGCCGCCAGGCCGAGCGTGTAGCCGTCCGGCTTGGATTCCACCAGATCGTTGAAGCCCAGCGCCCCGCCACCGCCGGGTTTGTTGACCACGACGAGCGACTGCCCCAGATACTGCTTGGAGACTTTCTCCATCGCCCGGGCCGCTAAATCCGAGGCCCCGCCGGCCGGCATCGGCACGATTATCTGGATCGGCTTGGCGGGATATTTTGCGGCGGCGGCTTCCTCTTTCGCTCCTTTGCCGCACCCGAACAGCAGCAAAGATACGCACAGCAGTCCGATAACCAATGATACCTGTCTACGCATTTCCAATCCCCCTTAATGTAATTTTTAGCATTTGTCGCTGGTATCGCAGCCCTCCAGCAAGGGCTTTTTGCCGACGAAATGTTTGACAACCGCGCTTATCAGGATAATGAGCGCCGCCGCGAGGATAGAGCCGGCGATCGGCCGCGTGACGATGAACAGCGGGTTGCCGCCGCCGAGAATGAGGCTCTGAATCAGGCTGCGTTCCAAAATCGGCCCCAGGACGATGCCGATAGCCAGCGGGGCGGGTTCGTAGCCCGCCTGCTTCATGAAATAGCCGAGGACGCCGAATATGGTCAGCAGCCCGAGATCGAAGGCGCTGTTATCGACGGCATAGGCGCCGGTCAGGGTGACGACCACGATCAGCGGCATCAGGTAGCTTGTCGGTGTTTTCAGCAGGGAAGCGAAAACCCCTACCAGCGGCAGATTGATGATGAACAGTAGCACATTGCCGACATACATGCTGGCAATGAGTCCCCAGAAAAGGGTCGGATGCTGGGTGACCAGCGAAGGCCCTGGTGTAATCCCATGCACCAGGAAGCCGCTCAGCAAGATGGCCGCCGGAGGCGCAAACGGAATCCCCAACGACAGCAGCGGGATCATGGCCGCCGAGCTGGCGGCGTTGTTGGCCGACTCGGGACCGGCCAAACCTTCCACCGCCCCGTTGCCGAACTCCTTCGGATGCTTGCTGAGCTTCTTCTCGGCCGCATAGGACAAGAAGCTCGAAATAACTGCGGCCGGCCCCGGCAAAAGCCCGCAAAAGAAGCCGATCACGCCGCCGCGCAGCATGGGATTGACTGAGCGGCGCACCTCCTCGCGGTTGGGGTAAAGCTCGCGGAACCTGACTTTCTGCAGGGTGATTTTCCTTTCCGGATCGCAAAGAACGGACAGTACTTCCGTCATGCCGAACATCCCCATGGCGACCAGGATGAAGTCGATGCCGCGCTTCAGTTCATCCACGCCGAACGTGAACCGGTCGATGCCACTCAGCGTGTCCAGCCCCACCGTGCCGATCATAATTCCCAGCAGCACCATCAGCAGCGATTTGCTGACCGATTTGCCGGTCAGCAGGACGAGCACCAGCAGGCCAAGGGCGGCAATGGCAAAGTATTCCGGCGGCCCGAAGGCCAGCGCCACTTTGGCCAGCGGCGGCGCAAACACCGTAAGGCCCAGCAGCCCGATCGTCCCTGCCACGAAAGACCCGATGGCGGCAACCGCGAGGGCCGCTCCCGCCCGACCCCTCTGGGCCATCGCATAACCGTCGAGGCAGGTGATTACCGACGAGCTTTCCCCCGGCACATTCACGAGGATCGATGTCGTCGACCCGCCATACATCGACCCGTAGTAAATCCCGGCCAGCATAATCAGTGCCGCCGCGGGGTCCATGCCGAAGCTCAGCGGCAGCAGCAGCGCCATCGCGCTTGTCGAGCCCAGCCCCGGCAGAATGCCGGTCAGAGTGCCGATCAGCACTCCGACGACGCAGGCCGTCAGGTTAGTAACCGTCAGACTCACTTTTAAGCCTTCGAACAGCAGCGTTACTACGTCCATGGCGACCTCCTAAGGCAGGGGAACTGCCAGCAGTTCGGAAAAGATAAAAAAGCTGCCGTACGCGGCCAGAACGGCTACAATGACGGGGCGCAGCCAGCCCGCGCCGCCGAACAGCTTGATGAGGACGAGCAGCAGCCCGGCCGTCGCCACGGCATAGCCAACGGCATCGACGACGAGCGCGTAAACCGTCAGGCTAAGCCCGAAGACGCCAATCTTCCGCCAGTTCACCGCTTGATCGGCGAACTCTTCCCGGAAACTCTGCACGAGATGATACAGCGACAGCAGCGCTGCCGCCGCTCCGGAGAGGACGGGCAGAAAGCCCACGCCTGGCTTGTGGAAAGTCCCGAAATGCAGCTGGCAGGCTTTCAGCAGATAAATCACGCACACAGCGAAAATTAGCAGCGATATGCCCCGTGTCACATTGATGCGGAAGCTCATAGCTTATCCCTTCCTTTCCGGGGCTCTGGGAAATTCCGCGACAAGGTCGACCGTCAGCCTCGACTTCAGAGCAAAATCCGCGCGGGTCACGGTGCTATTCTCGGTTATTTTGATGTAGGCCCGCCGCGAAAGGGCGATCACGCCATGCCAGATACCCTTATGTAAACAAACCGGCCGGTCGAGCAAAAAGGCCTTGATGTTGTCGCAATCGTCGCGGTCGGCGACGAAAAGCACGGCCGTGCCGGACAGCGGCTCGAAGGTTTCCAGCGTGTCCGGGTGGCAATGCAGCTGCGAGATCGTTTTGGCTTCCACTTTCATAACGGCGATGCGCCAGCCCGTCGGCCCGTCCTCGCCCAACTGAACCTGGAAGTTGGCGTCGTTCCCGTCATCGTAGCCGATAATCCTTCCATAGCGCGAAAAATCAGCAACATCGAGATTATAAATAATGCCAATCGCCCCCATCGCTCGCATAGTTCAGCAGTTTAGGTTTTCTTGTAATTGTTGCCGTTTCTTGTTTTCATTTCCACTATACCGCAGCTGGTTTTCAATATCAAGACATATTGTAAAATATTTTTACTAAATCCAAAGTTGGCCGCCGCCTCACAAAAAAAACCGCTCCCTCGTCGTTTCGGGAGCAGTTTTTATTTAGGTCTCGCGCTGGCTATTCGCCCGCTCTCATTCGCCTGCTTCGACGAGGATGCCGACCAGGTTGTCTCTTACCGTGGCTATACAGCCATAGGCGACACAAAGTTCGCCCAGTTCCGAGCAGTAAATATCCAGCCTGCGCTGATAATGCTGCGGCAGCAGGCGCGCTATCATGGCCTTGACTTCGTCGAGCAGGCAGATATTGATCAACGAGCCGAGATGGCCGCCGATGCAAACCTGGCTGGGATTGTAGGCATTGACAACATTTGCGAGGCCTATCGCCAGGTACTGCGCCATTTCGTTTACGGCCGCCATCGCTTCCGGTTCTGCGGCCTTGACTCTTTCCAGCACTTCCTCGATATACTTGGGCTGCGAAGGCCTTTCAGGATATAGCCTTTCGACGACCGCCCGCATCGACGCATACTCTTCCAGGCACCCATAATTGCCGCAGGTGCATTTCTTGCCGTTGGCCTGGATGATGGTATGGCCGAACCGCCCGGCAAAGCCCTCGTGGCCGGAATAAATGGTGCCGTTGGCATACATGCTAGCCCCGATTCCCCATGTGCCGGAGATATAGGCAAGGTGCTCGCAGGGGTTCGACTTTCCGAAATGGATTTCCCCCATCGCGCCCGCTATGACGTTATAAAGGAAATAGAGCGGCACCCCCAAATCGTGCTTCAGCATTTCCTGGCGGATGGGGAACCCGTTCCACGCCTGCCTGTTGGCCATAAAGTCGATAATGCCGGTCTGGCGGTTATAATGTCCCGGCAGAGCGATACCCACCCCGATTACGCCCAGCTTGCGGTCCTTATACTTATCCCGTAGGCCTGCCACCGTCGCCGCAAGTAGCGCAGTAAATGCTTCCGGCTCCGACCCCAAATCGGGCAAAAGGAGCGATTCCAGCTTCGCGCCCGTCATGTCGGTCACTAGGGCCCTGGTCGATGGCACGTTTATCTCGATGCCGACAAATACGCCGGATTCCCCGTCCAGACCAATCAAGGCCGGCGGTCTGCCGCGCTTCGAGCCGGTTACGCCGCGCTCCTGAACAACCCCTTTTCCCAGAAGGAAATCTATACAATTTCCCACTGTTGCCTTATTTAGCCCTGCCAACTCTCCTATCTTCGGCCTGGAAATAGGCTGATTCAGCAGGATCAGTTTATAGACCTTTTCAATATTCAGTTTCCGCATCAAGTCAAAGGAACCATTCAAGCCGATATACGAATTCATAATCATCACCCGGCAGTTTTGTCGTATTTAACAACACATCACAATATTCTAATGCCAGTTTAGCGTAGCAGATGATGTGCAGGCAAGCTAAAGTTTCGTGTACGCTTCAATTATGAGCGCAGCGGTTTGTAACCTATGCGGTTGAACAATTTGAACTATATTGTTTAATGGCTATAACGAAAAAACAGGCCTTCTAAAACTAGTCGAGAAACAAAAGAGGAGCATGGTCCCCTCCCCACCAGTGGCAGAGTCACGCTCGAACATTTTATCAAAAATTGGATTTCCGGCGGGCTAAACGCGAAGGTTGCCTCCTCAATCAACTCATCGAGGAGATTGTCGTATACCCAGCGAACCTTGATTTCTACTGGGCTTTCAGCCCTGCGGCAGATAACTGAGGTACGACGAATATATTGAAATGCAGACCGAAAGGCAACCGCACGCCGACGGTGGAGGAGGGGCGCTTGTGCGCGCAGCATTGGCTGGACGAGGAGCTGGCGCTGGTGAAGCCGCGGGTGATCGTGGCTCTGGGGAGCGTGGCGCTGAAGTATCTGATGGGGCCGGAGGGGCGGATCACGCGCGATCGGGGCCGGTGGATCGAGACGAAGTACGGGGTGCCGGCGATTACGACGTACCACCCGGCGTATCTGTTGCGGCTGACGGGGCAGGACATCGTCAAGGCGAAGTGGGAGGTTTTCTACGACCTGAAGGCTGCGGTGGAGAAGTGTCGCGAATTAGCGCCGGGGTACGAGCTGGCGGCGGCGACGAAGCCGGATCTGCTGGCGATGTATGAGGGGCGCAGGCTGGAGCGGTGGGGAGGCTGGTAAGGTGGCGTCGGGGCGTCGTTTTTTCAGGCGGGATGAATAATCGCCCTGGTCAGTGTTTCACTAGCTTTCCTAGCAGGCAAAGGTTAAGACAGGCTATGCGGAGCCTGTCTTAGCCGTACGAGCAACCTTTTGTATGCTATTTATGTACGTGATATCAGCGCGAGCCACCCGGTTACCGGTACGGTTAGTGGCCTTCGTCGGCGCCGGCTTTCCCGCCTTTCCCCAGGTAGCGAAAGGCCACCATGGTGATGTCGTCCGACTGCTCGACGCCGGCGGCGTGCGCGGCCACCGCCCCCGCAACCGCTGCGAGCAGGCCGGCGCAATCCGGGACCGAACGCTGCCGCGAGAGTTCGTCGGCCGTTCTTGTGTCGCCGAAAAGTTCGCCCTTGCCGTTCATGGCTTCCGTGATGCCGTCCGTGTACAGGAAGACGGTTTCCCCGGGCGCCAGGGCGGCCTCGCCTTCTTCTACCACGACGCCTTCCATGACCCCCAGGGCCGCGCCTTTCGTCCGCGGCAGGCTGACCACGGTGTTGTCGCCCCGGATCAAGAACGGCAGGTTGTGGCCGCCGTTGGCAAAATGATATTTGCCGTCCGGCAAATGCACCATCATACAAAAAACGGTGACGAACATGCAATAATCGTTGTTTTGCGCCAGCTCGTCATTCAGCCTGCCCAGAGCCTCGCCCGGCGAGGCGCCGGCCTGGAGAAAGGCGCGAAGCAGGGTGCGGGTGACCGCCATGAATAGCGCCGCCGGGACGCCTTTGCCGGAGACATCGCCGATGGCGATACACAAATGCTCGTCGTCAGGCATGAAAAAGTCGTAAAAGTCCCCCCCGACCTCCCTGGCCGGGTTCATGACGGCATACAGGTCGAAATCCCCGCGGTCGGGAAAGGGCGGGAAAATCTTGGGCACAAGGCCCATCTGGATGTCGCGGGCGATCCTGAGCTCGCTCTCGATCCGTTCGCGCGTCGCCGTCGTTTCTTCCAGGATGGCGAGATGAACCTTCAATTCGTTGCGCATGGTGGTGAACGATTCGGTCAGGCGGGCGACTTCGTCCTTGCCGTCCGGCATGGGCAGGGGGGCGTCGAGGTCGCCGGTGGCCATGGTTATTGCCGCCTGGTCGAGTTCGCGCAACGGCTTGGTGATGGACCTGGCGATGAATAACATCATCGGCAGGAGGAGCAGGAAGCCGATCAACCCAATGACGGCTTCTCGACGGCTGAGCTCCATGACTTTGGCCGCCATCGCCTCATGGGGAAAGAAAACCCCCAGGACCCAGCCGGTGTCCGGTACCGGTCGATAGAGCAGCCACCCCTTCTCCCCGCTGACGATTTCATCGTAGCGGATGAAGCCGCTCCGGCCTTTCACCATGTCGCGGCCCAGCTTGCGGAGTAGCTTGTTGTCCTGTTCCTCAGCCCGGCTGAAAATATTCTCTTTCAAAATAAAATTTTTCTGCGGATGGGCAACATAGGTACCGTTCTGCGACAATAGAAAAGCGTAGCCGTTTTTCTCCAGCGGCAGCGTCAGAAGCAGTTCGTGCAGCCAATCGAGTGACACGTCGCACTTCACCACCCCGATGAAGGAGCCGCTGCCATGCTGGCCCATGATTGGCACGGAGTAGGTCACCATGAGATTTTCTCCGGCATTCCTGACAACCCGGTAGGGCTCGCTCCAGCCGGGGCGGAGCAGGTTGCGCGGCAGGGCGTACCAGTCCTGGACAATATAGTTGTCACCGCCCGCCGCCAGGTCGCCCCGCACTATTTCGCCGCCGTCCCGGAAGGCGGCGGGCGAGATGCCATCCGCGCCGTAGCCTGAAAGTCCGGGGGCGAAGGCCACCGCGATGCCGGTTACTTCCTCGTTGTCGCTGACAAGCCGCTCCAGTAACGGATAAAGGCTTTGACGCGATGCGGGCGGCTGCACTTCAATGACGTTTACTAGTCCGCCGGCCACTTTCGTCACCGCTTTTTCCACGACCGCGATTCTGTCGGCGGTGGCGAGGGAAAGCTGCCATGCCGTGGCTTCAAGTTCCTTTTCCAGGAGCTGCCGGGCCTGGATGTAGCCATAACCGATCACCGCGGCCATGATCAGGCCGGCGGCCGACAATACCAGCACGAATAAACGCCAGCGGATACTCCATTTAAGGAACATGCGCAATCACCCCGCCGGTAAACGCTTCGAACGAGGCCGGCGCCGCCAGCATCCCCTGTTCCTGCATCATCTTTACCGTTTTTTCGTAGTCCTCCCTGGTGAGCCTGCCAAGCGTCCAGCCGTCGGCGGCGCCCGGCACGATGCTGGCGAGGATGTTTTCCAGCATCCACTTCATTTGGGAGCGGTTGGTGGCTACGTTGGCGGCGGTGACGTACTCCATGACGATATTCAGCGCCTCTTCCTGATGAGCGGCCGCGTACAGCCACCCTTCCAGGGTCGCCTCGCGAAAGGCGGCGACCGTTTCCGGACGCTGCCTGATTGTATTCTCGGTGCAGTAGATGCCGTCCTCGGGAAAATCGAAGCCGTAGTCTTTCAGGAAAAAGACGTTCCGTTCGTCGGCGTCGACCCCGGCCTGATATATCATGTGAAGCTCGTTATAGTACATGGCGGAGCAGGCATCGACCCCTTTGCGCAGGAAAAGGTTGACCGAATAGAACTGGGGGTAAATGGCCGCCGGCTCCACGCCTTCCGCCTTCAACCAGGCTGTGTAGGGCGCCCGCAGGTCGCCCTCCCAGACGCTTATCCGCCGCCCGGCGAGGTCCGCGGGGGTTTCGCCGTCACGCATCTTCCAACTGACCATCACCAGGTTGGAGCGGTTGACGATCTGGGCCACGTTGACCAGGGGCAGGCCCTTGTCCCGCCAGATGAGGGAAGACGTCAGCCAGGAGACGACAAAGTCGGCATCTCCCCGGGCGATATTGTCCATCGGGTCCAACCCCGGTCCGCCCTGAATTATTTCGACTTCGAGACCCCGGGCCCGGTAGAAGCCTTTAGCGGCGGCGACGTAGTAGCCGGCGAACTGGGCCTGGTGGGTCCACTGGAGCACCAGCCGCACGGGCGCGGTTGCGCCGGCGCCGGCGGCCAGGACCGCCGGCCAAAGGAGAATGGCCGCTAGGGCGATGACGAGAATGATTCCTTTAAGCGGTTTCATGCTTAACCACCAGGGTCAGGACGTTCCGGTCGTCTCGACGGCTGTAGTGGACCTCGTCAAGGATGCGGCGGATGAGAAATATCCCCAGGCCGCCGATTTCCCGGTTTTCCAGGTCGGCTTGAAGGTCGGGCGCGTCGGCGGCCAGCGGGTCGAAGGGCACGCCGTTGTCGATGAAGTCGACCCTGACGGTTCCCGCCGTCCGGTATACGCTGATAACCACTTCTCCCGGCGGCACTTCATAGGCGTAGCTGCAGATGTTGGTGACCGCTTCCTCGGTGGCCAGCTCCAGTTGCAGGACCCTTTTGGGATGAACGCCTAGGGCCGCGGCGGTTTCCGCCACGAACGCCACCATGTGGGAGATGTGTTCGAGCGCGGCGGTGAAGCGTTGTTCCGCCGCCGGCGTCATTGGCCACCTCCCGCCAGTGCCTGCTGCCGCCCCTCGTAAACCGGCAGGAAGTTGTCGAATCCCGAAAGATAGAAGACTTCCTTTACAAGTCCGGTGAGGCCACACAGGGACAGGCTGCCGCCGCGGCCCTTGAGCTTTTTGGCGACGGCCAGGAGGCTGCGCAGGCCGGCGCTGCTGATGTACTCCAGGGCCGTCAGATCGAGTATGAGCTTTTCGTGGCCCTGTTCGAGCAAGGCCGCGCAGTTTTTTTCGAATTCCGGGGCCGTAGCAACGTCAAGCCGGCCTTCGACCTGCACGACCAAGAAACCCTGTTCCTGATTCGAAGTGATCTTCATGGGTATCCCCTCTATCCTCTCTGCTTCTCCGGCGGACGCTCCCCGCCACCGGGGGCGGGCTAGCCGGCCGCGATCGGCCGCAGCGCCGCGATGAATTTCTCCATTACCGGGATGGTCCCCAGCGTGACTCTGATGTGGTTGGGGAACCGGAACCCGGTCATGGTCCGGACCATTATGCCGCTGCGCATGAGCTTGCGATACGCCAGGGTGTCGCTTATCGGCAGGCGGATGACCATATAGTTGCCTTCCCCGTCCAGGAAGAATAGTCCGGCTTTCGTCAGTTCCGCGTGCAGAAACTGCCTGGCCTCGTTCACCATCCGCCGCGTCCTGGCGACATGTTCTTCGGCGTCCGCCAGCGACGCGACCGCCGCTAGCTGCGCTAGCGCGTTGACCGAGTATACGACGCAGGTGCGGCGGATGACGTCGACGACTTTTTCGTGGCCGACCAGGTAGCCGATCCGCAGCGCAGCCAGCGCGAACATCTTGGAAAATGTACGGAAGACGACCAGGTTTGGATACTCACCGATCATCGCCATGGCGTTGGGGAAATCCCCTGCTGCGACGAACTCGGCGTAAGCCTCGTCGACGACGACGATCTGCCGGCCGTCGACCCTGTCCAGAAACCGCCGCAGCTTCTGCTCGTTCCAGTAGGTACCGGTCGGGTTGTTGGGGTTACAGACGAAGATGATTTTCGTGCGGTCGTCGACCGCCGCCAGCATGGCCTCGTCGTCCCAGCCATAGTCGGTGGTCAGGGGGATGAGCCGCGGCTCGAAGCCGGAGAAGCCGGCCACCCATTCGTACACGGCGAAGGTCCGGTCGGCGGTTATGATGTTGTCGCCTTCCTGGCAAAAGGCTTTGATGACGAAGGATATCAGTTCGTTGGCCCCGTTGCCCACCACGAACGCTTCCGGCGAATGGCCGAAGCATTCGGCCAGCTTATAGCGGAGATGGTAGGCGTCGCCGCTGGGGTAAACGGCCGCCTGCTTGGGGTCCATGGCCTTTATCGCCGCGATCGCCTGCGGCGAAGGCCCCAGGGCGTTTTCGTTGTTGTTGAGCCGGTATATCTGCGGGCAGGCGAACATTTTTTTCAGCACGTCGTCGGGTTTGCTGGGAATATAGGGTTCGATGGTTTGGATGTAAGAAGGGACGAGGTTTTCCAGAGGCGGGAACCGGCTTTCCACTACTCTCCCCCCTCTTGGCAGGCGAAGAGGATGACGTCGCCCCGGCCTCCCCAGGGGAATATCAGTCGCGGAACGAAGCCCGCCGCCAGCAGCGCGGGGCCGAGAATCGCCTGCTCGGCAACCCCGCCGTCCAACCTGAAGAAGATGTCGGCGATGCCTTCTTGTCTGAGGGCCTGGACGTGTTCGCCGAGGTTGGCGGCGGCGTCTTCGCCCACCCACAGGGAGGAAAGCGTCGCTTGCTTCGCCGGCCGCTCCATCCGGGCGGCGAAAGCGGAATGGGGCGAGCGGGCCTCGCCCTGGTGTTCGACTTCCTCGATCTGGCGTGGCAGGCACAGGCGGTCGTATGTATCCCGCACGAACGGGGCCAGGCAGGGATGGACGGAGGTCACCGAGCCGTTGTCTTCCTCCAGTTGGCGATAGAGGGCCTCGCCGCCGGCCGCGAGCTTCAGCCGGCCGAGGCTCTCGAAGTATTCCTGCGGGGCGTCCGGCGTGGCCGCCGGGATGACCAGGCAGACGGCGCCGCTGCGGGCGAATTTCCGCAGGCAGGCTTCGACGACGTCGCGGGCGATGCCGGGCCGGTCGCAAAAAATATAGGGCCCGTAGGCTTCCGCCATTTTCGCGCCGCCGCGCCAGAATATCCCCCCGCCGACGTTGCGATTCTCATCCGCCAGCACGACCGCCCCGTATTCCCCGCCGGCTGCCATGTCGACTACCTTGCCGGGGAAGCGGAAGAAAGGCGGCGCCTGGTCGCCGTAAGTCGCAACCACCCTCCTGGCGAACTGCTTGAGCAGTTCGGGCTCGCCGTCGCAGGCGCGGAAGGCGCCTTTGACCAAAAAACCGCCCGGCGCGCCGTCCGCGGCCGGCGGGTACGCTTTTTCCTTGACGAAGTGGATGGCGGTGGTGTCGCCCTCGGTATATATGCCCAGCCTGTCGACGGTGCGGGCGGCCAGGAGGAAGCCCATCTCTTCGAGCGACTTCTCGTCGTCCGAGGAAACGGCGGCGGTGATGTTGAGCGCCCGCACCGGCAGCGCCCGGCTGGCAAAGCGGCAGACGACCTCCGCGTAGTAGCCGCCGGGGCGGCAGGCTACCCGTAGAACCTGACCGGCGACGGCCTTGGCGGCTAGGAAAGAATATACTTCCTCCACCGCCAGGGTGAGGGCCATGGCTTCCTCCCGCCGGAGGCCGAACGCCTGCACGGACTGCTCCACGCACCCCGTCACCACCGGCAGCAGCCCGGACTGTAGCGGTACCGCCAGTTCTATCCCGAGTATTTCGTTCATCGCAAAGCCTCCCCGCCTGATAATGGCATCTTTTTATTCGTCAGGCCCGGCGAGCCGCAGCAGCAGGTTGCCGGCCACCCGACGCCGGTAGGAGGCGCTGGCGCGCACATCGTCGATCGGCTTTACCGCCGCCGCGGCCATGGCCCCCGCCTCGTGCAGGAGCGCAGCCGACAGGCGCCTGCCGCGCAGGTGGTCCTCAACGGCCGGCAGCCTCGTCACCGTCGGGCCGACGCTGCCCCATGCCAGTCTTATCATTTCGACCGCCCCGTCGCCGGCAAGCCTGAGGCGTACGGCCAGGCTTACGACCGATATGGCCAGCGCCTGGCGGCGGCCTACTTTGAAGTAGGTGGACAATGTGTCCCGGCCGCATGCGGGGACGGAAACCCCGGTAACGATCTCTCCCGGGCACAGGTCGGTACGTCCTGGGCCGACGATGAAGTCCGCCGCCGACAGCCGGCGGCAGCCCTCCCGGCCGGCAATCTCTACGGTCGCGTCCGCCGTGTAGAGCGACGGCAGGGTGTCGCCGGCCGGCGAGGCTGTGCAAATGTTTCCGCCGAGCGTGGCGGCGTGCCGCACCGGGGGCGATCCCAGCAGCGACGCGGCCTGCCGCAGGGCCGGCAAAGCCTGCCCGACGGCGGCGTCGGCCGCCAGCCGTTCGATCGTGACCCCGGCGCCGATGAATAGCTCATCGCCGTGCCGCTCGATGCGCTTTATCTCGTCCAGCCGTTCCAGGCATATGAGGACCGGCGGCCTGCTGTCCGCCCCGCGCAGGCGGACGAGGACGTCCGTCCCGCCGGCCATGACGGCGGCGCCGCGATAGGCGGCTAACATATCCCACAATGCGGGCAGGGACCGGGGAAAGAGGACTTCCATCAGCCGTCCCTCCCCTGAAGGCGCCGGGCCGCTTCCAGCACGGCGTCGATTATCTTCTGGTAGTTGCCGCAGCGGCACAGGTTGCCGCTCAGCCCCGCCCGGACCTCGTCCCTGGCGGGCGCGGGGTTGCGGCGCAAGAGGTCGAGGGCGGCCAGCACCATGCCGGGGGTGCAGAAGCCGCACTGTACGGCGCCTAAGTCCACGAACGCCTGCTGGAGGATGTGCAGTCCGTCGCCTTTTGCCACGCCTTCCGCCGTCAGGACGGACCGGCCCTCCAGTTGGGCGGCCAGCATCAGGCAGGACAGCCGGCTTTCCCCGTCCACCAGGATGGTGCAGGCGCCGCATTCCCCGGCGCCGCAGCATTCTTTCGCGCCGGTCAGCCCGAGGTCTTCCCGCAGCAGGTCGACCACTCGCCGGTCGGGAGGGGTTTCCACGCTCGTTTCCTTGCCGTTGAGAATAAACCTGACGATCATCGCGCCGCCTCCCGACCGCTGTCGCGCAGAGCGGCCAATGTTTTCTCCGCCGTCATCGTCCCCTCCGTTATGCGGGCGCCGACGGCGTTGGCAAGCGCGTTGGCGACGGCGGGAAAGACCCCATCGATGCTTACCTCGCCTACGCCCTTCATGCCGAACGGGCCTTCCTCTTCAGCCGGGGTGACGGCCACGACCGCCACGTCCGGCACGTCGAGCGCCGTGGGCAGGATATAGGTGGTTAAATCGCCTGTCGCGATGCGGCCGTCCGTCACGGCAAAATCCTCGAGGAGTGCATAGCCGAGCCCCTGGACGGCGCCGCCGTGGAGCTGCTGTTCGTAAACCTGGGGGTTGAGCACCCGGCCGGCGTCGACACAACTCAAGAAATCGCAGACGGTCGTCTCGCCGGTAAGGGTGTCGGTTTCCACCCTGGCCAACTGGACGGCGTAGGAGAATATGCGGTGGGGAAAGCCGTGTATTCTTAGGTTTTCGCCGGTCGGGATGACCTGCTTGTTGGCGGCGCAGGTATAGCTGGCGGTCGCCGTTCGCTCGGCGGCATCCATGAAGCCGGCGATCACTTTGAGAGGGACGCTGTGGCCCGAGGGCGCGTGGAAGATGCGGCCGGGCAGCAGGACGATGTCGCCGGCACTCACCGGCGACAGCAATTGGAAGGACAACAGCAGCGCTCCCCTGGACAGGATTCTCTCCCGCAGCAGGTCGGCGGCGCCGATGAGGGCGTTGCCGTAGGTGAAGGTGGTCCGGCTGGCCGATGACGAGGCCGACGGCAGGGTGCGGGCCGTATCCGGCAGCACGAGCTCCAGGTCTTCGTAAGGCTGGCCGAGGGCGTGGCTGACGATCTGCAGGCAGGTGGTGGCGTTGCCCTGGCCCATGTCGGCCACACCGGCGCAGACGATTATCCGCCCGTCAGCAGCCAGGGTAAGCTTGGCGTTGGCGTAGTCCGCGACCGCCGGGCCGAAGCCCATGCCGTGATAAACGGCGGCGAGGCCCACTCCCCGGCGTTTGAAGGGCGGCGCGCCCTCAATCCAAGGCTGCCTTTCGCGCCACAAGGGATGCCACCCGACCCTTTCCAGACATTCCCTGAGACCGGCCGGCCGGCTCAGGATTACTCCCGTCGCCGTCGTGTCGCCGCGCTCGACGGCGTTCTTCCGACGCAGTTCAAGCGGGTCTATGCCGGCGACCCGCGCCAGCTCGTCCACCGCCTGCTCCATCCCCGCCGCCGCCTGCGGCACGCCGAAGCCGCGAAAAGCGCCGGCGACCGGGTTGTTGGTGTATACTATCGACCCGCGCACCGCCACGTTCGGAATGCGATAAGGCCCGCCGGCGTGCTCCAGGGCCAGCGCGAAGACCTCGGTCCCCAGCGAAGCGTAGGCGCCGGTATCGAACAGCATCCTGCACTCAAGGGCCTGCAGGCGGCCCGCCGCGTCGCACCCCAGCCGATAATTCACCGTCGCCGGGTGGCGCTTGGTGCCTGCGAGGATGCTCTCTTCCCGCGAATACCAGAGCTTCACCGGCCGACCGCCGCTGTGAAGGGCGGCCAGCGCCAGGAAACCCTGCACCGTGACGCCGTCCTTGCCGCCGAATCCGCCGCCCAGGTAGGGCGCCGTCACCCTTATCCCGTCAGGGGACAGGCCGAGGGCTTCGGCAAGTTCAAGACGGTCGCGAAAGGGCGTCTGGGTGGAGGCGATGATCGTCAGACTGCCGTCCGGTTCCTGCCAGGCGACGCCGGTCTGCGTCTCAAGGAAGGCATGGTCCTGCCAGCCGAGCGCAACGGTCAGCTCCACGGTATGGCGGCAGGCGGCCAGCGCCCCGCCGGCGTCGCCGAGGATTATCTCGCTGGCCAGCAGGCAGTTGCCGCCGGACCGGCCTGCGTGGAGGACGGGCGCGCCGTCGGCGAGGGCCGCCTCCGGTGTGAATACCGCCGGCAACGGTTCGAGGTCGACCCTGACGGCCGCGAGCGCCGCCGTTAGCGCTTCCTTCGTTTCCGCCACCGCCAGGGCCACCGCGTCGCCGTAATGGCGGACCACGGTATCGGCCAGGATCGGCTGATCCTTCTCGAAAATGCCTAGGCGGTTTTTCCCCCGGATGTCCCGGTGGGTAAGCACGGCCACCACTCCCGGCAGCGCGCGGGCGATGCTCGGGTCGATGCCGCCGATGCGGGCGTGGGGATAGGCGGCCCGCTTAACTCCGACCCACAGGCAGTTTTCGGGATAATGATCGGCCGCATACTTTTCAGCACCGGTTACTTTGGCGACGGCGTCGGCGCGCGGCGCGGCGCGGCCGATCTCCTGCAGCCCTCCGGCCGGGTGCCGGTCAGCCGGCCAGGCGTCTTTCGACATAATCGACCGCGGCCGCCACTGTTTTGAGTTTCATAATGTCGCTGATCTGCATTTCAAAGTCGAAGGCGTCCTCGACGTCGGCGACGATCCAGCTGAGCGCCAGCGAGTCGAGACCAAGTGCGGCGAATTCGGCCTGGGGCGTGATCTTGTCAGGGCTGACTTGCGGCAGATGCTTGGCGATTATGTCCCTGATTTTGCTTTCGATCTGCTTCTTTTCCACCGATATTTCCTCCTGTCGTCTTTGAATTTAAGGCCGTCGGCTTTCATTTTCCGGCACTTTCGGCCATCAGGCGGGCAGCCGTCTCCCGCAGCTTGAATTTCTGGACCTTGCCGCTGGCGGTCAGCGGATACTGCTCGACGAAGAAGAACTTGGCCGGGACCTTGATGAGAGCGATGCGTTCGCGGCAGAACCGCTTGAGCTCCAGCGAGGTCGCCGTGCAGCCCGGCTTGAGGCGCACGAAGGCTACGACGTCTTCGCCGTAGTATTCGCAGGAGATGCCTACGACCTGCGCGTCCGCCACTTTGGGATGGGTGAAGAGGAATTGTTCGATCTCCGCCGGGTAGATGTTTTCCCCGCCGCGGATTATCATGTCTTTGAGCCGCCCGGTGATCGAGTAATAGCCTTCGGCGTCGACCTGCGCCAGGTCGCCGCTGTGCAGCCACCCTTCGCTGTCGATGACCGCGGCGGTGGCCTCCGGCATCCGGTAATAGCCGCAGATCACGGAGGCTCCCCGGACGCAGAGTTCGCCGGCCGTGCCGGTGGGCACGGGTTCCCCGGTGCTGGGATCAACGATCTTCAGTTCCCTGTCGGGCATGACCCGGCCGACCGTGCCGCAGCGCTTCTCCAGTAGGTCATGCGGCCGGCCCATGGTGCAAAGGGCTTCGGTCATCCCGTAGAACACGGCGAAATCACGTGCCCCCATCTTTTCGACGATGGCTTTTACCAGTTCAGGGGGGCAATAGGCGCCGGAGATCGTGCCGCCCTGCAGCGAGGACAGGTCGTAAGGGCGGCTGGCCAGTTCCTCAAGGGCGGCGACGTACATGGTCGGCGTGCCGCACAGATCGGTGGCGCGGCAGCCTGCGATGACTTCAAGCATTGCCCGCGCCTGGAATTTTTCCACCGGCGCCACACTCGCGCCGGCGGCGAGGGCGGAGATAATCATCACCGAGCCGTAGGCATGAAAGAACGGCAGGGGAACGCACAGACAGTCGGCGGGCGTCAGTTCTTGGCATTCGACGACGGCACACGCGTTGAGGATATAGCTGGCATGGGTGAGCATGGCGCCCTTCGGGGTCCCAGTCGTCCCCGAGGTGTGCTGGATAAGGAAAACGTCGTCCGGTTCGACCGCCGCCGCCCGGGCATCGACCTGTTCGGCGGCGACGCCGGCCGCCAGGGCCAGGAACTCCGGCCAGGAGAACATTCCCGGCTGGCTTTCTTCTCCCAGGAAGACAACACGACGCAGACCAGGCAACCGGGCGGCAACCAGCTCGCCGGGCGCGACGCCGGCAAGCTCCGGGCATATTTCCCGGATGGCTTCCAGGTACTCGCCCTCTCGCGCGGCGCCGCCGGCGATAAACAAGGTGGTCACATCGGCCTGCCGCAGCACCTGTTCGAGTTCGAACGCCCGGTAGTTGGTGTTGACCAGCACCAAGGGCATGCCGGCTATGCCGCAGCCGAAAACGATGCCGAAATACTCGGGGAGGTTGGGCGCCCAGAGGGCTGCCTGTTCCCCGCGGGCCGCCCCCAGGGCCAGGAGCCCCGCCGCCACCTCGCGGGCACCGGCGTTAAGTTCGCCGAAGGTGAAGCTGCGCTGGCGGTGGTGGAAGACAAACGCCGGCTTGCCGGCGTGTGCTTTCGCCTGCTCCGCCAGCATGGCGCCGATGGTGGTCTTTCCCTTGCTTTGACGGGCTTTCGCAACGAAGTCGATAACTTTCACCCCCATTCAAAATTACCGGCCGCCGACGTCACACGCCGCCGCGGACGGACAGCCAGTCTTGTTTCACGAAGTCCAGTATTTTTTTGGCCGGTTTCCGGAACAGGTGGATGCCGTCGAAATCCGGGTCGACCAGCAGTTTCTGCATCAGCAGCCCGTCGTCGTCGAACCAGCGGGGCAGGGCGCCGCCGAGGAAGTAGCCCTGCCGGCGGAGGATGTCCGCCGCCGCGCCTGCCCACGGCCAAGTCAGCGGGAAGAAGACCTGGATGACGACAGCCCCTCCAGCCGTTGCCTGCTGCTCCGCCTTCTCCATATAGGAGGCGAAGTCCCGGCCGGCCGCCGACAGGGTGATCCGCGCCACGCCGGCGGGTGCGAAGAGGTCCGTCCGGCCGCCGGTCGCGGTGTCATCCGGCAGTTCCCCGCCGAGCGCCGCAAAGGTATGGCCGAACCCGAAAGGCTCATAGATCGAGCGCAGAGCTTCCTCGTACACCGGCGGCAGGAAAAGCGTCTGCGGTCTGGCCCTGAAGGCCCGGAACAGCGCTAGCGTGGCCACCCGTCCAGTGCCGAGCGTCTGCGCAAATGCGGCCGCGAAGGCCCCGGCCGGCATCAGGCCGACCTCCAGGGCCGCCGGCAGGAAGCCGCAGTCGGCGGCCATCTGCTGGGTGACCAGATGGTTGCAGACCGCCTCGCCCCAGACCTGTTCCAGGTTGTGGCGCTTTGGCACCTCGGCCAGCGAAAAGGCGAACAGTTGGCCGGCCATCTCGCCGACCCGGCAGTCCTGCCTGACCATCATCTGCCCGAGTTCGTACATGTCGCGGTTGGGAGGCGACGAACGGTAGAGGGCGATGTGGCCGAGCACTTCGCCGGCGCCGGCCCTCGCCACCACCCGGTAGGCCTCGCCTGTCAGGCTCTGGCCGATAAGCTTCTGCGGGTCGTAAACGTCGCGTACCGGATAATTCTCGCCGTATACCTGCCGGTATAGCTCCGCCACTCCGGAGGCGTCCTCCGGCCGGAAAATGTCGATCTCCCACGCGGGCGCGCCCTCCTTGCCCGTTTCAGTAAAGTCGCAGATCATAGCCGCATCTTTTCCTCCTTTCATGCGTCCGCCCTTTCCGCGGCGCCCTGCAGCCGCCGGCGGCAGGAAGCGAGCAGGCGGGCCA
>MTLD01002693.1_pt2 | contig 22467 bp, 18 predicted proteins | sample 1982471 | NCBI WGS metagenome assembly MTLD01 (sample SAMN05712604, study PRJNA340218) | biofilm metagenome | isolation source: sample SPM anode biofilm adapted to -50 mV | place: USA | collected 2012-02-03 | reverse complement strand
GTGAAGGAGAAGATCATCGTCCTGGCGCCGGACGTGTATCTCGTCGAGAAGTTCGGGATCATCCGCAGCCGCAAGGAGTTCCTCGACGCCCTCAAGCGGCCGCCCATCACCTACCAGGAGTACGAGCGCCTCTCCAGCGGCATCCTCCAGGAGTCCTCCCAGGTCTCCGCCGCCGCCGGGAACGGCATGCCGGTGAGCTACGAGAACAAGCACCTCGACAGCATCGCCGTCATCGGCACCACCCCCAACTTCGCGGACCTGTTCAACCTCGACTACGAATCCGGGCGCTACTTCACGGAGAACGAGGACCAGGCCGCCCAGAACGTGGCCGTCATCGGGGCCGACACCCGGGAGGAGCTGTTCCCCCACCTGGATCCCATCGGCCGGACCATGCTCATCCGGGGGCTCCCCTTCCGCATCATCGGCCTCATGCCCAAGCAGGGCCGGAGCATCGGCTTCAACCAGGACGGCCGCATCTACATCCCCCTGCAGGTCTACCGGAAGAACTTCATGGCCTCCGACGAGAGCCTGGAGCTGCAGATCAAGGCCCGCCACGGGGTGGAGGGCCTTGACGCCTCCATGGACGAGGTCCGGGCCCTCTTCCGCGCCATGCGGCACACCAGCTTCCGCAGCCCAGATCCCTTCGGCCTCATCACCCAGGAGAGCCTCCAGCTGCTCTGGAAGACCATCAGCAGCGCCGCCTTCGTGCTGCTGATGCTGATCTCCAGCGTGAGCCTCGGAGTGGGCGGCATCGTGATCATGAACATCATGCTGGTGAGCGTGGTGGAACGCACCCAGGAGATCGGCGTCCGCATGGCCCTCGGGGCCCGCAAGCGCGACATCCGGCGGCAGTTCCTGCTGGAGGCGGCCCTCCTCTCCGCGGCGGGCGGCGTCATCGGGGTGCTCATCGGCTCGATCGGCGCCTGGACCGTGCGGGCCCTGGCGGGATTCCCCGCCCAGATCACGGTGCCCATCGTGCTCACGGGCATCGGCCTCAGCACCCTCGTAGGCCTGGCGGCGGGCTTCCTGCCGGCGTTCCGGGCCTCCAACCTCGTCGTCATCGACGCCATCCGGGCGGAGTAGGCCATGGCGGATCGCGTCAAGCGCATCGGATTCCGGGGCATCGGGCGGGAGAACGTGCGGTTCGCCCTGCGGGCCATGGTGGCCCAGAAGCTGCGGAGCTTCCTCACCCTGCTGGGCATCGTCGCCGGCGTGGCCACCGTCATCGCCATGGTGAGCTTCGTCGCCGGCTTCAACGCCGCCGTCACCGACAGCTTCTCCAGCTTCGGCACCACCCTCGTCCAGTTCCAGAAATACGAGCAGCGTTTCGGGGGCGGCGGACGCCTGCCTGAGGACCAGAAGCGGCGGCGCGACCTCACCATCGCCGACGCCGAGGCCCTCAAGACTACGGCCACCCTGGCCGCTTCGGTGTCCCAGGAGCGCTACCTCCGCGGGACGGACGCGGCGAATCTGAGCATCAAGACCCCCGAGGGGCAGGAGGCCAACGCGCCCACCTTCGTGGGCACCAACCCGGACTACGCGCCTTCCAACAACGCCTTCGTCCAGGACGGCCGGTTCTTCGTGGACGCGGACGTGACCCATGCCTCGCGCACCTGCGTCATCGGCCCCCAGACCGCGGAGGCCCTCTTCGGGAAGCGGGATCCCATCGGGCGCCCGGTGCTGGTCAACGGGAGCAGCTTCACCGTCATCGGCCTGCTGGAGAAGAAGGGCAGCTTCCTGGGCGGGGATGCGGACAACATCCTGCTCATCCCCATCAGCACCTTCGACGAGATGTTCCCCCAGGTGAAGAACGGCGGCGGGGACACCATCCACATCGCCACCGTGCCGAAGGACCCCAAGCGGATGTACGACATGATGGACCAGGAGGTGGCCATCCTCCGCGCCCGCCGGGGCCTGCGGGCCAACCAGCCCAACGACTTCGCCATCTTCACCAGCGAGGCCCAGCTGAAAACCTTCCAGCAGATCACCGGCGGCATCGCCGGGGCCATGATCCTCATCGCCGCCATCGCCCTGCTGGTGGGCGGCGTGGGCGTCATGAACATCATGCTGGTGAGCGTCACCGAGCGCACCCGCGAGATCGGCGTGCGGAAGGCCCTGGGCGCCACCCGCAAGGACATCGCCATGCAGTTCCTGGTGGAGGCCATCAGTCTCACCGGCGTGGGCGGCGCCGTGGGCATCGCCATGGGCCTGGGCATCGCCATGCTGGTGCGGCTGGTCTTCGACTTCCCCGCCGCCGCCCCCCTGTGGAGCATCGCCCTCGGCTTCGGCGTCAGCACCGCCATCGGGCTCATCTTCGGACTGTGGCCCGCCCTGAAGGCCGCGAAGCAGGATCCCATCGAGGCCCTCCGCTACGAGTAGCGGCGGCACTCCGGGAACCCGCCTCCGGGAGACGGCATCCCCTGGCTGACCCCCATCCAGAGGCCCCCATGACCCTCCGCCTGCTCTCCCTGCTCCTGCTCGGGACCCTCCTCCGGGCGGACGCCCTCGGCGACCTCAGGGATGCCCTCGCCCGCCTGGACGGCCAGTCCCCGGTGAAGGCGAGCGTCGAGTACCAGTTCTGGAGCCGCCAGGGCGACGACAAGAAGCCCCTCATCACGGAGGGAAGGGCGGCGGCCACCGTGGAGGACGGGCCCCAGGGGCTCCGGATGTCCTGGGCTCCCGACCTCCTGCAGGCCGCGGCGCAGGAAGCCCAGGCCCAGGCTGCGGATCCCGACGCCAAGGTCTCCACGCGGCAGGCCCTGGAGGGGCTCAGGGCCCTGACGGTCCGCGACGCCCTCCATGGCGCCGGGGCGCTGCTGCGCACCCTCGAGCAGGCTCAGCTTGTCGAGGCCCGGGAGGACGCCTGGCAGGGGAGGCCCGCCCGGCTGCTCCGCCTGAAGCTCAGCCCCAGGCTGTCCCGGCAGGACCGGAAGTACGTCAAGGAGATGGAGGCCTCCGCCCAGGTGTGGGTGGGCGCCGATGGCCTTCCCCTGGCCGCCGAGACCCAGGTCCACGTCAAGGGCCGCGCCTTCTTGGTCATCTCCTTCGAGCAGCAGGAGCGGGAAACCTTCCGGTTCGCCCGCTCCGGCGGCCGCCTGGTGGTCGTCCACCACACGATGGAGCGTTCCGGTTCCGGCGGCGGGGAGCAGGGCCAGCGGAAGACGGTGGTGACCCTCCACCTCGCCTGAGCGGAGGGCTACCCCTTGACCACCGTCCGGACGTCGAAGGCCGGGGGGTTCTCGAGGTGCTTCTTCACCGTGCACTGGCTGGCGGCCCGCACCAGGGCCTCGTGGTACTTCTCCGGGAAGCCGGGCGGCACCTCGATGTCCAGCTCGATGCGCCCCACCATGCCCGTGCCGGGCTCAGGGATGGTGCGCTGCGTCAGGCGGATCCCCTCGGTGGGCAGGCCCCGCTGGCGGCAGAAGCCCAGCACGTAGATCCCGGCGCAGGTGCCCAGGGAGGCCTGGAACAGCGCGAAGGGCGTGGGGGCCGAGCCTTCGCCCCCGCCCTGGGGCGGCTGGTCCGTCATCACCGTGTAGGGACCGAAGTGCGCGTCCACACGGGCGCCGCCGGGAAAATCGATGACCATCTCCATGAAACGACTCCTCGCACCAAGCCCTCCATTGTCGCCGGACCGCCCCGGGGGAACCAGACCGCAGGGCGCTGGAAGGCCGGGGCATTCGCGACCTTGAGGCCATTTAAACCCTCCTCCGGCAGGGGCCCTCGGTACCCCCGTCCCCCAGGAGGTTCCATGCGCGGGTTGTCCCTCGTCATCGCCCTGTCCACCCTCGGCCTGGCGGCCCAGGACCCGCCCGCCCCCCGGGCCCTCACCGCCCCAGCCGCCATCCCCGCGACGCCCGACGCGGCCCTGGCGGAACTCCTCGCCGGCAACGCCCGCTTCGTCGCCGGGAAGCGGAGCCGCACCGTCGACACGGGCCAGGATCCGATCCTGCGCGCCGCGCTGGTGAAGGGCCAGCAGCCCTTCGCCGTGATCATCACCTGCTCGGACAGCCGCGTGCCCGACAGCCTCGTCTTCGACCAGGAGGCGGGTCGCCTCTTCACCATCCGCGAGGCGGGCAACGCACCGGACCTCCAGGGCCTCGCCTCCGCCGAGTACGCCGTGGAGCATCTGGGATCGAAGGTGGTCGTGGTCATGGGGCACACCGGCTGCGGCGCGGTTAAGGCCGTGCGGGAGGCGCAAGGCAGGCCCCTGCCCGGCAACCTGTGGGCCCTCCAGGCCGGGATGGCGGGGCTCCTGGAGAGCACGCCGGAGGCTCCCGATGAGGGCGCGTCGGCCTACGGCGCCCGCCTGGAGGCGGGCAACGCCCGGCGCCAGGCCCAGGCGCTCCTGGACCGGTCCGACCTCCTCCGGGAACGGACCGCCGAGGGCCGGCTCAAGGTCGTGCCCGCCCTCTACCACCTCGACTCCGGCAATGTCGACCTTCTGAAACCGGCCACTCCGCTGGTGGAGACGGCACATCACTGAGGCCGGTGAGCCGGATTGGCGGCACACTGGACCCATGGACGCCCAAGAATTCCGCCGCCTCGGTTACCAGCTCGTGGACTGGATCGCGGACTACCGCGAGAACCTCGAGCGCCTCCCTGTGATGAGCCAGGTCAAGCCCGGCGAGATCCGGGCCGCCTTCCCGGACCACCCGCCCCTCCACGGCGGCCGCGTGGCCCAGGCCCTGGCCGCCCTGGAGCGGGATGTACTGCCGGGCATCACCCACTGGAACCATCCCTCCTTCTTCGCCTACTTCCCCAGCAACACCAGCTACGCCTCGATCCTCGGTGACCTGGCCGCCTCGGGCCTGGGCGCCCAGGGCATGAGCTGGCAGACCAGCCCCGCCGCCACGGAAGTGGAGGAGGCCGTCATGGACTGGCTGCGCCAGATGGTGGGCCTGGGCCCTGCCTTCACCGGCGTCATCCACGACACCGCCAGCACCGCCACCTTCACGGCCCTGCTCTGCGCCCGGGAGAAGGTCTCGAATTACGCCCAGGCCACCGAGGGCCTCCAGAGCGGCGAGGCGCCCCTGGTGGTCTACGCCTCGGACCAGGGCCACAGCTCCATCGAGAAGGCCGCCCTGCTGGCGGGTTTCGGCCGCAGCTTCCTCCGCCTCATCCCCACGGATGACGCCCACGCCATCCGCCTGGACCTCCTGCAGGCGGCCCTCGAGAAGGACGTGGAGATTGGCCTCCGCCCCTGCGCCCTCGTGGCTGCCGTGGGCACCACCGGGACCACCGCCCTTGACCCCGTGGCCGCCATGGCCGATCTGGCGGAGAAGCACGGCATGTGGCTCCACGTGGACGCGGCCCTGGCGGGCACGGCCATGGTGCTGCCGGAGTGCCGCTGGATGTGGGAGGGCATCGAGCGGGCCGACAGCCTGGTCTTCAACCCCCACAAGTGGATGGGCGTGGGCTTCGACCTCAGCGCCTACTACGTGCGCGACCCCCAGCACCTCATCCGCGTGATGAGCACGAACCCCAGCTACCTGCGCACGGCCCAGGACGGCCAGGTGAGCAACTTCCGCGACTGGCACATCCAGTTGGGCCGGCGCTTCCGGGCCCTCAAGCTGTGGTTCTACCTCATGGACGTGGGCGTGGAGGGCCTCCAGGCCCGCCTGCGCCGCGACCTGGCGAACGCCCAGTGGCTGAAGGAGCAGGTGGACGCTGCGCCAGGCTGGGAGCGCCTGGCCCCCGTGCCGCTGCAGACCGTGTGCCTCCGCCACGTGAAGCCCGGCCTCGACGAGGCCGGCCTCGCCGCCCACAACCTGGACATCGCCCGCCGCGTGAACGAAGGTGGGAAGGCCTACCTGACCCCCTCCGTCCTCAAGGGCACCCAGATGCTCCGCGTGAGCATCGGCGCCGAGGCCACCGAGCGGCGGCATGTGGAGTTGCTCTGGGAGGCACTCTGTACGGCCGGGCATTGAACCAGGCCTCAAAACGCTATCGCACCTATTCTCCCTGGCAGGAAGAACGGCTGCGCCAAGGGGCGCGATGGCTGTGGCCCTCCTGAGGCCACGGTTCCCCTTGGAGCGTTCTAGCTGCTTCCAGCATTGTTCCTGGGATGGATATCAAGTCGGCCTCCGAGGGGAATCGAACCATCGCAGGCCCTGGATCCAGAGAAGGAGGTCATTCGACTGCCACGGGTTCTGCGCCTCCTAGTGCCGTATCCCGCTCCCGCAGCCAAGTGTCGATCTCCACCGGGAAGGCGTAGACAGATCCTCGCTTGCGGTGCAGGTGCCGGTGTACGGGCAAGCGTTCCTCCCGTTCCCAGCGCTGCACTGTGGGGATGCTCACGCCCGCATAGGACGCGATCTCCTTCCATGAACGGAGACAGGCCCGGCCCAACATGAATGATTTGCCGCTCTGGGTTTCCATCCATCGAATCATTGCCGCACCACCTTGATTCAATTTGATGTGTTTTAAAGCGCTTTGATACTTGCCGACAAGAGCCTACATCTCGACCTTTGAGTAAGCAATGACCCGGTATCAGATGAAATGGTGCCGACTTTTACCATAGGAGGTGACCCATGAATAAGGCCCTAATTATTCTTTCCCTTGCCGCCGGGGCTCAGCTCCTTTCAGGCCAGGACTGCCTCGCCATCAGGGGCCTGGGCCAAGCCCGGCTTCCCGCTAGCGTCCACCTCAATGAAAACGACAGTTGGGGTGGAACGATCTACCTCTCCTTGGACGGCAAGGAAATGCTGGTGGGCGTCTTTTCTGGCCAGGACGGGACGGTCGCTTGGCATGGCCCGAACGGTCTCAATGGCAACGGGAAGGGCGGCAGCATGACCTTCGCCTTCACACCCCAGGGTGACGCAACCTACCGGGACACAATCACCACCTACGTGGTCAACGGCAGTTTCCCAGAACCCCCCGGGAGCCTCTGCTTCGGAACGTACCATGCCTCCCACAAAATCATCGCCGGGACTGGCCGCTTCGCCAATGCCACCGGCACCATCCAGATAAGCGGCACCTTCGTCTGGTTCCCCCTATCCGGCGGTACGGAGGAAGTAGGCTACTTCAACCCCGATTTCTCCGGCTTCATCTGCAACGTGGCGCCGGCGCCCTGAATAACAGCTGTCCCCTAGGTAGAGAATGCAAAGGCCCTTCCTGGCCTTGATCCAAGTATTCCGGCAGATTCCCAAGCAGAATCTCACATGGCCTTGCCAGGGGCGATCATGACCCTGGCAAGGTCTTCCGCGATGTTGAGAGCTTGAGGATCCTTCACAGTGGTTGTTTCCTTTGGCTGAGACAGTCAAGGATCGCAGTGGTCGCCTTTGGTTGCTGAATCACGGAGATACATTGCATCTGCGAGGCACAGCGTAGGCAAACCAGGACATCCACTGAGAACACTTCGAGTAGGAGTTGCGCCCAGGGCACCCAGCGCTGCCGGATGGTCCAGCCAGGGCGGACCTCGCTGAATAGCATGGCCTGTGGCTCCATGTGGACGCTGCCTTGGCGGGCACGGCCATGGTGCTGCTGGAGTGCCGGTGGATGTGGGAGGGCATCGAGCCAGCCGACAGCCTCGTCTGCAACCCCCACAATTTGTCGGGCGTGGAGGGCCTCCACGCCCGCCGCGTTAACGACAGTGACCAGGCCTAACTGACGCCCTCCCTGCTCAAGGGCACTCAGATGCTCCGCGTCAGCATCGGCGCCGAGACCACCGAGCAGCGGCACGTCGAGCCCCTTTGGGAAGCGCTGAAGGCGGCGGTGGTTTGAACCCGTTGCGCCCCGGAACGCCCTCCGCCAGACTGTCCCCCACGATGTCCACCCTCCGTCTCCAGAACCCGCGCCCTAGCCAGCCGCCCCCCGGTGCGCCGGCAGGAGAGGGTCTGAGCTAGACGAAGGTCGAGCCCACCTCCACCCCCGATCGCACCCGCGGTCGGGGGTTTTCCCTTTCAGGAGTCCGCATGTCCGATGACACCCGCCTTCCCGCCATCGCCCTCCTTGGCTTCGGCACCATGGGCCGCGCCCTGGCCACCGGCCTGCTGGCCCAGGGCCTCGCCACGCCGGGGACCCTCCGCGTGGGCGCCCGTCGCCCTGACGCCGCCCGTGCCCAGGCCGAGCCCATGGGTCTGGTGGCCCAGTCCCCGGAGGAGGCCGCCCGGGGCGCGGAGATCCTGGTCCTGGCCGTGAAGCCCCGCGATGCGGAAGGGCTCCTGCACCGCCTGCGCGACGCCGGCGCCCTGGGCCACCAGCCTCTGCTGATCTCCATCGCGGCGGGGGTGCGGACCGCCTTCCTGGCCGAGCGGGCGCCGGGCTGCGCCGTGGTGCGGGCCATGCCCAACACGCCCTGCGCCATCGGCAAGGGCGTGACCGTGGTCAGCCCGGGTCCCGGCGCGGGTCCGGAGCAGCTGGCCCAGGCCCGGCGGATCTTCGGCTGCCTGGGCGCGGTGCTGGAGCTCGACGAGAAGCACATGGACACGGTCACCGGCCTGGGCGGCAGCGGCCCCGCGTTCATCTACCTCGTGCTGGAGGCCATGGCCGAAGGGGCCGTCATGCGCGGCATGCCTCGGGCCGTGGCCCTGGAGCTGGCCGCCCGCGTGGCCCTGGGGGCCTCCGAAATGCTGCTGGCCACGGGCCGCCACCCCGCCGCCCTACGCGATGACGTCACCACGCCCGCCGGCTGCACCATCGCCGGCCTGCTGGCCCTGGAGGACGGCCGCATCCGCTCTGTCCTGGCCCGGGGGGTGGAGACGGCGGGCCGCGTGGCCGGGGAGCTGGCGTCCTAGTCATTGACGAGGTCCAGGTCCCCTCAAAGTGTGGACAAACCGGAAAACAAACCATGAAGGCGTCATGTTCGAGCCGCTTGAACCCGATGCCCATCTGGACAGGGCCTGCGGGCCTTCCACTCCCATGTTTGCCTTCGACCCTGTTTTGATCGGTTCGTCAAATACCTGGGCTTTCCAGTTGCCATGCCCACATTCCATGGAATTCGCGGGCGGCCCCGCTGGTATCCTGCTGTCCAGGCTCGTCGTCCCTGCGGTTCCGCGGGGGCGACCTTTTCGTATCGGTCCGCCGCGCCCCATCCGCCCTGGAGGTTCCGTGTCCACCCCGCTGCTGTCTTCCGAGACGCCTGCCTTTGCTGTACCTGAAGGGAATCTCGTCCCCGCCAGCGACCACCTGGGCCGGATGATGGCCATCCCGCCCTCGCGGATGTTCCTCATCAACAAGTCGCTGAAGGTGTTCCAGCAGAAGCAGCCCGGCGTGCCCGTCTTCGACGCCAGCCAGGGCGATGGCGGCGCTTCGCTGCCCGGCGTGCCCGAGGCGCTGCTGGACCGCGCCTTCGCGCTGCAGAAGCAGCACGGCACGGCCTACGACATGCCCTTCGGCACCGAGGCCTACCGCAAGGCGGTGGCCGAGACCTACTGGAAGCTGGATCCCGCCACGGGCTGGGGCCCCGCCAACGTCATCGGCACCCAGGGCGGCCGCGACGGCCTCCAGAAGGCCTACCAGGCCATGCTGGCCCTGGGCCATGGCCGCCAGGGCGATGTGATCGTCGTCAGCCGGGTGCCCTGGATCAGCTACAACTGGGGTCCCTACGGCGTGGGCGCCAACGTGATGTGGGCGCCGGGCCGGGCCGAAGAGGGCTGGGCCTACAGCGAAGACGGCATCCGGGCCTGCGTGGCCGAAGCCGCGCGGCACGGGCGCAAGGTCGCGGGCCTCGTCATCACCAGCCCCGACAACCCCACGGGCCAGACCCTCACCCTGCAGCGCCAGATCGAGCTCGCGAAGGCGGCCCTGGAGGCCGGCGTGGCCTTCGTGCTCTTCGACTGGATGTACCACGTCGTCAGCGACCACGAGCCCTACGACGTGAACGCGCTCCTGAAGGCCTTCGAGCCCGCCCAGCGCGAACGGCTCATGGTGCTGGACGGCATCACCAAGAGCCTGGGCGGCTCCAACATCCGCAACTGCCACCTGCTGGCCGCGGAATCCGTGGTGAAAACGATCGTCGCCCATGCCTCGCACACCGTGATCCCCTCCTTCTTCAGCCTGGCCGTGGCCATGGCCGCCTACGAGCAGGGCATCAAGGAGGCCGCCGCGCCCATCGTCGGGCCCACCAACGCCAGCCGGGCCTGGCTGCGCGGCTTCCTGAAGGAGCAGGGGCTCCGCCACATCCTGGGCCAGGGCTACTACGCCTTCATCCATGTGGGCCAGGCGCTGAAGGCCAAGGGCTGGGCCGACTCCGAGCCCCTGGGCCAGCACATGGCCGAAGAGGTGGGCGTGGCCGTGGTGCCTGGGGCCTTCTTCAGCCCCTACGGCGCCGAGTGGATCCGCTTCTCCTACGCCACCCCCGTCGAGCGCACCCGGGGCGCCGCCGAGCGGCTCGTCGCCGCGCTGAAGGGTCTGGAGGCCTAGTGTTCGACCTGAACGCCTTCGTCGAGAAGTTCACCCTGGCGCGCCAGACCGCGCTGGAGACCCGCTCCTCGGGCGGCCTCTGCGGCCTGGAGCTGGAGTGGAACCTCATGGACTCCCGGTTCCGCCCGCTCCTCACCGTGGGCACGGGGCCGGACCACATGTCCTTCGTGGACCACCTGCGGTCGAAGGTGCTGGCGCCCTGGACGGAGCCCTACCACCAGCTCGAGGTCTTCCACTGGATGATCGAGTGGGTGACGCGCCCCTACCACACGCCGAAGGGGACGATCTACGAAGGCCGCCTGCTGGAGGCGGAGCTCATCAACGCCCTGGCCCGGGACGGCCGGGCCTTCGGGGAGCCGCTCTACTACTGGCACGGGAACCTCCTGGTGCTGCCGGAGATCGGCCCCGACTGCGTGCCCGAGTCCTGGCACCTTGCCAAGCGCCGCTACCTCCAGCGCTGCGTCGAGCTCTACGGCACCGAGCTGGCCACGGCAGGGACGCACTCCAACCTCAGCCTGCCGGAGCCCATGCTGGCCTGGGATTTCATGCACTTGCCGGCTTCCGAGCGCGGCGACCGCCACCTGGACGACTACAAGAACCAGGTCTACATCACGGGCACCCGCCTCATGCGGGCCTTCGCCGCACTCTTCATCGCCACGAGCGCCAGCACGCCCATGCAGGCCTCGGAGGAGAACGGGAAGCCCGTCGTTCGGCTCACGCCCTACGAGTCCGTGCGCAACCTCACCTTCCCCAACCCGCCGGTCCTCGACGTGCCGGACCTCAACCGGAGCCACCCGGACTACCTGCGCCTGTCCTACGACCTGGTGCGCCGAGGGGTGCGCTTCGGCAACAACAACTGGATCCCCGTCCGCGCCCGCTCCCAGGCGGAGCCGGTGGAGCGCCTCATCCAGGTCACGAGCGACCAGCTGCACGACATCTACGCCCGGGGCCTCTTCGCCGCCGGCGAGACGCGCAACGTCGAGGACATGGCCGCCCAGATCGAGCGCCAGAACCTCTTCGCCCGCATCGACCTGCCCATGGCCCGCGTGGAGGTCCGCACGGACGACCCCGGCCACGAGCTGGCCCTGGACGTGGCCAACCTCACCCTGAAGCACCTCCTGCTCCTGCGCTTCTACGGCGATTCCGACTTCGCCCGCGCCTTCCGCTACGACGCCGAGGACATCAGCCGGGCCCGGCGGAACGAGGAGCTGGCCGCCCGGGAAGGCCTCCGCGCGGTGATCGAAGATCCCCTCACGGCCAAGCCCGTGCCCATGCGCGCCTTCCTGGCCTGGACCCTGGACCAGCTCCGCCCCCTGGCCGAGGCCCTGGACTTCTGGGAGGACCTCGCGCCCCTCGTCGAGATGGCCGCCGGCGCTCCCAGCACCGCCGAGCGCATGCGCGAGCGCCTGAAGGCCGACCTCAAGGGCTCCGACATCGTGCCGCCCGAGCTGCTGGCCCGGCTGGCGGAGGAGCGCCAGGCCCGCGTCGCCGCCGAGGTCGAGGCCCTCACCGGGAACCTCGCCGTCCTGGGCGCCGAGGAGGACAAGCTCCAGGACTTCCTCGAGCGGGCCCGGGACGAGGTCTCCATGGACGCCCGCGCCCCCATCCGCTTCCAGCCCCGGCCCGAGGCCCTGGTGGAGACGGAATACGCCGACAAGACCGCCGAGATCCTGGCCCTCTCCCAGCGGCTCATCCGCATCCCGTCGGTCACCGCCTGCCCCGAGGAGCGCATCGCGGAGGTGCACCGGGCCGGCACCTTCATCCACGACTACCTGCGCAACCACGGCGTGCCGGTGCGCACCTTCGACGGGGCCATCTTCCCCGCCCTGCTGGCCCACTTCCCGGGCCAGGAGCAGGCCCCGGCCATGCTCTGCGGCCACTTCGATGTGGTGGCGCCCGAGCCCGACGACAGCCAGTTCGAGCCGAAGGTCGAGGGCGATTACCTCTGGGGCCGCGGCGCCGCCGACATGAAGACCGTGCTGGCGACCTACCTGGTGTGGATGAAGGACACGCTGAAGAAGGGTGCCCCCTATCCGCCCGTGAACCTGCTCATGGTGGGTAACGAGGAGAACGGCGAGCTGGAGCCCATGGGCACGCCCCACGTCCTGGCGCGGCTGAAGGAGGAGTCCGGCTACGCACCCAGCTTCTTCGTGGCCGGCGAGCGCACGGGCGAGAAGGGTACCGAGCTCTGGGGCGAGGTCTGCACCCAGAACCGCGGCGTCCTGCGCTTTGAGCTGGTGGCCACCGGCACCCGCGGCCACAGCGGCCTGGCGGGCGGCACCGACCTCACGGAGCGGCTGCTCTCTGCCCGGGAGGCGCTGCGCGAGCTGTTCCCGAGACACCTGACGCTCAAGGCGGAGGACGGCTGGCAGTCCCTGGCCCGCTTCGCCTACATCCAGGTGGGCACGCCCGGCGTCTACAACATCACGCCGGACCGCGGCAGCCTGGGCGTGGAGATTCGGCCCATCCCCCAGGACGACGTGTCGAAGCTGCGCGCCGAGGTCGAGGCCCTGGCCGCCGAACGCGGACTCGAGCTGGTGCCCTCCGCCTGGGAGCCCGGCGTGGCGTGCGATCCGGAGAACCCCTGCCTGCAGGCGCTGCTCTCGGGCATCGCCGCGGCCGGCGGCGAGGCGCCCCTCGGCCGCAAGGGCGCCGGCACCTCCGCCCGCTTCGCCCCCGGCGGCCAGGCCGTGGTGTGGGGCCAGAGCGGCATCGGCCCCCACGCCAAGGGCGAGCGCCATTACATCCCCAGCATCGAGCCCTACTACCGGGCCCTGGAGGGCTTCGCCCGCAACCTGAAAGCCTGACTCCAGGTAGCTCCGGGGAACGTGCCGCACATCACTGTCAAAACAGGTTCATGGGTTCATCCTCCTGGAAGGGTTCCAGTTCGGGACGTCGTCCCCTGGAGCCCAGGAGATTTGAGATGGACGGTCGGCAGAACCGTGCGGCGACGCCGCGGACGGCCCAGGAGAAGCGGCTCGGCGCCCTCGCCGAGCGGCACTGCGCCGAGCGCCTCGCGGCCCTGCGCGACCGGGGCGCGCTCCTGCCGGTCTGCAGCTGGTGCCGGCGGATCCGGGACGAGGCGGGGCACTGGACCCGGCCTTCCTGCGGCGATCCGGAGGCGGCCGGGGTGGCGATCACCCACGGCCTCTGCCCCGACTGTCGCCGGAGGCACTTCCCCCGGCAGCCCCAGGCCGCCTGAGCCCATCAGAAATCCAGGTTCGCCGTGATGCGCGTCCTCTCCTTCCGGAAGGCCTCGAGGAACTGCGCGATGCGCCGCTCGGCCTCTGCCGGGTCCGTAACGCCCAGGTTGAGATTGAGCAGGTCCACGTACCAGGGGGCCTTCACGGGGCTCTGCACGTAGGCCTGGACGATGGCCCGGGCCACGGGGAGGGTGGTGTCCTTGGAGTCGTCGTGGACATCGCGGTTGCCGGCCATCCGCAGCTTCGCGTATTCCTCCTCCAGCAGCCGGTCGAAGAGGCTGCCGGTGAAGGGATCGCCCGCGGCGGTGCCCGTGGCGGCGTCGGCCTCGGTGAAGGTCGCGCCCTTGTGCAGCCACTCCCAAAGGATCGAGAGTCGGATCTCCCCCGTGGCCATGTCCTCCATGAGGTAGAGCACGTCGTCGTTGCCGAAGTGGTCCGCGGGCTTCAGGGCCGCGGCCTGGAAGCCCCGCAGGAAGGCGTTGCCGTACTGCAGCGCCACGGAGAGCAGGTCCCGGGCCCCGGCGATGGTGCGGGGGGCCGGCTCCAGCCGCAGGAGGCCCGCGGCGTCCTCGGGCCCGTAGGTCAGGGGCGGGAAGGCCCGCCCCATCTGGTTCGCCAGGCCCGCACGCTCCCACACGGGCCGCACGATGTGGACCATCTTCCAATGGGCCACCCACTTGCCGGAGGCGCCCTCCCGCTGCTCGCGCTCGGCCCCGGCCACGGCCCGCTTCATGCTCGCGGCCACGCCGGCTTCGGAGCCCACGGGGATGTTCGGTTCCATGCCGCCCTGCCAGAGGGCGAAGCGGCCGTTCCGGTCAGGCGTGTTCACGGCCCTCCGCACGCGGTCCTCGTAGGTCCGCATGTAGCCGTAGGTCATCCCGATGGCGCTGATGTCCGGGTTCACGAAGGCTGGATCCCAGGCCAGGGCGTCGGAGACGCTGTTGATGTAGTCCCAGCGCCCCGTGTTGAAACCCACGAAGTGCGGCGCCAGCGCGGCGCGGATCTCCATGAGCTGGAAGCACTGCTCCAGCTGCTCCACCAGGACGTAGACCTTGATCGTGCCCGCCGGCAGCCCCAGGTGCGCCTGGAGGGCCAGGAGCAGCGCGTTCCAGTGGGCGGCTTCCTCCGCCGTCTGGACCTTGGGCAGGTAGAGGGCGATGCTGCGGCCCGCGGCGCGCAGGGCCCCGGCGTTGTTCACCACGTAGAGCACCAGGTCCGCGATGGAGGCCGAGAAGCCCTGGCCGTCCACCCGGAGGTGGCGGTCGTCCAGGTGCAGGCCCCGGGCCCGGTAGAGCACGGTGGTGAAGTCCAGCTGCTGCCGCCAGTCCGCGATGATGGGACGGCCGAAGAAGCCTTTGGCCCACGCATTCATCTCCGCCGCCACCTCTTCCGCCACCTCCAGGAAGAGGGGATCCCGGGCGAGGGCCAGCTTGAGGTTCCGGTGGTTGTCCAGGGACATGGTGTCCACCTGGCCCAGGGCGTCCTCGCCGTCGAACATCCAGCCGTCGGCCCCCGAGAGCAGGGCGTAGGCCACGTTGCGGATGCCGGAGCGCACGCCGGACCGGGGCTTGGTGGCGGGCCCCGTGCCCTGGATCCACTGGCGGGTGAGGTCGGGCGGGATCACGGCACCGTCGAAGGCCCCGGCGCGGGCGTCGGCGACGGTGATCGCCGTGCCCGGGATGACGCCGGCGGGATCGAGGAAGCCGATGCGCTCGCCCGCCTCGGCACGCCGTTTCCGGCGGGCCAGCCGGGCAGCCATCAGCTCGCGGCGCCGGGCCTCCAGGGGGGCCAGGGCCTCGAGGGCACTCAGCACCTCGGGTGTGAGAACGTCCGGGTACGCCTCCAGAATCCCGGCACGGCATTCAAGGCTCGGGGCCATGGCTTCCCTCCCTGGGCCAGCACCGACCGCGCCGCCCACCCCCATCTTCAGGGAAACCCTGTGGCGACAGAAGCCCCGCCTTCAGCCCCGGAGGGAGCGGCCCACCTGCAGCAGCCGGCAGACCCGGGCCGCGGCGGCCTCCAGGAGCGGGGCCCCGGCCGACAGGCAGGCCTCCAGACTCATCGGCCCCGGGGGAAGACCCGCGAGCGCATCGATGCCGCGACCCAGCACGGCGTCGGCGTCCTCGCCGAGCCCGCCCGAGAGGCAGACCACGGGCACGCCCTGCCGCTTCGCCGCGGCGGCCACGCCCACCGGAGCCTTGCCCATGGCCGTCTGGGCATCCGTGCGTCCCTCGCCGGTGAAGACGAGATCGGCCCCCCGGACCTGGTCCTCGAATCCCACGGCCTCCAGTACGATCTCGACGCCAGGCCGGAGCTGGGCGGGCGTGAAGAAGAGCAGCCCGGCGCCGAGCCCGCCGGCTGCCCCGGCGCCGGGGGTTTCCGCCACCTCGCGCCCCGTGTCCCGGCGGGCGATGCGGGCGTAGGTCGTCAGCGCCGCATCCAGCTCCCGCACCACCTCCGGCGTGGCACCCTTCTGGGGGCCGTACACGGCCGAGGCGCCGCGCGGTCCGCAGAGCGGATTGTCCACATCGCAGGCCACAAGAAGCTCCGTCTCTGCCAGGCGCGAATCCAGACCCGCGAGGTCCACCCGCGCCAGCCGCGCCAGAGCGGCGCCGCCCCCGGGCAGGTCCCGGCCGGCCGCGTCCAGGAAGCGCACGCCCAGGGCCCGGGCGAACCCTGCGCCCCCATCGTTGGTGGCGCTTCCCCCGATCCCGAGGATGAGGCGCCGGAGGCCCGCATCCAGGGCCGCCTGTACCAGCTCCCCGGTCCCGGAGGTGTCCGTGAGGCGGGGATCCCGCCGCTCCTCCGGCACCAGGGTCAGCCCCGAGGCCGCGGCCATCTCCACCACGGCAGTGCGGCCGTCCCCCAGCAGGCCCCAGGCCGCATCGACCGGCTCCCCCAAGGGGCCGCGTACCGCCGTCCGGTGCAGGGTCCCGCCCGTGGCGGCCACCAGGGCCTCCACCGTCCCCTCGCCCCCGTCGGCGATGGGGAGCTCGATGACCTCGGCCTCCGGGAACACGGTCCGGATGCCCCGGGCCATGGCCTGCGCTGCCGCCAGGGCCGAGAGGCTGCCCTTGAAGGAATCCGGGGCCACGATGATGCGCAAGGGTCCGCTCCCGAGAAAGGTTCCCGTCATCATAGGGTCCCCGTTCACCGAACCGCGTCCCGCCTTTAGGCTGAAGGAATCCATGCGGACCCGCCTCCTGACCTGCCTCTGCCTGGCCTGCGCCCTGCGGGCGGGGGACCCGCCCATCGAGGTGAACCCCAATCGACCCACCTTCGCCACCCCGGCCCTCACCACCCAGATCGGCGTGGCCGAGCTGGAATGGGGCGGCCAGCAGAGCGAGCTGCGGGACGGCAGCTCCACCTTCGGGACCCCCACCCTCCTGAAGCTGGGCCTGATGAAGGACCTGGAGCTCCGCCTGGCCACGCCCGGCTACCTCCGCCTGGCCGCTCCCGGCACGGAGACGGTCTCGGGCCCCGGGGACACGAACCTGGGCCTGCAGTGGTGCTACCGGCACGACGGCCTCTTCGGCCTGGACCTGGCCGTGCAGGCGAACCACACCTTCCCCACCGCCAGCGCCGCGAAGGGCCTGGGGAGCGGCGCCCCCAGCGACGGGCTGGTCCTCCTCTTCAGCCGGGACCTGGGCCCCTGCCACCTGGACGTGAACCTGCTGGAGACGTGGATGGGCCGCCCCCCGGACAGCGGGGGCGGGCGCGTCCGCCAGCCCGCCGCCACCGCCTCCCTCAGCCGGACCCTCTCGAAGACCTGGTCCCTGACCGGTGAGGTGTACACCATCGGCGGCACGGAGCTCAATCCGCGCGTCGTCTCCAACCTCTGGGCCCTGGCCTGCAAGATCTCGCCGCGGCTGGTCCTGGATGCCGGCCTGGACGTGGGCCTCACCCGGGGCGCCCAGAAGGTGACGCTCATGGCCGGGCTCACCGTGGGCCTGGCCCGGTTCCGTCCGGCGAGGTGAAGCGCTCCTGCGTCAGCGAGCCAGGGTCACGTCTCCGGCCCAGGTCGAGGCCAGGAGCATGAAGCCGCCCCTTCCCTGCCATCCGAAGCTCCGGAAGAGCCCGCTCTTCTCGCCTCCGAAGGCCGTGGCGTGGATGTCCCCGGCCCACACGGAGGCCTTCACCCGGCCGTAGGCCTCGGGATGGGGTACCGACACCCGGAGGTCGCCCGCCCGGATGAACAGGTCCTTGTTGCCTTCGATGGGCCCCACCCTCAGGTCGCCGGCGGTGAGGCGGAGGTGAAGGTCGCAGCGGGCCGGGACCTCCACCCGGACGCGGAGGTTCTGGTGGGAGGCGTGCGCCACGGAGAGGCGGGCCTGCGACCCCGAACCCTGGAGCTGGATCTTCGGCTGGCCGGTCCCCTCCGCGGTCCAGGTCACGACGATCGCATCCGCCGGGCCGGGGCCGATGTCGTAGTCGCCGGCCTCCAGGTCCAGGATGAGCTGGCCTCCCGGCGCGAAGGCGATCTGGGCCTTCGGGGCGGAACCCTGGGCGGACAGGACCAGGCCCGCGAGGGCGAATGCCGTCAGGCGGAGGGCTCGGATCATGATGGACTCCCTGGCATCCTCTACGGGCCGCTGGAGTCGGCGTTTATCCTCAGCACCCGCCCCAGGAACCGGCTCTTCACCTGCTCGGAGGCGAGTGCCTGCTTGAGTGGCGGCAACCTGAGCACCGCCCCCAGGAGGGCCGCCACGGCCCGGTGGCCGTACCCCGACTGGCCGTCCACCAGGAGCTCCGCGAAGGTCCCCCGCTCGATGGCCATCATCACGGCGCGGTGGGCTGTATTGGCGGGCGTGAGCAGCCGCCGCCCCCGCCGCCGGAGGCGGATGGCCTGGCGCGTGCAGGCCCGGGCACACACCCCGCAGCCCAGGCATCGGTCTTCGTCGAGCCGAGCCCTCCGGGCGGCGGGGCGCTTCGGATCGTGGGCCGAGACCAGGCCCAGGGCGTCCACCGGGCAGGCCCGGATGCACTTCCCGCAGCCGTCGCAGCCTTCCTCCGCCAGTTCCGGCAGGTAGGCGGAGGTGTGGACCGGCTTCAGGAAGGCGTAGCGCCGGGCTGCGACCAGGGCCTCGCAGCAGCACCCGCAGCAGTTGCAGATGAAGCCCACGTCCTCGCGGACGTTCTCGCCGAACTGCACCAGCCCCCGCGCCCGGGCCTGCTCAAGCAGATCCAGGCACTCGCCCGCCTCCACGCGCCGGGCCACCCCGTGGCGGGTGAGGGAATCCGCGGCGGTGCCGAAAGTCATGCAGATTTCCATGGGCGCATCGCAGGCCCGCCCCAGATGGGTCATCTTGCGGCGGCAGTAGCAGTCCGAGATGCCGATCACCCGCGCCCGCCGGACCACCTCCGAGGCCCGCTCGAAATCCAGCACCTCCAGCGATTCCCGGGGAATGCCCGCCTCGTCCACGAAGACCCGCCCCATCTGCGTCTCGCCCCGGAGCACCAGGGCGCGCAGGAAGTCCTCCTCCACGTTCAGGTACTGGTGGAACAGCTCGGAGAGCGCCTTCTGGTCGATATCTCCGCGCACGCGCATCAGGGAGAATTCGAAGAAGCCGGCCATGGGCGGTGGCAGGGCGTAGCGGGTTTCGCCGTCCTTCACCAGGTCCAGGAGCATGGCCCTGTCCGCCAGGCCATCGAGGATCTTCCGCGCCTCGGTCTCGGGCAGCTTCCAGAGGGCCGCGGCACGGCGGGCCGTGAAAGGCCGGATGGGCACCTGGGCCAGGAGGCCCGCCTCCCGCGCGCTCACCAGCAGCCGCAGGATCTGGAACAGCCGTTCCGTGGGCGGCGCTCCCTGCGGGAACCGGTTGAGGCGCGCCACGAAGCGCTCGTAGGCGCCGTCCCCCGGTTTCACGATCCGCGAGGCCATGGCAGCCTCCCGTACCAGGATACGCCCGGACGCGCGGCGGGCGTCCGTGTGCGATGATGCCCGTCATGGACGCGCCCCTCTCCGTCAAGCGCCTGCTGGAGCAGGTCAAGGCCCGCCTCGAGCCGCCCTTCGCCGCCGTGTGCGTGGTGGGGGAGGTGTCGAACTTCCGGGGCTCGGGCCGCCACTGGTACTTCACGCTCAAGGAGGAGGGCGCCGCCCTCCAGTGCGCCGTGTGGGCCGGCCAGCAGCGGTTCCTGGCCCACGTGCCGGCCAACGGCCAGCGCGTGGTGCTGAAGGGCAGCCTGAACCTCTACGTGGCCGGCGGCAGCCTCACCCTGGCGGTCACCCACTGCGAACTCGCGGGCCAGGGCGACCTGCAGGCGCGCCTGCGGCAGCTGGAGGCGGAACTGCGGGCCGCGGGGCTCTTCGACCGGCCGAAGCGGCCCCTGCCCCGGTTCCCGCTGAAGCTCGGCGTGGTGGCGGCCCTGGGCGGCGCGGCCCTGCGCGACGTGCTGGAGGTGACGGCCCGCCGGGCGCCGGGCATCGACCTGCTCGTGGCCCCCGCCGCGGCCCAGGGCGAGCGCTGCGTGCCCGAGACCCTGCTGGCGCTGCAGGAGGTCCAGGATCCCTTCTGGGGCTGCGAGGCGGTGCTGCTGGTGCGGGGCGGCGGCAGCCTGGAGGACCTCTGGGCTTTCAACGACCCGGCCCTGGTGCGGGCCGTGGCCGACTGCCGACTGCCCGTGGTCACCGGCGTGGGCCACGAGATCGACACCACCCTGGTGGACCTGGCCGCCGACCGCCGCGCCGCCACGCCCAGCCAGGCGGCGGAGCTGGCCACGCCGGACCGGGCGGCCCTGGCCGCCGAACTGCACCGGCGCGGCGAGGCCCTGGCGGCGAAGCTGGCCTGGCGGCTGCGGGGCTTCGAGACCACCCTCAACCTCCTCACGGACCGCGGCCTCATCCGCGCCGAGCCCGCCGCCGCCGCGCAATCCCGGCTCGAGACCCTGGCCCACCGCCTCGAGCTGGCCCATCCACGCCGCCGCCTGGACCAGGCCGGGGGGCGGCTGGCCCTCCTCCGGCAGCGTCTGACCCATGCCGCCACGGCGGCCGCGGGGGAGGCCGATCTCCCGCGGGTGCGGGAGGCCCAGCGCCGTCTCGCGCCCGCCATCCTGAGGGCCTGCCAGGCCCGGGACCAGCGCCTGGCCGTGGGGCTGGAGCGCCTGAAGGGCCTGGATCCCACGGGCCCCCTGGGCCGGGGTTTCGTGCTGGTCCGCGATCCCGGGGGCCGACCGGTCACTTCCGCCGCCCACGTGACGGCGGGCAGCCCCCTCCGGCTCACCTGGAAGGACGGCGAGTGGACCGCCCGGCCGGAAGCGCCGCTGGAGGGCTGATCCGCCGCGGCAGAGATGACAGCCGTCACAGGGGAACTGTGGGTAGATTGCACCCAACCAGGTCGCTCCCTCCCGGTTCAGTCCACCGCCAGGCCCCCAGGACGCCCCCATGACCGCCCCCGCCCCCGCCCGGTCCGCCCTGCTGCGATGCCTCCTGGCCGGAGCCCTGCTCCTGTCGGCCCTCGGGCGCCTCGAAGCCGCTCCGAGCCGCCGGGTGCGGGTGGGGATCTTCCCCAATCCCCCGGCCACCTCCATAGACGCGCGGGGACAGGCGCAGGGGTTCCTGGTCGACATCCTCCGGGAAGTGGCCGCCAGGGAGAACTGGGAACTGGACTTCGTGCCCGGCACCTGGTCCGACTGCCTGGAGCGCACCCGCGCCGGCGAGGTGGACCTGCTCCCCAGCGTGGCCCACACGCCCGAGCGGGCCACGTACCTGGATTTCGGGCGGGTTCCGTCCTTCACGGCCTGGAGCATCCTCTACGCCAATCCCGGGGCGCACATCCAGAGCATCCTAGACGTGCGCGGCCGGCGGGTGGGCGTCATGCACGGCGACATCAACGGCGAGCACTTCCGGGCCCTCTGCGCCCGGTTCAACATCAGCTGCACCCTGGTGGACTACCCCACCTTCGACCGGCTCTTCACGGCGGTATCGGCCGGCGAGGTGGATGCGGGAGTCACCGTCAATTTCTACGGATACGCCCACGAGTCGCGCTACGCCATCCAGCGGACCTCGGTGATGTTCGACCCCTTCGAGATCTATTTCGGCGTGGCCAAGGGCCGGAACGGGGACCTCCTGGCGGCCCTGGACCAGTATCTGGATGCCGCGCGCCAGGATCCGGGCTCCACCTATCACGGCATCCTGGACCGCTGGCTCGCCCCGGCGAGCAGCCAGGCGCTGCCGCCTTGGGTGGTGCGGACCGGCCTTGCCACCCTCGCCCTGCTCATCATCGCCACCGGCACGGTCCTGGTCTTCCGGCGGCGGGTCCAGGCCGCCACGGCGGAGACGCGGAGCCTGGCCACGGGCCTGGAGCAAGAATTGGCCAACCGCCGGCTGCTGGAGGAGCGCATCCTCAGGGTGGCGGATGGGGTGGGTGTCTCCACCGGCGGCTCCTTCCTCCAGGATCTGGTGCGCCACCTGGCCCAGGCCTCGGAGGCGGACATCGCCTTCGTGGGCGAGAAGGTCGGCCGCGAGGAAGGCGATGCCATCCGCACCCTGGCCGTCTTCATGGATGGGAATGCCGCGGACGGCATGGAGTGGAACCTGGCCGGGAGCGTCAGCGAGCGGGTGCTGGAAGAAGGCATCTGCATCTTCCCCGGCGGGGTCCAGGAGGCCTTCCCCGGGGACCCGGGCCTTCGCCAGACGGGCCTCCAGAGCTACGTGGGGGCAGCCCTGCGCGACTCCGGAGGGCGGGTGCTGGGCCTCATCGGCGTCTGCAATCGCCATCCGCTGTCCAATCCATCCCTGGTGGCCTCCCTGCTGCGGATCTTCTCGGCCCGCGCCTCGGCGGAGCTGGAACGCCAGTACGCGGAGCAGGCGCGGCTGGAACTGGAGCGGCAGATGCAGCACGCCCAGAAGCTGGAGAGCCTCGGGGTCTTGGCCGGGGGCATCGCCCACGACTTCAACAAC
>MTLD01001079.1_pt1 | contig 22521 bp, 17 predicted proteins | sample 1982471 | NCBI WGS metagenome assembly MTLD01 (sample SAMN05712604, study PRJNA340218) | biofilm metagenome | isolation source: sample SPM anode biofilm adapted to -50 mV | place: USA | collected 2012-02-03 | reverse complement strand
ATCTTTCAGTGGGTTATGAGGGGGATGGGGTAGTTATTTACCTCTGAATACGTAACGTATTCGGAAACACATAGTTCCAAAAAACTCAAAGCGCGTACACGCGGCTGATAGCAACCGTGGGTATGCGCTTTTGTTTTCAGCGTTTTTTATTGGTTACCAAATAGTAACGATAGTCTTGATTTTGTAATTTGTTTTTTTGTAGCAACATATTTACGTATAATGCTTTATTTTTGTTTTTTTTATTTTAAAAAAAACATGTAGTAATAATTGTGTGTGGTTGTTTATGTGTCGGACGTCTCGAGGTGGCTAAAGATTTTCAATAGTTCTGACGATATAGCTTCATGTGCGCTACTGTGCAGTTGCCAATTCCCAATCAGTTTGCGCTCATGCGTACGGGCAACGGTTTAGGAGCGTGGCTTTCCTTTGACAATGTGCTTATATTAAATATCAACGAAGATACGAGAGGAACAACGATGTTCACCACCATCAAAGGCAAACTAATCAGCACGTGCGCAGTCGTATTGATTGGCATTCTGGTTATCATTGCCGTAACGCAGTTCTCAACTGAAAAAATCAAGGTAAACGGCCCTGTTTATGGCGATATTGTGCGCGGAAAAGACCTAATCGCGGATATCCTCCCTCCACCTGAATACGTTATCGAATCATATTTTGTTGTTTTGCAGGCAATGGTGGAGAAAGATGCTTCAAAAATCCCGGCATATCATGAGCGCTTGAAGAAGCTACGCAGTGAATATGATGAGCGCCATGCGTATTGGATCAAGGAACTGCCGGAGGGTAAAATCAGGACACTTTTGCTGGAGACGTCATACAAACCGGCGCAGACGTTTTACGATACAGTAGAAAAACGTTTTTTTCCTGCCTTAGCGGCGCACGACCGCATTCTGGCTGAAAAGCTGTTGCACGATGTTTTGTCTCCAGCATATGAAACACATAGGAAGGCAATTGATGAGGTCGTAACCCTGAGTAATGCCGAGAATGCGGAGACGGAAAAACGTGCTGCCGGGCTACTACGCAACTCTAAGATCATCATGTGCTCATTGGCTTTTCTGCTGTTTGCTTTAGTTATTGTTATATTCTATCGCATTGTTCGCTCCATAACCGGGCAACTGGAACAGGCTGTTTTCGTGTCTGAATCGATTGCGGCCGGTGATTTGACCACTACCGTGAGGGTTACCTCAAGAGATGAAATTGGCCAGTTATTGGAAGCTATGCGGACTATGACCGATAACCTGCGTAACATCATTAACCAGGTATCCGGAACCTCCTCCCAGGTTGCGGCGGCATCCAACCAGTTGATTGCAGTATCTGAGCGGATTGCCAGCGGAGCAGGGGAGGTCGCAGATCAAGCCGGTACCGTTGCCACGGCTGGTGAGGAAATGTCTGCAACTTCCGGAGACATTGCCCAGAATTGTCAGATGGCTGCCGAGGAAGCACAACAAGCTTCAGCTTCTGCTCAGAGCGGTGCCGAAGTTGTCGAAAAAACTGTTGTAATCATGGGCGAGATTGCGGTTAAGGTGCAGGAAACAGCCAAAACGGTTGAAGGGTTGGGGGCACGGGGGGATCAGATCGGCGCAATCATCGGAACCATTGAGGATATCGCTGACCAGACCAACCTGCTGGCTCTGAACGCTGCCATCGAAGCTGCCCGGGCCGGTGAGCAGGGCAGGGGGTTTGCGGTTGTTGCTGACGAAGTGCGGGCTCTTGCAGAACGCACGACACGCGCTACCCATGAAATTGGTGAGATGATCAAAACCATTCAGACTGAAACCAGAGATGCCGTAGCTGCCATGGAACAAGGGGTACTCCAGGTAGAAACCGGCACGATTGAGGCAGGCCGCTCCGGCGAAGCTTTGCGCGATATCCTGGACCAGATCAACGCCGTGACCATGCAGGTCAGCCAGATTGCCACGGCTGCGGAGCAACAGACTGCTACGACGAGTGAAATAGCCGGAAACATGCAACAGATCACTGAGGTCGTACAAAAGACATCCAACGGAGCACAGGAATCGGCCGCCGCTGCAGCTCAATTACATGGCAATGCAGAAGAACTGGAACGATTGGTGCGCCAGTTCAGGCTTTAGCTCGGTATTGTTGCCACGGAAGCATGGGGGTGGAGTGAAAAAACTGTTTTCACTATTCCTGTGCTTCCGTGGCAATCTGCTGTAACAGTTCACCATCCATCCCAATCACTTCCGGGATTTCCTTCCGCAGCATGGAATCCTGTGTCGCAGCCCAGAATTCAGTGATGTCACTCAGGATACGATTAGAGACCAGTTCCGACGCATCTGATTCAAACCAATCTGCCGGCATGGCACTGCTGTAGGCTGGCTCTAAAAATCTGCTATCCATGAGTACAATCAATCCCCGGTCAGTTTCGGAGCGGATGACTCTCCCGGCTGCCTGAACCGCCTTGGCCATGGCCGGAATGGTGTAGGCATATTCAAAGCCGGTGCCATAGCTGCGCTGGTAATATTCCCTCATTTGCTCCCGCTCAAAATCGTAATTCGGAAGCGGTGGCCCGATAACAAAGGCGCCAAGCGCCATTTCACCTGCGTAATCAACTCCCTCGGAAAACGGCCCCCCTTGCACCGCAAACACGATTGTCGGCATGCTTTGGCCACGGAGGTTGTCCAGAACCGCATCTACCTGGCTGGTCTTCATGTTTCGTTCCTGCCTCAGAACGGTAAACCCTTCGGGCACCTTGAAAAGTGCTGCTACTCTTTCCAAAAAATCAAAACTCGGCAGAAAAACGAAATAATTTCCACGTTGCAGAACCACGATCCGCTGAATCGCATCAACGATCCTGGCATAGTTGCGCTCGCGCTGCGAGTACTTCGTGGAGACCTGGGGAATGATCAGAAGTTTGCGTAGCTGTTTGGGAAAGGGAGAGGCAAACTCCGCTGTTTTAACGGTCAGTGAATCAAACCCGGAAAGCTTTGCGTAATAGTCGAACGGCTTGAGTGTTGCCGAGAATGCAATTGCCTGCCCATATTCGGCAAAGCAATCCTTGAGCATTGCCGAGGCATCGCAGCAGGTAATTTTAATCGTACCACCGGCCGTATGCGGGAAATAGCTGGTAAAGAATTCATCACGGTCGGGATTGGCAGCAAGTTCCAGCGCCTGGGAGAATTCGGACCAGTAAAAGCAGAGGCGCAGAATGGCATCCTCTCGCTGGATTTCCACATCGGATTCGAGGTAGCGGGAGAGGAAGGCCCGCAGCCGTTCATCCTGGTCAAGAAAAAGCTTGACCGGCGGATTGATGCGCATCGGCCTGGAACTGCCAGAGGCGCAAAAGGGAATGGTCCGCAGGCAAGTATCGAGCAGTTCCAGGGCTTCCTTCCGGAAAGGGGAGGGCGCACTCCTGATTTCTTCCCGCATTTTTTCCAGAACCTGGGATGAGAGCGCCGGGGAATAATAATCCATGGCCCGTGAAGGCAGGTTGTGTGCTTCGTCAATCACCAGATCCGGTTTTCCCACCTGGTCGACGTCAATATCGGTCATGCGGCCAAATGCGGAACGTGGTGCAAAAACGTAATTGTAATCACAGATGACCATGTCCGCTTCCCGGGCAGCGTCAAGCTGCAGCTCGAACGGGCAGACCTGGTATTGTTCGCCCAGATCGCGAAAGGTACGGGACTTCAAGCGCCTCTTGCGCGCCAGAATAGCGAGAATGTCGTGATGATGAACCTTTGTGTAGTAATCGCGAGCATACTCGCAGTACTCGGGGGTGCAAAGCGGTTCATTCTTGAAGCAGATTTTTCCTTTTGCGGTGATCGTCAGGGATTTGATGTTCGAGCCCGCCTGCTGGAAACGTGTTGCCGCGTCTTCGGCAATTGCGTGCTGGCTGTTTTTGGGGGTGACATACACCACTTTCTGGCCCCGGCCCAATGCATCCTTCAGTACGGGATAAAGCACCCCAACAGTTTTTCCGAGCCCTGTGGGAGCCTGGATCAACATTGGTTGTCCCTCTTTCATTCCTTCTTCGATGGTTTGCATCAGGTCGATTTGACCGGGACGTTGACAGGGAAAGGGGAATGCGAATGAAGCAGCGGCCTTCCGTCGTCTGGCTGTGCGCTTCTCGGCCAGTTTGGCCTCCGTAACCAGTTCGGCGAGACGTAATTCCAGCCATTGTTCGTAACAGGGGATATCAAGGAGGATCTCCAAGTCCTCGCTCTCTTTGCTGCGGGAGGAAACAAGATGGATGGAAAGGCGGGGAAGTACGTGATGCTCACGCCAATAAAAGTAGCCGTAGCTTTGCAATTGCAGGCAGTAGGGATGATCCATGCGGTTGGTTGCTAGCCGCCGGGAAAGCTCGCGGATATTGAAACCGGACTTGATTTCCTCGATCAGCGGGGGATCGTGCAGAAAAATCCCGTCCATCCGCCCATCGATCCGAAAACCATATCCTTCCTTCTCGAACAAAGCACTTATCGGGATTTCGGATTGGTACGAGGAATCCGCTTTCGCCCGTTTTTTCTGTACGCGGGAGTGAATTTCTCTTCCCTCGGCAGCTGCGCGACCATAGCCCGAATGGACTTCGATGCTGCCGGTGCGTGGCACCGGTACCGCAAAATCGCGGAGGGGGACAGTTATGAGTTTCATGGCTGCTGTTACATTATCCTGCAAAGGTTACGTGCTCAGAGAAAAGAAGTCAGAAAGAACCAGATCGGAAAAAATGAGGGGAGCGGCAAGGTTGGTTTCCCGTATTTCCAGAAAGAGTTGTACCCCTGAAACTCGCTTTCAGTCAATACTTCGTTGCATAAGTGCATATTCGTTCTCAAAGCGTTTCTCAACCGTGTATGGCCGGAATAACAACAGGGGATTCCCGGATGAGATCCCCTGTTGTTAAACGGGTTGATAGTTTGCCTTGCATTAGCTTATTGAATCCTGCCGGATGGGACAGTTACAGCAATTTGGCTTTTCACTCCTTCATCAACGTCCACCGATATTTCCGATCAGCATTGAAAGGCCGATTTTTGAGGGGCCGGTGCATTCTTGGGGGGAAAATGTACGGAAGAAGACTTCGTCTTTGACGTTCATACCATCGGGAATCTGCGCATAGAATGCATTCTCATTAGAGGCTGGGCCACATTTGACCCATAATGCCATGCCTTGCGGTAATCCCTTGGCTACATACAGGGTGCTAAATAGGTCGTGAGCTGCATCGTATCGAGCCAGATCGGTTTTGGGGAGCGAAAATGTATACCATGTCATACCAACCTCCTGTTTTCCATTTGTTTGTAACCTGAATCCGCGACGCTTTCTTACCTCCGCTAGCCTGAAAGGCCTAAGCCTTGGGCGCTTTCGCGGTATGCGACGATAGGTCGGAGACTCACCTGGACTGACGATTGCAACGGCACAGGCGGTGTTGTGGCCCCGGCTCTTTCAGGCACTCCGGTATTCCAGCGTCGTGGATTCAGGTGCAATGCATTTTTATAAAGGAAATTCATCTGCACACAGATTTTACTATACTGCTGAAATCCGGCATTACAACTTTGCTGATTTATTGAAGTTAAATTAATGGTACATTTTAAGTATAATAATCCCAATTGTAAGGCAGGTTTTACCCGGATAGAGACTTTAGTTGCAAAAAAGTCGGGGGAAGGGGAAGAAAATGGCAACGTTGGTTGGCGTGGGCAGCAGTGATCGTAAAAATCCTGTTGAAGCCGGTAGTGAGGCAGCCCTGAAGGCTCTGGAACGAGCGGGGATCTCAAAACCGGATTTCGTGTTTGCATTTGCCACTGTAGGGTACAACCAGCAGGCGCTGTTGCGATCCATACGCGAGGCAACCTCGGGAGCGCCTCTAAGTGGCTGCTCCGGTGAAGGGGTAATAACACAGGAGATGGCTTCCGAGACTAACTTCGGCGTCTGTGTCATGGTGATCAGCTCGGATGAGCTGCGGTTCAGTAACGCTTGTATCAAGGATATCGGTGACCAAGCCGAAACAGCGGGAGAGCGTTTGGCGCACGAGATAAGCCCGTTCCTTGCTGCTGACAGTATTGCCTGTTTTCTGATGGCCGACGGGCTGGTTTTTAACTTCGACTCTTTTCTGGCGGGATTCGAGAAAGCTCTCAATCGTGAAAGCACGCTTCCCATTTACGGAGGATTGGCATCAGACAACTGGGTTTCCCGGAGAACCTTTCAGTATCATGATGACGAGGCCTTTTCCGAAGGTATCAGTTGCGTGGTCATGTCGGGAAACGGGAACGTGGCCTGTGGGGTCAATCACGGTTGTGTGCCGGTAGGGACCCGGCGTACCATAACCCGCAGCAAGGGCAACATCATTTACGAAATAGATGGAGTTCCGGCTCTGGAAGCCTTGAGGGACTATTTCCCCGAAGGGTGGGAGCGCCAGTGGAACAAGATTTCCCTGAACCTTTGCCTTGGGTTCAAGACTCCGGAGTCCATCAAAAAAGGGTATGAAGAATATGTCATCCGCTACATGATGGGTAAAAACGACGAGCAGGGGTATGTAACCATCCAGTCGGAAATCAAGGATGGAACGGAGCTTTGGCTTGTACGCCGCGATAAGGAATTGATAACAAGCGGCATCCAAAAGGTATCCCGCCAGATACATGGGCAATTGAATGGAGCGAGGCCGAAATTCGTGTTTCAATTCGAATGTGTCGGACGGGGAAAGGTTGTTTTCCGCGAACGGGAGAAAATAGAACTGGCCCAATCCTTGTGGAAGGATTTCGGAGACGACATACCGTGGATGGGGCTTTACACCTACGGGGAAATCGGACCGATTGCGAACACCAATTTCCTGCACAATTTTACTTCAGTCATCGTCGCCGTATACTAAGGGACTCTGAATCTGTACGTTCCGAGACCCAGACGGGAATAATCATGGATGAATCGTTGGCCGAAAACACATTGCAGCAAAAAAGCCGGATAGAGGTATTGGAAGAAGAGAACGAGGCTCTTTCCCAGCAGGTGAGGCGCTTGATAAAAGCAGAGGGCAGACTCTATGAATTTCAGGAACAACTCGATGCCCAGCTTAAGGAATATGCCGGGCTTTATGAGTTGAACAAAAAGCTCAATACGGTCTTCGAACTTTCGGATGTATTCACCAGTGCCGTTGCATTTGCCATCAATAATCTTGGTTTCGAGAGAGTCCTGTTTTTTCACCGGAATGATACGATGGATAGTTACATCGTATGCGCTGTCGATGGATATTACGATCTGGGGGAAAAGGATGCCGTTATGTCGCTTGCCGTCTCTCGGGATGATCCCCTGTTGGCATCCCTGTTTGACGGATCCGGATATCTTCTCTGCACGGAAGAGTGCTGTCAGAACGTTCTTACCGAATACCGCTCTAAGATGCGAATGGATGAGTACCTGATCCACCTGCTCGGTTCCCATACGCAACCTTTGGGGTTGTTGGTAGTGGGAAATTCCATGGAAAATGCCGGCTTCTACCGGCGGGTGCAAGCAAACGAAAGCACGTTGCTCAGTGTCGGCACTTTTGCGGAACTGCTCTCCTCTGCGCTGGAAAACACGTTCTACTACGCGAAAATGAAGGAAGCGCTCGAGCAGGAACGGCTTGCCAAGGCAAAATATCACAGCATTTTCGAAAACTCCGTAGAAGGGATCTTCCAAACATCTCCTGAAGGGATTTTCATCAGTTGTAACCCCGCTACCGCTGCTATTCTGGGATACGCCACTCCGCAAGAACTGCTTGGGTGCATCCAGGATATTGAAAAGCAGATCTATGTACGTCCTGAACGCCGCGTAGAGTTGCTGGAGCTGATCTCAAGCGGTCTGGACGTAAAAAACTTCGAGGTGGAATTATACCGGAAAGATGGGAGCGTACTGTGGGCGTTGCTGAGTATTCGCCCCTTTTTCGATGGGAAGGGTACGTTACTGTATCTTGACGGAATCCTCCATGACATTACCGAGCGCAAGTGGGCGGTGGATGCGTTGAGACAGGCGCATGACACCCTGGAACGCACGGTGGAGGAGCGTACGGCGGAACTCAGGTCTGCCAAAGAAGCCGCCGAAACCGCCAACAGGGCCAAAAGCGCCTTTCTGTCGAATATGAGTCATGAATTGCGTACTCCCCTGAACGCCATTCTGGGGTATTCGCAACTGATGCAGAAGGATCCTTCCCTTAGTACCGAAAACCGGGAACAGTTGAACATAATCAATCGAAGTGGCGAGCATTTGCTGAGATTGATCAATGACGTGCTGGAAATTTCGAAAATTGAGGCCCAGCGTGTCGTGGTTGAGATGGGTGCCTTTGATCTCCATGCCCTGTTCAAAGAACTTTACACCATGTTCCGGATCAGGACCGATGCCAAGAAATTGCAGTTTTTGCTGGAAGGAATTAGCGATCTGCCGCTGTATGTGGTTACGGATGAGGGTAAATTACGCCAGATACTGATCAATCTAATTGATAACGCGGTAAAATTCACTGAAGAGGGTGGCATTGTCGTACGGGTTGCGATAAAAAGCGGGAATGACGATACCAAGCGTCTGGTAGTGGAAGTTCAGGATACGGGCTCCGGCATAGGCGAAGGGGAGCTGGAAAAGGTATTCCAGGCGTTTGAACAGACGGCGAGCGGTCGGCATTCCACGGGTGGTACCGGTTTGGGGATGACGATCAGCCGGAAGTATGCCCGCATGCTGGGTGGCGATATTATTCTTTTCAGCCGTTTGGGAGAAGGAAGCACATTCCGCATGGAAGTCGATGTGCAGGAGGGAGGTAAGCCGGATATCAGGGAAAAGACTCATCTACGCCGGATAAAAGGATTGGAACCGGGCCAGAAGATTCCGCGTGTTCTTGTGACCGAGGATTTGGAAGAAAGCCGTTCCTTGCTGGTCAAGCTTCTTAAAATTATTGGTTTTGAAGTGCGGGAGGCTGTTAATGGCCGGGAGGCGGTGGATGTATGTTCAGAGTGGCATCCTCATTTTGTCTGGATGGATATCCGCATGCCGGTGATGGGTGGTCTGGAGGCGATGCGCCTGATCAAGGCTTCCGATGTTGGCAAGGTGATCAAGATTGCGGCGATTACTGCCAGTGGCATGGTGGAGGACCAGGCTTCAATCATGTCGGCGGGATTTGATGATTTCGTGCGAAAACCGTTTCGGGAGCAGGAGGTCCTGGAAGTCATGGCGCGTCATCTGGAGGTGTGCTATCAGTATGAACCTGAAGAGGTGGAAACTCCACCCGAAGGCGTATGCGAGCTTTCCTCTCACCAGTTGGCACTAAGTCTGGATGCGGACCTGTTGGGCGAGCTGCGCAGCGCTGTGCTGACGTTGGATACGGACCGGACTCTGCAGGTGATAGAAAAGATTTCAGCGCAGGAGTATTGTCTCGGCGCAAAGCTGAAAAAGCTCGCGCTGGATCTGGATTACGACAGTTTGCTCTGCCTTTTGGAAGAAGGTGACACGAATCCGGAGGTACCGGCATGACCGGCATTGAAGCCCAAAACAGAGAAGCAGCCCAGATTCTGGTTGTTGACGATACACCGGCAAACCTGAAGCTTTTGAATGAAATGCTCACGAATCGCGGTTACAGAGTGCGTCCGGCCTCCAACGGGCGTCTGGCCTTGAGATCAGTGACAGCGGCGCTACCGGACCTGATACTGCTGGATGTGAGAATGCCTGACATGGATGGGTATGAGGTCTGCTCCAAATTGAAGTCGGATGAATACAGCCGGGGAGTTCCGGTGATCTTCATCAGCGCCCTGGACTCCGTGAACGACAAGATCAAGGGGTTTGAAGTTGGAGGGATAGACTATATCACCAAACCTTTTCAAGAGGCTGAAGTGTTGGCTAGAGTTGAAACACACCTGTCGTTGCGACGTCTGCAAAAGAAACTGGAGGAGCAGAAAGAACGTTTGGAAGAGTGCGTTGCCGAGCGTACGAGGGAATTGAACGAGGCTTTGACCAAGTACCGCGGAATTTTCGAAAACTCGGTTGAAGGGATCTTCCAGTTATCACCAGAGGGGCGTTTTTTGAGCTGCAATCCAGCATTGGCCGATATTTTAGGGTATGGCGGACCGGAGGAGTTGACCGGCGCCATTGGCGATATGGGTGGCAGTTTATTTGTGCATCCAGCGCGGCGCGCCGAATTATCCGCATTGGTGCTGAATAAACAGGATGTGAAGAATTTCGAGGTGGAATTATTCCGAAAAGATGGAAGCATCCTATGGGCGCTTCTGAATGTCCGTCCCATTTTCGACGAAAAGGATAATCTGCTGTTCATTGATGGAATCCTGCAGGATGTGACCGGCCGTAAGGCGGCGCAACAGGTGCTTCTGGAAAATACCCGCATAAAAAGGGAACTGGAAATAGCCCAGGAGATACAACAGTCGTTTCTTCCCGACCAGCTACCCAGGCTGACAGGTTTGCTGACGGCATGTTGTTGTGTGCCGGCCGCCAATGTGGGGGGCGATTATTACGACTTCTTCTATCCCGCTGCCAATATGCTTGATGTCGTTATTGCCGATGTCGCTGGCCACAGTATTGGCTCGGCACTCCTGATGACCGAGACGCGCAGTGTTCTCCATGCCAGGGTCAGCTTTGAAAACTCACCGGGCAAGCTCCTTGGCACGGTCAATAACCTGCTCTACGCGGACCTTTCCCGGGCCGAACTCCTCAACAGTATGTTCTATGCCCGTTTGGACCTCAATAAACAGACTCTGGCCTATGCAAATGCAGGACATACCCGCTCTCAGCTCTTCCGGTCACAAGACGGCTTGTTCGAGGAACTTGACGCCGAGGGGCTGCTGATGGGGGTCAGAAGAGATGTTTCTTTTGAGGAAAAGGAGATCAGGGTGTCGGCTGGAGATATTCTGCTGCTCTACACCGACGGCATCAGCGAGTCAGAGAATGCGCATGGTGAGCTTTTTGGTGCCGGACGTCTTCATGATGTGATTTTAGAACATCACGATTCTCATCCGGACGAGCTGCTGGCCGCCGTTTTTCAAACTGTGTCGGCCTTTACCGGTGGTAAAGCTCACGCCGATGACATGACTATGGTCATTATAAAGGTGGTTTCTCCGACCGATGCAATCTGAAATAGCGACACGGAAGAGGATAAAGAAACGTCGCCATTCCGTTCGTGTGCAATGATTTTCGCACCAAGTTGCTTTCCCAGAATGGAAATAAAAAATTTATCCGTGGCATGATCCCAGGTATACTTGCCGCCGTCTGACAGGGGTGTGCTCTGTCGGGAAACAGTCACAAACCGCTACAAGGAGGAAAATAGTAATGTCACACATTCGGCCCGAGGTAACAGAATTGCAGGGATTCTGGCTTGACACCGGGAGTTCGGTGTGTCCCGATGCAAATTGGGAGCACATCAAGCGTCTGACAAGCGAATACCTGGAGTTTCTTGCTTCATCAAGCGACAGGCGTGAATGTCTTTACCGCGATCCCGCGGATAACCGGCTTTGGGAACTCACTCCCGTTGATCCCAATCTTCCTGCCGGTCCTCCGCTGCTCCGGGTGATTTCATCAGCGCAGGCACGGGAAAAATATGGCGTAAACTTGGTCTGAGCGTTCTCGACCCTTTTGTTTTTCTCCGATAATTCAACGCGTTTTACGTTTGGTCTCCTTGACACTCATCCGGTTCGGGATAAAGTTAAAATATTTCAAATTGCTGATTTTTCTTAATCTACATGTGGGTTGCTGCTAGGTGGGAATGGCTACACCCCCCACGGAGGTTCTATGGAATCGTATTGCAGAAGCCGACTGTTGGCGGGGATGACTATGATGCTCCTCTTTATTATGATTGCTGCTTGTGATGGTGGAAATGGGGCCAGCAACGGTTCGGTCTCCGGCACAGTCAGCAACATTACGACCGGCGCGCCAGTGGCGGGCGTTACCCTGAGCGATGGCGCAGCGTCCGTCACGACGGACGCCAACGGCGCGTTCAAGTTGGTGCGGCCGGTTGGTACGTATACCCTCAGTGCCACGAAAGATGGTTATGAGGTTACGTATCGTGTCTGTTCCGTTGCTTCCAATACCACCACCACGCTTAACTGGGCATTGACGCCGGCTCGTGGAGCGTACGTGGATTATACCAACCTGCCTCCCAGCCAGATGATTCCTGCCGCGGCCAGAAACGACAAGTACACCATTCTTGCCTGGAATGATCTGGGCATGCATTGCGCCCAGGATGACTATTCATATTTCCTGATTCTGCCGCCGTACAATACCCTTCATGTTCAGGTTATCCAACGTGGCGCCGGGGTAATAACCAACGGTATCACCGTCAGCTATGCGTTCCCTAACAAGACCGATTCCACGCTTCACAACAACTTTTGGACATACGCCGCCAAATATGGTTTCAACGTTGCTCCCAACGTTGGTATTACCGGAACTCGCATGGCGGGAAATATGGCGGTTGATCAGAATGGCCTGGGATTTGTCGCCACAGGGATTCCCGTGACCCCGTATGACGATGACGGCACCTGGGATCCCTACGGCGTTGCCGTGATCACCGTGAACGATGGCGTCGTGACGCAGACCGCCAACGTGGTCGTTCCCATCTCAACCGAACTTAACTGCTCCAACTGTCATGGCCCAACGAATACGTTTCTCAATATCCTCCAGATGCATGACAAGCGCAGCAAGACGACCCTGGTTGCCGACCGGGCGGCGGGCAAGCTGCATATGTGCGCCGAGTGTCATGCCGATAACGCTCTTGGAGCCGCGGGGAAGAAGGGGGTATCGAATCTGTCCCTGGCGATACACGGTTTTCATAAGGATAAAATGAATGTCAGCGCCGACCCTTCCATGCCTACATGCTACAACTGTCATCCCGGTCCCAGAACCAGATGTTTGCGCGGGATCATGGCTCATGCCGGAAAGAGCTGCGCGGATTGTCACGGTGATATGTACACCATGACTGCCGTACTGGCGAACGGCCGTCAGCCTTGGCTTCAGGAACCGCGTTGCGGCGATTGCCATGGCGCGAAACACCAGGAAAACAGCAATACGTTGTACCGGAATTCAGTGTTGCGGAACACGCCCGACCCAAAAATGAACGGTAAGCTATACTGCGCGGGATGTCATAACAGTCCGCACGCGGAGTTCGCATCGACCAACCAAGTGGATAATGCCATTCCGCAGACATCACAGGGAGACAGCTACTGGATCTGGAATTGCTATGTGTGCCATACCGATTATATGCCTTCGCCTGCCACGCATATGTGACAAGGTTGCAATGGCACGGGGATACCATGACAAACGAAAGAAGAAGTGCTGCATATCTCGTGGCCGGGGCCCTTTGCCTTTGCGCTTTTTCCGTCGCTGCAGGCGCGGAACAGGTCGCTGCGCAAAACAGTGGCGAGGCCGGATTCAAGGAATACTGCGCCGCCTGTCATGCCGATGGCGGGAATATCATTAATCCGGATAAAACACTTTCAAAAAAGGATCGCGAAAGGAATGGCATAAGAACCGCTAGGGATATCGTTAAAGTAATGAGGAATCCCACCGGAGAAATGACGGTGTTTGACGAGAAAACCTTGCCTGAAAATGAAGCTCAAAAAATTGCGGAATATATAATCGCCACCTTCTGAGTAACCATATGAAAAGGAGAATGGTATGAACAGACGTACTTTTTTGAAGACCGCTGCTATCGGTTCCATTGCAACCGGCATCACCGCCTCAACGGCTTCTGCGGAGAGATTCTTCCCCATCAAGGTCGATCAATCGCTTTTTACCGATATCAACCGCGTTAAGAACCCGGCCAAGAAGACTCCACTCGAAAAGACGCATGCCCCTGTGATTTCGGTACCTGCCTCGGTAAAAGCCGGTGAAGCTTTTACCGTTGAAATATCAATAGGTGAAAATCTCCATGTCATGGGGCCGAGCCATTGGATCGAGTACATTGAGCTTGCTATCGGCAATGAGCCGGTCGGCAGAGCTGACATGCAACCAAGGGGCTTCATGAAACCAAAAGTTACTTTCCTGGTGGCCTTGCCCAAAGAGGTGGCTCCTGCAGGTAAGGTTACCCTAGTGGCGCATCAACGTTGCAACCTGCATGGGTATTGGGAATCAAGTGTTGATATTTCGGTTGTTTAGTTTTTTTGCGGATTCATGGAGTGATTTTTTTATGTGAAAAGTCTAAAATAATATACAGGAAGCAACAATAAATCACCCCGAAGGGGGGATTGCATTATGTCATCTGAATATGAAAAGATGTGCACGGTTAGTGATGAGAGCGAATTGGAGCAGATGACGCATGACGCTCATTTTCTCTGCGAAAGATGCGGGGCAAAGGCGAATAAGGAAAGCAATGTGTGCGTACCGGTTATGATTGAGGAGCCGGATCATTAGAATAGTGCCGACAAGAAGAAAAAAAGGGCCTGTGGAATTCAGGCCCTTTTTTGTCGAAACAATAGATGTGTTGTACCCCAGCTTATCTCTTATCCCTTCCTGACGTAGGGGTTGGAAAATAATTCGATGGCAATGGTTGAAGATGGCCCGTGCCCGGGGTAAACCCTGGTAGTTTCCGGCAGGACGGCAAGACGCTCACGGATCGACCGCAGGAGAACCTCCATAGAACCACCCGGAAGATCGGTTCTGCCTACCGAAGCGTTGAAAAGAGTATCTCCTGTGAAGACCACCCCGGCTTCTGCGCCGTAGAGGGAGCATCCTCCCGGTGAATGTCCGGGAGTATGGATGACCTTCAATCGCTGATCCCCGAATTCAATGATCATGCCGTCGGTCAGGAAACCGTCCGGTTCGGGAGAGTTCTCCACATCCGCCACCCCAAAGCTTTTGCCGGCGTCAGATGCCATGGAAAGCAGGAACGCATCCTTTTCATGGATGAGAAGTTTTGCGCCTGTTGCTTCGATAAAGGCCCGGTTGCCGCCGACGTGGTCGAAATGACCGTGGGTGTCGATCAGATATTTGATGGTTAAACCGAGTTTATTGATGCGGGCAAGGAGTCTGTCGACACTTCCCCCGGCATCAATAACAACACCTTCATGAGTCTTCTCACATCCCAGAATATAGCTGTTGACTTGTAGAGGGCCAACCGGAACGGTTTCAATGATCATGTTTCCGCCTTTGTAGTTTGTATGATTTCAGTATTATTCCGGTTCCGGCCGGATCGTTTGCGGGAGGGCAGTTATTGGCATAGGATATTTATCGTCCAGTGTCAAGAGCTGATGCTTGATTGATTCGTAGATGGCTATTTCGCGTTCATCCGGAAACGTTTTTTCCGTTCTGGTGGCAATATCGAATACCTTGACGTTGATGCATGTATCGGTGTATTCAAGTGTGAAAATTTTCATGTTTGGGAGGTTGTTTTATGCCGGTCTACGAATTTTACTGTTCAGACTGTCACACCATTTACAATTTTCTTTCCCGCCGGATAAATACCGACAAGCGCCCTGCATGCCCGCGTTGCGCAAAACCCGATCTGGAGCGCCAGGTCTCGCGGTTCGCTTTTTCCCGCGGACGTGCGCAAGAGCCGGAGGCGGATGGAATGCCCGACCTGGATGAAACACAGCTTGAGCGGGCTATGATGTCCCTGGCCGGAGAGATGGAAGGGATTGATGAGAATGACCCGCGCCAAATGGCGCGCTTCATGCGGAAGTTTTCCGATACAACCGGAATGCAGTTGGGAGACGAGTTTGAGGAGGCAATGCGGCGTCTGGAATCGGGCGAAGACCCTGAACGGATCGAGGAAGAAATGGGTAGCCTGTTCGATGAGGAAAATCCCTTGGCCGAAAACCCTTTCAGCAGGCAGGGGATGAAAAAGATGAGGCGGAAATACGTGCCGCCTGCCCATGACGAGACTCTCTATGCTCTCGAATGAGAACGAAAATCAAGCCAGCAAAAAGCCGCTCCCCTATATGAGAGCGGCTTTTAATTGATACGCTATGTATAGATTGTTTTGTTTTTCCAATATTTTGTTTAATGGATGCATGCCTTGTTGCCATAGGTTTTCGTAACCGTTTCGGCAACGTCTCTCATATCCCGGCAACTGTCTTTAAAAAGAGCCATTTCCAGATCGTCTTTGATACTGTCAGGTATCGACGCTTCCTTGATAAAAACATTGATATCCTGCCCCTTCGTTATCTGAAGCGGGCCGGTATAGTTGACCTTCAGACCGTCGCTGTATTCGCATTTCATGACTAATACCTCCTTGTGTTTTTCTATTATCGCATATCAGCGCTTGAAAAACCATCAATCGCTTTATGCGATACGCAAGGCTTAGCGGCCATACCCGTTACTTTGTACCTCTTTCAAAATTCCATTACGGAATACCAGCGTATGCAACAGCCGGTCCGGGCCTTCGTTATAGGTCCACTCCTGAACCTCTATATAGGCGGTTCTGCTTCCGCGAGACACGGGTTCATCGCGTCGGCTGACGAAGGAGGGGGCGTCGCATTTTGTCGCAACAACTGCGATGTTGTCGCCAGTGGAAACGATGCTGCCGTTGGGGCAACGGAAGTTATCGGCATATGCCGCGGAAGCGGTCAATAAACAGCAGAGTGTTGTTGCGATTGTTGCTTTCATGATCATCCCCTTTATTTAAAGTAATTTGGCGCCCTTTTTTCAAAGACTCCTGAATTTGTAAGGTGGTTACAATTAGATGATAAAAATATATTTGAATTGGTTTGTGAAAACATTGAGGTGATGCCATGTTAAGTGCTATTCCCATGAAGTCAAGGGAGAATCTGTTTTTTTTTGCTAGTACGAACAGCATAAAAATCCCCATTTACAGCTCGTTGCAAGAGCTTCATGAAAATTCGCGATTCAAGGGTTATACTGGTAGTGTGTTGTGCAGTTATGAACCAGGGAGGCTATATGAAAAACTACGATGTGGACCCATCCGGCCTTATGCCGTCAGAGCGCGACGCATGCGCCATCATATGCTTTATCAGCAAAAGCGGGCTTCCTGCGCACGGCAATCTTCAGCGCACTGTGGAAGCATTGATTAAGATGGGACACCGTGCCGGAGAGATCAACGGCGAAGGGGACGGCTGCGGCATCCTGACTGATATCCCCCGCCTCATCTGGGCCGAGATTCTTGCTGGTGTGGGGCGTAATCCCGATTTGGCGGAGTCACCCGGTTTTGTTGTCGGCCATCTGCTGATCGACCGCAACGACCTTGCCCATCATCCCGATCTGCAAAAGAATATCCTGCAGCGTATTCGCCAGGCTGGTCTGGAGCTGCTCGTTGAACGGCCAGCGCCGGTGCGCAACGAGGTGTTGGCGGCGCGGGCCAGGGAAGGGGAACCGCTGGTGTGGCAGTTGGCGTTGCACGACTCGCTGCCAAAGAACGCAGACAGCCGGTTGTTTGAGCTCCAGGTGGCGCTTGAAGATGAGTTTCCGGTGCAGGTGGCTTCGTTGTCCACCAGAGTTGCGGCATACAAGGTACACGGCGCGCCGGAGATATTGACCCGCTATTATCCCGAACTGAAACGACGCGACTTTGTATCCGCTGTGACCATTGGGCACAGCCGGTATTCCACCAACACTCTTCCCACTGTTCTGCGTGCGCAACCTTTTTCACTGCTCGGCCATAACGGGGAGATCAATACCATTGCGCGTCTGCGTGAGGAAGCCCGCATGCTCGGGATTACCCTGACTCAGGGGGGCAGTGATTCTCAAGATCTGAACCGCACCCTGGAGGGACTGATCTGCCGCTACGGTCTGACCCTATTTGAAGCCATGGAGATGGTCTTTCCGCCAATTTTCAGCAGCATGGACCGCATGGAGGCTGACGGCCGGAACATGTATACCTGGTTCCGGCGATTTCTGACCGCCAGCGCCCAAGGACCGGCCGCTATCATTGCCCGTCATGGCGATCAGTGCGTTTTCAGCGTTGATGCCATGGGATTGCGTCCCTTGTGGGTGGGGGAAACCGACCGCGAGTTATTTGCCTCGTCGGAATTGGGGGTTGTTCCCCACGAAGAGATTATGAGCGATCCCAAACCACTAGCGCCGGGAGAAAAGCTGGGAGTCAAGCTACTGCCCCGGTGTGCGCCCCGGTTGTTGCAGCACCACGAACTGCGCCACGAAGTGTTGAGCAGCTTCCGCCGCCGGATCAGGCTGGAGCCGCAAGCACGCTCGCTGCACAAGGCAACTGCACTGGGCGCTGACCATGCTGGTGCTGTTCAGCCGGCTTGGGCAAAGAGCACGTCGTTGCTGCGGGATAATCTGCTCTCGGCCCTGGCCTGGAAATCCAGCGATATTCAGACTCTGCGGGAAATGGCAAAGAACGGCCGCGACCCTATCTCCTCGCTGGGGTATGACGGCCCGCTGGCGCCGCTTTCTCCATTGCGCCAGAATCTGTCGGATTATTTTAAGGAACAGGTGGCGGTGGTGACTAACCCGGCCATGGATCGCGAACGGGAAGAAGAGCATTTTTCTACTCGGGTCTATATCGGGCCACGGCCAATTCTGCGCGGCGCTTCCCGGCCGGCGGTGGAACTGGAATTGCCGCTGTTGCTGGGTGGGGAGCGCAGGACGGGAGATACTGCTGACGCCAAGGTTGCGCATGACTTCAAAACCACGACCCTTGAGGCTCTGCTGGCACAGGTTGGCAGGGGGCGCAGCCGGATTCTTTCCTGCGGAATGATGCATGGCGAATCGTTGCAGACCGCCCTGGAGCGGCTTGTTCATGAAGCTGTCAGTGCGGCGCATCGCGGTATATGGCTTTTGGTGCTGGATGACGCTCTGGTATTCAGCCGGCAGCAAAGTTTCCTGGACCCCTTTTTAACAGTAGCGGTGCTGCACAAGGCTCTCAAGGAAACATTCGCTGCCGATGGCCGGAATCTGCGCCGGGATGTCTCAATACTGGTCCGTTCCGGGGCTCTGCGCAATCTGCACGACCTGATTTTTTGTGTGGGCATGGGGGCAAATGCCCTTTGTCCCTATCTAATGTGGGAGCAGGCGGCAGAGTACGAAAACGGCGTCCGGAACCTGATGGGCGTACTGGACAAGGGATTGCAAAAGGTGATCTCTACCATGGGGACCCATGAAATCGGCGGTTATGGAAAATACTTCGCTTCCATCGGTCTCTGCAGCCATCTGGCGGATTATTTTGAAACTCCCAATTTCTGCGGCTCGGATGATGGCGGGTTGACTCTGGACCTGCTGGAAGCAGACAACCGGAGCCGTGGCGAGATCGCCCGAAGCAGGGAAAAAGAGCCGGTACCGGCACAGTTCAGGTTTTATCCCCGCATCTGGAAGATGGTCGGCCAAGTGGCCAAGATGGAGGAAAACTATGCCGACCTTTCCCGCCTGATCCAACAACTGGAGGAGGAGCATCCCACTGCTATCCGCCATCTGGTTGACCTGCGTTATTCCGAGGAACTGTCCGTTGATCCCGAAGAGGTGGACACCAGCATTGGAAAGCATAACCTGCCGATCCTGTTTTCCGCCATGAGTTTCGGTTCCCAAGGGGAGACGCCGTTTCGCATCTACGCCGAGGCGGCCCGCCGTCTGAACATCATCTGCATGAACGGCGAGGGCGGCGAAATCGCCGATATGCTGGGAAAATACCGGGAGAATCGTGGGCAGCAGATCGCCTCCGGTCGTTTCGGAGTAACCATGGAGTACCTCAACTCGGTGGATTTCCTGGAAATCAAGGTCGGCCAGGGGGCCAAGCCGGGTGAAGGGGGACATCTGCCCGGTTTTAAGGTGACCGGCAAAATTGCTGCCGCACGCCATGCCACGCCGGGAGTGTCGCTCATTTCCCCTTCAAATAACCATGATCTCTACTCCATTGAGGATTTGGCCCAGATTATCGAGGAGCTGCGCACCGCCAATCCGGTTGCGCGCATCTCGGTCAAGGTTCCGGCAGTCGCCGGAATCGCTACCATTGCTCTGGGAATCGCCAAGGCTGGTGCCGATATCATCAGTATCAGCGGTTATGATGGCGGCACTGGCGCGGCCAGGAAACATGCCATCAAATTTGTTGGCCTGCCTGCCGAGATCGGGGTGGCTGAGGCGCATCGCGCGCTGGTGCAGGCCGGCATGCGGGAGAGGGTGGAATTGTGGGCCGATGGCGGCGCCCGCACCGGCCGGGACGTTCTCAAGCTGATACTGCTGGGGGCCAACCGCGTCGGCTTCGGCACCATGGCCATGGTGATCATTGGCTGTACCACCTGTCGTGGCTGCCACTTGGGAACCTGCCATGTGGGGATCGCCACCCAGATCGAAAGTGTTGCGGAAGCGGAGCGGCAGGGACTTAAACGTTTCGTACCGCGGGTGCTGGAAAATGGCGTCATCTACGAGACCACCTTTTTCCGGGAGATGGCACGGGAGATCAGGATTCTGACCGCCAAGCTCGGTTTCAGACGCACTCAGGATCTGGTGGGGCGCGCCGACTTGCTGCAGCAGGCCCGCGGGTTGGAACAGCTCGATTTGTCTGTTCTGTTGACGCCCGTATCCGATGGAGCCGTTGCTTCAGTGGAGCGCGAGGCCCGCATTATTCGTAAGCCGCTTAACTACTTGACTTCGCTGGTTTCCGGACTGGTGTCGGATGCCTTTGCTTCCGGAGAAGAGAGGGTTCGTTACGATGACGACAATGCCACCAGCTCGGATCGGGCCATTGGCACGCACCTGGCCGGCGCTATGGTGCGAGGGCGCCAGCAGGGGCGTATACCGGCAGCTTGCGAGGCTCAGCTATACTTTCACCGTGACTCCATCCCCGGTAACGGTCTGGGAGCCTTTACCATACCGCATATCGCTTTGCATGTGGAGGGGGGAGCCCAGGATGGTGTCGGCAAATCCACCGCCGGAGGCGAGATCGTGATTCTCAAAGGCGAAAACCGCAATGGCGTAAGGGTAGGGGGATCGGTAGGAAAAGGGCTGGCTTATGGCGCTCAAGGGGGGACATTCATCATCCAGGGGGATGCGGACAGCCGCGCCTGCATCCGGCTTTCCGGGGCTGACGTGGTTCTGGGGGGGCGCATAACTACGCCGATTGACGATTCACTGGGCAACATGGCTGGTCGGGCCAACCTCAAGGGGTTTGCCTGCGAGTACATGACCGCCGGACGGGTGGTAGTGCTGGGCGACCCCGGCCCCTGGCTTTGCTCGGGTATGACCGGAGGTACGCTCTACTGTCACCTTGAAGAAGGCTTTGGGATGGATCGGGCTGCGCTTCGGCGGCGGCTGGCCAAAGGTGCTGGTGTGGAGATACGCGATCTGGAGGAAGAGGATGTGTCCCAGCTTGAGGAGCTGCTTGGGAAGTATCATCACGAACTGCTCCACTCTCACCAGGAGGAGGAAGCTGACTGGCTGGGCGAAGTGATAGCCGGTTGCCGTTCCCGTTTCGTAAAGATCGTGCCGGAAAAGACAATGGTCATGCCGCGCAGCACGGAATAAGTGCTGCTATTTTGGAGAGGTGAGGGAATGTTTGCTTTCATTTCCGGTTTAAATTTGGAATTACTTCTGATATGTATTAAATTTAATTTAATGCTGTGCATATGAACTGACGGAGGGTAGATTATGCCATATCCATTGCTGGCCAGTTATCTGCTGGCAGCCCTGGCTGTTCCTGTTGTGTTGCATTTTAAGTTGTTGCCGGCGGTGTTTGCCGGTCTTGCCGTGCATGTTCTGACAGTCAAGCTGGCCCGGCGGCTACCACTTCGGCGCGAAGCACTGACCCATAAAATTGCCCTGGCTGGAATCATCTTGATTGCCATGTTGCTGGTGCTCGGTTTATGTCTTGGGCTCTGGTCCTTTGTGGAGGGCCACCGCGGTATGTCCGCCCTGTTGGCGGCACTTGCCGAAACTCTGGTGAACTTGAAGCGGAACTTACCCCCTCAGTTGGCGGCGACCCTGCCGGACACAATGGAAGGTCTGCAGGATCAACTTGTTATGATGTTGCGGGAGCATGGTAAAAACATCTCTTCTGCCGGGATGTCGGGGGCCAGGATCTTTGCCCATGTGCTCCTGGGTATGGTGGTTGGCGGTATGGCTACCCTGCATCATTTCAAGGAAGTCGAAAATTGGCCGCCGCTGGCGGCAGGCTTGCATGCCAGGTTGCTGGCGCTTGCTGATGCTTTTGATAAGGTCGTTTTCGCCCAGGTGAAAATCTCGGCGCTCAATACAGCCCTGACGGCGCTGTACTTGGTGGTTGTGCTGCCGTTGTGCGGTGTGCATCTACCGATGGCAACACTTCTGCTTTTGCTCACCTTTGTGGCCGGACTACTTCCGGTAGTCGGCAACCTGATCTCCAACACCACTATCGTTCTGATCAGCCTTGGACAGTCATTGGGAGTGGGTATTGCTTCACTGGTGTTTCTTGTGCTGATTCACAAACTGGAGTATTTCACCAATGCGCGGATTGTCGGTGGGGAGGTTAAGGCCAGTGCCTGGGAACTGCTTTGTGCGATGCTGGTGATGGAGGCGGTTTTCGGATTGGCCGGGATTGTCGCCGCGCCGGTTGTCTATGCCTGGTTTAAGGCCGAGTTGAAGGCTGTTGAGCTTGTCTGATGAAGGAGCAAATAGGGCGGGGGCGGAACTTGATTCCGTAAAAAACGTTCCCTCCCCCCTGGCGGGTGTATAGAC
>MTLD01001924.1_pt1 | contig 22554 bp, 18 predicted proteins | sample 1982471 | NCBI WGS metagenome assembly MTLD01 (sample SAMN05712604, study PRJNA340218) | biofilm metagenome | isolation source: sample SPM anode biofilm adapted to -50 mV | place: USA | collected 2012-02-03 | reverse complement strand
AGGCCATTTACACAAACGATTTTACAGGCTCTATAATTTATGGCTCAATCCATTATTTCCCACATAGCCCCAGCATATCCCACTCACTGACATACGTGGTGTCGTCTTCACACTTACCCTGAAGGGATACGATTTGTTACCAATGCACCCGGAAGTCCTCACGAAAAATGTCTCTCAGAACAAGGTTTGGGTACAGATGAAAGTTGCCGTCGACGGGTCGGAACTCCGTTAGCCGAACGGCAAGGGTGTCCGGGGTGACTCGGGATTTAGAGGGAAGCCGCAGGCAAAACTCCGGCCCGATAAACAGGAACCGCATACGAGGTAGACATGTCCGGGCGAGAAGGCAATGTTCTTCAAAGCCTTATAACACAGCCTCCTACCCGATTGTTATGAAGTGTGAACGTATGTGTGTAGCGATGGCGGCAGGCTGCCACTTGTGTAAATCCCACATCTAAAGAACATCTGCCCAGCTTGTTATGGGTGATATCTTATCAGCCTCAATGAGCTTCATGGCCTCCGCCCCAACGTCTCCCTTCTGCTCATAAGTGTCGGCCGTGCGAAGTTCGCCGAAATCGAGCAGGGTTTGAGATTCTATTTCAGATATATGGGTGCGAAACTCGTCGATGTTAATCTCGGTTTCGCCGGTTGGGCGTCCCACTCTCTTGCGAGGAGTGCTCAGAAGCTTCTCCTGACTTACTAAAAAGCCTGCTGCCTTCAGTCCGTTAGCCCCTTCCCATGCTACTATTTTCCAGAACTTGAACGGAATCTTTACATCATCCGCATCAGCGTATCTGCCGGTCAAGACAGGCCCCTGGAATACACAAAGTTTCTTCTTGTGCTCCACAGCGCCATTTTCCAAAACAAAGCGTTCGACACCCTGCCAATATTTTGCGGATTGATTGAAAAGAAAGTGCTGCGGCGTACAGTTCGTAAAGTGAAACGTGTCTGCATTTGCCCGGATCGCTTCGTCCGCAGTTCCCCAGTTTGGGTCTTGGCGGCGCGTCAAATGTCCGCGGTCGAAATACGTTGACCACGATGAGTAAAAATCTTGTCCGATATAGAAGCTGTCATCAATGCGGGGTTCCGAGAACCACCGGTCACCCGCCTCTTCAGTGTTCGAGCTGGGTTCGCCGGTTTTCCTGTCGATGCTTATGTAGGCCTTTCCGTCTACGTTGGTTGCCGTAAATAACGCCATTCGTCTATCCCGGTGCATTTTGATACTGAAGTGCTCATAGAGAATTTCTCCAGCGTCCGCCCTGGTTCCACGTCCGTTAAGAGGGGCGATTATTGACGGATCTTTCGGTTGCGGGAGGAAAACAGTCTGGCCTGGGATAAATTGGGGATCGTAACCATGCCGGTTCGAATAGTCCTCATCAAGCACAACAGCTTCAGCCCTACCTTGAGGGTTGTCTGCTTTCGGGGAGGCAGTAGCAACCGCCACAGGCGCCCCGGCAGGAGTACCGAGCCTGACGCTGATCTCCAGGGGGACAATGATACGTACAGAAGTTGGGTCTGAATTCATAACGCTCTCCTTTGTTTCCGTATATGATTCCGGGGCACTGATCACGCTGACCGGGTTGCCTACGTCATCATGTATTACAAGCTGCTTGGGGCCCGCTGTGTTGCCGGAAGCCGAAAGGGAGAGAGCTTCCTGCAATAACTGTTGAGTACGCGCACTCTGTTTCGGTAATTCCTCACGCAGCCGCTCAATGATTTGACTGATACGAATTCCTTCATTGACATTGGCAGCTAAGGGCTTGCCATCATCTGACTGATGTTCGAGATACGGCTGACCCCAATGATGAAGAGCTATTACATCCCAGGAGTCATTGAAGACAGGAGCCCCTGATGAACCAATCTCCGTATCTGTTTCATAGTGCAGGACCCGGCCTACCCGTGCTGTCAGCAAGTTATTCCTGATCGCTATTGTTTTCGGCAGCATTTCCGGGTGCTGAACGATGTTGACCGGCATACCGAGCGCGTGTTTATCGTCCCTGTCGCTCAGTGGGCAGTAACCGAAGTCGGCAAGTTGAGAGCCTCCATCCAGCCTGGGACCGACCGCGACAATAGTGAAATCAAGGTCATCTTCTTCGGCTGTCAAAAAGCATGTCTTTGGGGCGAGCACAAATCGCGTCGATGATTGACGCCGTCCATTTTTGTCGTATTCATAGCCGAATTCAATGGTTGCGCCCGCAGCAAGCTCTATGTTGTCGATGACGTGGTGGTTCGTCATGAATAGAGCCGGGCTGATCATAAAGCCTGTACCGGCTTTTTTCTCAGAGCCGTTGACCACAACTAAAGCAACGGCACGGCTAACGCAAGTTCCCTCAGACAAAAATGCCACTGGCTGGAAGTCCTGTGTTGGCCCTTGTATGGACTCTTTGCCGTTACGGGCCTGGAACCGCATGAGCCGGATATTGTCAGGCTCAGCAGACCATGGCTTTGTCGGGTTTTGGGCTGCAATACGCCTTACTTCAAGACGCTTCTCAGCCGATTTCTTTGCCCGCTCTTCAGCAGAACTCGCTATCCTGTTTATTCCCATATTGTCCCTCCTGCCGTATAAGGATTTTTAGAAAAGGGAAGCATTATTGTTTGTTGTAAGTTTGTTTTAATTATGTAAGCCTATGTATTGCTGGTGTGAAAGTCAAGTTACATTGACAAGTTAAATGGTTACGATATTGTTACGATGCTTTTTCTGCTTGATGACGCACCTTCAGCAATTATAAGTTTAAGATAATCAGGCCGACAACGCGGAGTGTTTTTAATGTGACTCATCAAAATTGTGCGTCTTTGAACAAACTTTCCGGCAGCGATCGACAACGGTGTAAGAGCCGGATTAGCCGGTTCTCCCACTGCTGTTTCGTGATAGTTTTATTCCTGTCATTACCGGGACAAGCGTTCGGGCGCTCTCTCAGGATCGGCATTCAGGCAGCGCAATCGCTTCTCGTCTCTCCACCAGCCCGGCTGGCGGTTGAAGACACGGTTGTCCTTTTACGAAAAACATTTCCCGGCGCGGAGATCACTATCAACAGGGCCGACGTTGATGTGCGTCTGGTTCTGCCGGATATGAAAGGCAGTTCGTCTTTCACGCAAGCAGCTCGAATACATCAGCCTTTTTCATTTCCTCGTTTACCTGCACCTGATTCATCCTATATCTGGAAATCTGCACGCACGGCCGGGGTAACGGTTGTACGTCTCACAGCAGTATCACCGGAAGGAGTCGCCTGCGGTCTCTACGGTTTATTGCAGGAAAAGCTTGGAGTACGGTTTGTCCACCCCCGTCAGACGATCATTCCCGCTTATCACGCATGGCCGTTGCCCGCCTTATTCACATTTTCCGGCACCCCCCGTTTTAGACAACGGGGATTTCACATTCATACCCTACACCCTGTCGAACTGACAGAACAGCTTAATGATCCAACTACACCGAATGCTTTTGAAGATGTTTCTGCCTACCTTGACTGGCTGGCGCGCAACGACCAGAACGTCTTCCAGTTTTTTCTCTTGCGCAACATCAATCGGAAGGAGTGGATTAATCATGCACGGCGGATTGTCGCATATGCGCATCAACGCGGCATCCGTTGCGGAGTGGAAATTTCTCTCGCCATGCTTCAGCAACAGGCATTTCAGACCGTCACGCTACTTCGGGCATACCCTCCCTACTGGCAACAGGTCGACGAGACTCTTGCCTGGCTGTTTCAGACACCGTGGGACTTTGTTACCCTTGAGGCGACAATGGGAGAATACCTTCCATCTCTGACTAACCTCCTGCCCACTGTGCAAACCAATTTTGAACGCTTGGTAATGGAGCGTTATAATGCCAGGCTTCTCTATGCGACCCATGTGATCGGACAAACGGTGCGCCGCCCGCTTAATCCCGCCAGCGGTATCCTGATCCACACCGTCATGTGCTATTCCATTTCCGAGCCGAAGGCGCCGGTTTATGGCAACCGGAACCAGCGCTTCATGCTGGAGGCTGCCCGCGTTGAAGCCAAGCACCGCGAGACCTGGTACTGGCCCGAATCATCCTACTGGGTCGGTTTCGACAGCCCGGTGCCTTTGCTGCTGCTTCCCTATCTGGATAGCCGCTGGGAAGACATGGAGGTCATGACGCGGATCGAAGTGACCGGCCATCTGACCTTCACCTCTGGCTGGGAGTGGGGGTATTGGCTGGTGGATTGGAGCATTGCCTGTTGGTCGTGGCGATACACGGATAACGGACAGGTGCGGACCACTTCGCCCCTGTCACGGCTTGCCGAACTGATTCCCGATCCGGTCCTGGCCGCTAACTGGCGTAAAGCCTTATGCCTGCAGAATTATTTTCTGAAGGACCGGGAACTGCTGCGCTATATGGCGGCGCTCACCGCTTTTTCAGAGCTTCCTTTTCCCTTGAACCGTTCATTTCAGCCGGAACCGGCATTTCGCTATGCGTGGCTGTTGCACAATGCCAGCGACATGGTGGCTGAATCCGTGCTCCGGGGGCCGGTGCAGGACCTGGAGAGCTATGCCGCTGCCATGGAAATAATCACATTCCGGCTTGTCGAGCGAATCAGTTGTCTGAGACAAAGTGCTCCGGAATTCATACTGTATGAGCCACTGGCAGAGGAACTGGTAACAGGGCTCCAGGTAAGTGCTTTGCGCGCCAGGCATCGTGCGCTTACGCTCCGGGCGCTGCTTGCCAAACGAAACGCGCATGGCCTTTTCTCCGGGAAGAGCAGTGAATGTGAGTACTTCCTTTCCCAGGCGGAGATGGTGCGTTGGGAGGCGCTGGTTCTTGTCCGCAACCAGGAAACCCGCTATCGCTATCCGGTTGAACTGCTCGCCCAGCGACGCTCAAGCCTGACAGCCTATCCATTTGGTTATCTCTATCCGGCAAGCGTTCTGTTTTTTTGGGAGCGGGAGGAGCAGCAGATCAGGCATGACCGGTTTGATCCTTTTTTCATGAACCTGTGGGATATTCGAAAAATCAGCGGATTTGAAAGTCTGTTTTTCAGCACAATGTTCTGAACACAGGCTTACGGTTTCTACCTAATTTTTGCATCGCCTTAACGTGAATGCAATATGACGATGCTAGAATGCGTATCATGAAATCATTCAAAGCAGATCTCCATGTGCATTCCTGTCATTCCAACAAACCGACCTACTGGGCGATGCGTAAGTTCAATGTCCCAGAAAGCTATACCTCGCCCAAGCATCTCTATCACATCGCCCGTAATCGCGGCATGGATTACGTCACCATAACCGATCACAACTCGATCAGCGGGGCACTTGAAATCGCCCATCTTCCCAACACGTTCGTCAGCTCTGAAATCACGGCGTATTTTCCCGAAAACGGCTGCAAAGTTCACGTGGTGGTACTGAATATCAATGAAAGCAATTTCAACGACATCATGTCTCTGCGGAAAAATGTTTACGAGTTGGTCGCGTATCTCAATCAGGAAGGGATTACTCATTTTCTTGCCCATCCCCTCTACGCCCAGAACGACAAACTGACCGTAGACATCATCGAAAAGAGCCTACTCCTCTTTACCGCCTTCGAGGTGAAAAACGGCTGCCGTGCCCGGCGTTTCAATGATTTTACGGCACGTCTCATTTCGACGCTGACCAAGGAACGCATCGAGCATCTAGCCAATAAGCATGCTCTGCAACCTTACGGTTCCTGCCCCTGGAAAAAGGGGCAAGTCGGAGGCTCGGACGATCATGGCGGCCTGTTCATTGCCCGGGCCCACACGATTGCTGCCGGAGGTGAGTCGATTGGCGCGTTTCTTAGCGCCGTGCGCGACGGAGACACCTGGGCGGATGGTGAGAACGGCGGGCCGCTCACCATGGCCCACAGCCTGTACGGCATTGCCTACAGCTTTTACAAAGAACGCTTCGGCGAACGGCGGCGCAGTTCAACCCCCTTTGTCAGTGCTTTGATAGATCGTTTTTTCGATCTGGGTGCGGATAAGTTGTCACTTGTTGAAAAAATCAGGCTCTTTATCCGCAAAAACCTCCCGGAACCCCACATTACAACCGGCAGGAGTTTTGAAGATATCCTGGACAGTGAATGCAGGCAGTTGCTCAACGACAGCGGGTTTTTGGCAGGTCTCAGGGATGTGGATAAGAACCGTAAGATTTTTGCCGTGACAAGCCGTCTTTCAAACCGGGTACTTTTCCATTACACGAAGCAACTCATGTCGTTACCCGCCACCGCCGGTTTTTTTGACTATCTCAATACATTCGGTACCATCGGCCTGGTGCATTTCCTCATCTCTCCCTATTACCTTGCCTTTCATCACCAGCACAAGAGCAAGGAGCTGATGCGGGATCTCGCGAAACAACTCCCGGATCGCACTATGCAACGGCCGGTCGAAAAAATTGCCCTGTTCACCGATACGCTCGATGAGATCAATGGCGTAGCCATAACAATCCGTCGCCTTATCGCCACTGCCCGCAACAGGGGAGTCGAACTGACGGTGATTACAACAGGCGGTTCAGACGATACTGGGATGGAAGGAGTTAGGAAATTCGCCTCAGTGGGCGATTTTGTCTTGCCGGAATATCCTGAATTGAAACTCAGCTTCCCGCCTATTCTTGACGTGATGGATTTCATCGAAAGAGAGGGATTTACCTCAATCCACGTCAGTACACCCGGCACGGTGGGGCTTCTCGGGTTGTTGATCGCGCGCATGATGGACATTCCCCTGGCAGGCACCTATCACACCGATATCCCGCAGTACGTGCGAAGCCTGACCAATGACGAGTTCCTGGAACAGGCTGCCTGGAACTACATGGTCTGGTTCTACAACCAGATGGAAGACGTCATGGTTCCATCCGTGGGAACGAGAGAACAACTGCTTACCCGCGGCTTGCCGGCCCACAAGATGAAGCCGTTGCCCCGCTGGGTAGACACCGCCCAATTCTCGCCAGCCAGGAAGATTCCGGCCTACTGGGAAGAGCGCGGCATGTCTGCTGGGGTAAAGCTGCTGTATGTGGGACGCGTTTCGCGGGAAAAGTCCCTCGAACTCCTTACCGAGGTTTTCCGTGAACTGGTCGATAGTGGTGCTAATGTGGGCCTTGTCATAATCGGCGATGGTCCTTATCGCCAGGAAATGGAAAAGGCCCTTACGGACTACCCGGCGCTGTTTACCGGCTACCTGCATGGCGAAGAGCTGCAACGCGGCTATGCCTCAGCCGATCTTTTCGTCTTCCCCAGTGCAACTGATACGTTCGGCAATGTCGTACTGGAGGCCCAGGCTTCCGGCCTGCCCGTCATCGTATCCGATGCCGGCGGCCCACGGGAGCTTATGGTCGAAGGGGAAACGGGAACGATATTCCAGGCGGGCAGTAAGGGCGCTCTTATCGCCGCAATCAGGCGTTTGGCGGAAAATCGCCTCTTGCTGGCGGAAATGGGCGAAAAGGCCCGGTCGTTTACGTTGCATAACGCGCCGGACGTGGCTAAGACCTACAGCACCATTCTTCGCACGGATACCGTAATTGATATGGCCGACGAATATCAGCCGTTCGCCGGAGCGGCATAACCGCTTTGGCTTCATTATTCCTGATCTAACCCTTGCAACTCTTCCTGCCTCTTAGGATAATCCTTAGTTAAAAGTACCTGTCATATATAAAACGTTGTAGAAATATATTCATTTTGGTTTTTTATTCTGAATGAGGAGTACCCCGCCGATGAAATATCGGGCGGGGTAGGGGGAAATGCCTATGGTAAGGCTTTATGAAAAACGTTGCCCCGGATAACATAAAGTTTGACAATACAGGAATGAAGGGGGGTATCTTGTATTGTTGAGGTCTGAGGCAACGTTGTTTCAAATATACTTTAGTGGTTGATTTGATGCAAGTCTTATAATGTGAATTCGTTGCAACGTTTTTTCTACTTTATGTCACAGTTTTTTTAACTTATGAATTAAAAAGTTTATGGAAAATAAAGCTTGAGGTTTTTATTTCCGATTATTAAAAATCGAAATATTCGTTACTACTAGTGTGTTGATGGGCTGAATTCACAAGCACCATTGATGATTTGCAGAGAGAAGGCAATAGCATATTATCCATCAATAAGCCATTGTTAAGAAGTTGCTGAAACGCTTCATTTGATAAAGGTTGGCTGAAATAAAACCCTTGCATTTCATGACAATCGAGTGCTTTGAGAAAATTCATTTGTTCCCTTGTCTCGACTCCCTCCGCAATAACATCCATTTTCAAACTGTGGGCCAAGGCAATAATAGCTTCGGATAATGACGCATCATCAGGATTTGTCGTAATGTCGCGAATAAACAGCTGATCGATTTTGAGCCGGTCTATCGGAAAATTTTTGAGATACGTTAACGAGGAATACCCCGTGCCAAAGTCATCAATGGCCAAATGCACTCCCAGTGATTTAAGCTCCTGGAGCATGTTGACCGCACTTGCGGCGTTTTCCATGAGTACGCTTTCAGTTAACTCAAGTTCGAGATTGACCGGAGATAGCCCGGTTTCTTCGAGCACCTGCTTTACCGTTCCTGCCAGATTGCCTTGTTTGAACTGAACCCCTGAGATGTTGACTGCCATGCGAATGAAGGGAAAACCGGCATCCAGCCACGCTTTTGCCTGGCGGCAGGCTGCACGCAGCACCCATTCGCCGATGGGAACAATAAGGCCGGTTTCTTCAGCGACCGGAATGAATTTCGCTGGGGAAACAGAACCCATCTCAGGGTGATTCCAGCGCAAAAGCGCCTCCATTCCAATAATACAGCCTTTTTTTGTGTCAATCTGGGGTTGATAGTTTAAAGAGAACTCTTCTCGTTCCAAGGCCCTCCTTAAACGGTTTTCCAGGGTCATGCGCTCGACCGCCCTTAGATTCATTTCCTGAGAGAAAAATTTGTAATTGTTTTTTCCGGCATCCTTTGCGGCGTACATGGCGGTATCCGCATTTTTCAACAGGCTGTCGACATCATTGCCATCCAGAGGCGCAATGGCTATTCCGATACTTGCAGAGATGAATATCTCCTGGCCTTCCAGTTCAAATGGCATGGCCAAGGCACTCATAATGTCCTGCGTTGCATGAGTAATATCCTGCTCATGATGGATGGCTGTCAGTACAATGACAAATTCATCGCCTCCGAGCCGTGCAAAGGTATCACTTGCACGCAGACGCTTTTTTATCCGTTCGGCGACGGCCTGGAGCAATTTATCGCCGCCGGCGTGTCCCAACGTATCGTTTATCCATTTAAAAGAATCAATATCAAGAAAAATAATCCCGACCTGTTTTTCTTCGCGTTTAGACTGCACCAGTATTTGGTTCAAACGATCATTCAGGAGTGCACGGTTGGGAAGTGCAGTCAGAGAATCAAAATATGCAAGTTGCTGAATATCCTGTTCAGCCTGTTTCCGCTCCGTCACATCTACTGCAGCAAAGCTGAAACGGGGACGGGATGAAATCGAGTCGTAGATGGGACTGATGCTGCATTGATACCAGTAGGTCAGGTTCTTGTAAGGAAATTCGTATTCAAAGGACATGGGTTCCTGGTTGCTCAGGCTATAGCGGAATATTTCGACCCAATGGCGTCGAAGTTGATCGGAACATCCCAGTTCCCTGGTGCTTTTGCCGTTCATCTCTTCCAGGCTGAGCCCGTATAACTCCGCAATCCGTTTGTTGGGCATACAATAAATAAAATCATCATCCAGGAGTTCGATCACGCTCATCTGTATCGCATTCGCGTTAAAAAAACCCCGAAGTGTCGATTCACTTTCCCGTAAGGTCTCTTCCGCCAGCTTGCGGCCGGAAATGTCTCTACTTACACCGCGATATCCGCATAGCTTGCCCATTCTGTCCAGTATGGGGACGCCTCCGGTTTCCAGGGTAACCAGATGACCCGCTTGGTGCTGATTGATGTTTTCGATAAAAGAGAAGGGCATCCGGTGCGTTGCAAAGTTATGGATAATCTCCGAAATGCCGCAAGCCTCTTCAGCCGGCATAAACTCAAAAAAAGTTTTTCCCAAAATATCGGAAGGCTCATATCCCAGAATCTCTTTAACCTTAGAACTGGAATAAGTGAAGACATGGTTTTCATCGGTTTGCCAGACCCAATCGCTGATGGTCTCCACAAGGTCTTTCAACCTGTCTTCACTCATCCGTAAAGCTTCCATAACCTTTACGCGTTCTGAAATTTCTTCATGGAGCTTCATATTGGCTTTTATCAGATCCGTGGTGCGTTTCTGGACTATTTTTTCGAGGTTTTCCTGATCTTTTGTTCGCTCGTCTTCAGTTTTTTGGTGTTCAATGATTTTATTGAGCAATTGATGGTGGATTTTTTCATGCTTATTCAGGATGAAATATGCTGCAACCGTGGCCACAATGCTGCTGAAGGTGATGGTAATCAGATGTGATTGCCAGATGGTGATTTCCGGCTGAACCATTTGCTTTAAAAATTCAAAACCGGTCATGAGGCAGAGTGAGGACAACGTAACACACCAAAGAATCAGAAGCTTTTTTCTGCTTTTCACGATACGCCTGATGGATGCAATCAAACTATACATATCTCAGGTTCCTGCCGGGTAAGTAAAAACATGTTTCTCGACCGAAATGTGCTTCAATTGTTATTGTCCAAGGAAGCCAACAAAAAAACACCTGTGGTTTTAAATAGCATGGTGTGGATAGTATTTAGTCCGGTTAAGAGTATTTCCGCCTTTTGCTCATCCCGTATTAGCTTGAAACAACGTAATATGAGAGCAATGCCCATGGAATTTATTCTGCCGACTTGGCTGAAATCCAGCTTCACTATCGTTTTTTGAACATGTGCGGGTATTTCTTTGAAACATGTTTCGGCATGAATATCGATATTTCCCCGAAGAACGAAACAGTCAAAAGACAGTTCTCTTATAATGTCCATTACGAAGTATGTTTTTTGCATTTTTCTACCTCAATTCATAGTGCCGGACGGCATGCGCTAATAGCAACAGACAGAGTTGTGATTACATTCCTTACTCGCGTGGCTTGTTGTGATGTGAAAGCCTTTTTTTACGATAAGGTTGTCCGCTGTTGTGAGTTTGACTTGTCCTCCGACAACTGTTTGTTTGCCTGGGTCAATATGGACGTGCAGGTGGTCTAAAAAACGCCATATGATAAAAAGCCCCCGTCCGCCGGTTTCTTCGCAGATTTCAGGGTTATCATGGGGTGTGGCAAGACATTCCAATACCGTATCAGGGGAAAGGCTACCCCAATTATCTTCCATTTCCATGGCAACGCATTCACCATCAAAACCATAGCGGAATATAATGGTCTCTTTTGACTCGATACTGCGGACTTGCCCTTTCGCATAGAGCAAAGCGCCATTTTCTTCTTGAGGCGCACCATAGAGGGCGTTTTCAAACATCTCATCGACAAGCAGAGCCCCTTTTTGTCTCAGTAACTCAATTTCAGGTTCGGCGCCACTGATCAAATTTTCCAAATTGGCAATAAGTTCCTCTTTCTGATCCGAAGAAGAAATCCTGAATTCGAAAGTTTCAGTTCCGGGTTTCAGATAGTCGCTAACCTTGAGCGGGTGTCCCTCGATAAGTTTCGTTACAACCGTACGGAACTGTGCAGATTCATTGTTGATATTAGATAGATGCGTGCTTGCAGGGTTGATGATGAGATGTCTTACATTGTCTCGCACAAGAGGTTGAAGGGGAGGGGATGCATCCGGAGTTGATGCAATCAGAAGAAAATCGCTGTTTGGCTGATACTCCTTAATTTTTTCTATCAGTTTCGGTGCATCTTCCGGATACAGCCTTGTTGAAATAATAATAAGCGGCGAGATACCGCCTTTTCTTGGCAGGTTGGACATGGTTTCCGAAAGTTCTTCGATTCGAAACGTAGGTATGCAATATGGGATCATTTTGAAATATGGCGACCATAGAGCTACGTCTTTATCATCTTTGAGTATGGATAAAACTACTCGTTCCACTTCAAACCTCCTGGTGATGATCGTCTATCTATCTGGTGCAGTTAATGAAAGGTGACTACCATGGCTGTGATGTCATCTTCAACGGAAGATGATCCGATAAAGTCCAGAGCTTTTTCAAATAAGCATGTTTTTATTTCATTCGGCTGCAAATGGATGCATTTTATCAGCAGCTTTTCCAGTCGCTCATAGCCAAAATCTCCACCATCTTGGTTGACGCATTCAATCAGACCGTCCGTGTAAAGAGCCAGCATATCTCCTGATGTGAAGTCCGTATCGAACTCCTGAAAGTGACAGTCATGATCAAAGCCTAAGGGAAATCCTGAACAGTTTTGTAACTGTTCCATTTGGTTTGAGTTCTTTCGGTAAATATAGGGAAAGTTATGACCAGCATTGGCAAAACACACCCGCTTTTCTTCAACATCGATAAGCATGATAAGGCAGGTCATGAGCAGGATTTGCCGGGCCGTGGCGATTACGGCCTTATTCATTTCTTGTAATAGTCCGGAAGGGGTTGTTACGCCCATTGAAATCAGTGTGTGAAGGCTGGCCTTTGCCGCAGTGGCAACCATTCCGGCCTGAACGCCGTGGCCGCTTACGTCGGCAATGATGATCCCCAGTTTACTGTCGCCAATTGTGAAATAGTCGAAATAATCGCCGCCTATTTCGGAGGAAGTAATTATTCCGGAACAAATGGTGATTTCCCTGAATTTGAATTCCGAAGCCGGAAGCAGTTCCTGCTGTATCCTGCTTGCCATGGCGACTTCATCTCTTATTCGATTACTTAGATTGACGACCCGTTCCAATAGTGTCGCCTGGGTTTTCGAGATTTGTATCATCAAATCGGAAACGGAAACTATTCCACAGCAAAGCCCGTTTTCCACAATGGGAAAACAATCGACCTCCACAGCGGGGTCATACTCCAAGAGTCTTTGCAGCGCACTGTGAACATCCAGATTCGGTTCCATAACCAGGTGATTTTTTGCCAGCAATGTTTTGATCGGTTTGTTGCCGTAAAGCTCCAGGGCGTATTTATGGCTCAGTTGTTTGAAAAAAAGGTTCTTACGGGTTACAAAGCCGATGAATTGGCCTTGCAATACAACTGGAAGCGCAATGAGAGAACTGTCTTTTTGAAATGCCTCTACAATCTCATTTATTTTCGTCTTGGGATCTGTTTCCCTGCAACTAACGGCTATTTCACACAATTTTGGAATATAGTGCTCGTCATTATTCATGGTTTTTTCCATTGATCCGCTGTGCACGTAGCTGATTACGGTTCAAATATCGGACTAAGCAATTTTAAACAAAAAAACCGCTTCCTTTACAAAAAGTCCACGGGTGCAAAGCCGCTGCCGCCAATGCGTCAACACATTCGTCACTTCGACAGCTCCTCTGCCCATTACGGGAGGTGGCTTTGCGACATCCGGTTACCCGGACTGTGCCCTTTCGGTGAGTAGATATTCAGTTTTGGGGAACACGTGGTTGAAGCAGTGGCTCATCTAAAGAGCCGGGCAATACCTCCCCTCGATACATGTCTCAAATTTACTCATTAAATAGCATACGAGTACTGCAATTTTGTTTCGATCTTGAAAACATTACGATATTTTTTCTTTCGATATCGATGTTGCCTGAACTGAATACGAATGTACTTCCCCTCTGCTGTCCTGGCGGTACATCAGTACTGCAGAGCCGTCCCACGAGATCCAGCGCCGGGCCTTTTTGTTCTGGTCGGAAAAATCGATTATCCGGCAGGAATACTCTTTTCCGGCAACCGTATAGTGCGTATTCTGGACAAGATGATAATCTCGTTTTACGACAGCCATTTTTTCCACATCCAGAACCCTGAGTGTGACTCGTGTCTTTCCTGAAAAAACAATCCGGGCTTCCGGGCATTCCATGGTTGTATAATCATAACTGCTCCGGGGAATGACAATGCAACGTTTTATTCCATGCTCATGGACGTCAAAGCGGAAGGCAGCATTTTCGAGCCGTCCCTCAATGTCAACCGAAGCGCCGTTTTCCCGCCGTTTGTGAGAATAGCTGATCAATGTGCCATTCTGTAAAACTCCTTTTTCGGTGGAAGACAGTTGGTAGTCCATCCACAAAAAACAAGCCTTTATTGCGGTTTGGGTTTCGAAATGAATCCGGGGCGTTCCGCCTTCATCGGATATTCGTTGCGTTGAAGTTACGTCTCCGATTGAAAATCCCTTACTGGAAACCTTGTAGTGCGATACGGTTTTGGCTGGATTAGAGGCAAATGAAGAAAAAAAAGGCGCAAGGCACAGAATGACTGTTACCGCCATCCGGAATCGTTTCTTCGATTTAGTCGCCGAAGCGGCTGTTTGCCCGAAATTCATGTTCACTACTGCTCTCCTTTGCTTTTGCTGCATATAGGGGTCTTGCAGGTAATCCGTAGAGGGATACACTATGATAATGATGGCTCGTGGTTTGGATGCACGGCAAGCTTGATTTTAATGAACTTATGATAGCGTGGAATGGGATGGTCTTGTGTAACAATTGCGCAACAATTTTGCATGAATGAAACTTATGAGCTTGTGGTCACAAAAATGTATACAAAGCGGCGGGAATCTGTTTGCTTCATGTCTCCAGCAGTGCACCCTCTTGATGTGGTAAACAAACCGGATTCTCCGGGCGCGACAGCAGCAATGCAGACAACAGTATGGCCAGCATATGAGTCATCCCCCAGGCCCAGAGAATGTCGCTTAAAAAGTGTCCTCCCTGGGCAATGCGGGCAAAGCTCATAAGCAATCCGAATCCCAGTCCTCCTGCCAGCCATCTTCGTGCAACGGCAGGCTTGGTGCGACGGTAAATGAAAAACGGCGCTGTCAGGTAGAATGCGGCCGAGCCGTGCCCACAGGGAAAAGAGCGCCCCTGGCCGGTAACTCCTGGCTGCCAGGGTTGAAGGAACTTTTTGGTGCCGCCGAATTGGACGATTTCACAGGGACGGGGGCGCCCCCAATGTTTCTTGAAGACGGCATTAACCAGCAATCCGGGCCCCAGCGCCAACAGCAGGACCAGAAAAATTCCCTGGCAGCGCCAGGAATGCCGCTGTGGCTTGAGGCTTCCGTAACAGGCGACGCAGAGACCGAATATCGCTATTATGAACGCCGGGTATCCCTCCATGCGATAGAGCAACTTCCATGGAAACAGCTCTCCCACCGGCCAACTGCCTGCTTGATAGAAATAGGAGGACAAGGACAGGTCCACACCGGTGTGGGCAATGAGTGTGGTGACCGTTGCCAGGAATAATAATACGAACAGAATTTCCAGCCCTCGAAAAGACGCTATTCGATTTCTTGCTGAAAGAAAACTGCGTTTCCAGCTTCCGGTACTCTTCTCTGCTGCGGGGTAATAATGACCTGCCGGGTAACTTCCTGTGTTGGAGAGAGTAGCGAGTGCAAGAACTTTGATTATGCGTTTCATGGCGCTCCTTGTTTACGAACAAGTCCTTATTGTTCCCCTATATCCGGATATAAAACTCTGCAAGCTTCTACCATAAGTTGTATTACAATGGGGTTCCAATTTTGGTAATTGTAGGTAACTTAAAGAAATATTTGAATAATTTTAAGAATGGGGGATGGCATAATTATAATCGAGCACTTCAGGCAGGCCGTTTCTATCGATCGTTGCTCGTCGTGAACATGCTCTGCTGGTGGCCGAGGTGATTCGCCATGTGGTGGAGGCGGTGAGGCGCAAACGTCCATAGGATATGAGTATGTGTTCCGCATGCGCGGGTTTCTGAAGCCAAGAGGTGGTAATGTTACATTTGTGTTAATGTTTGCGCAGGCATTGAAGCATGAAAAAAATTAATTTATAAGTGAATACATGAACTACCAATTTACTGCCTTTGCTTTTGCCGGAGAAGTTGATTTGAACCGTGTGGCTGCACGGTTGTCCATACCGCGCAAGTTTCGTTGGGAAGAGCCGATGAAGCTCAATCCGGTAACATTCTCGCTGGCTGCCTGTGACGATGCGGAGCGGGTTTACCTCTATTATTTCGGGGGCATTGTTTTCCTGAACTGTTCCGGGGAGATCATCGCCCGTTTCCTCGACGGTATCGTCCGTTTTGCCGAAAACCTGAAAAGCCATCCCCAGCTTCACTTTCGCGAGGAATACCGGCTGGAGATCGAAGCCGGTCGCGAAGCGGCCATTACGAATGACTACGCTGTTATGCCTAATGATAATCAAGCATTCATTGACATTATCTGCTTTGTCATTGCCAAATCGGTTGCGCTGGAAAGAATTGAAGAGAGGGTCGATACGGTTTTTGATGAGGTGGAAGTCCTGATAGCCAATCTTGGAAGGGGCACTCTGGAGTTGCCGGATCGCGATATGGCTCGTTTGGCGTCCTCCATCTTGAGTTTCAAGTTTACCTCCATCGCCCATATTTTGCATGGAGCAGTGAAAGAGGCTGCAGAGAGCGGAATAAGGGCAATCTGCGGTTACGCTGGCTGCGAGGTAGTAGAGTTAAATGTGCAGCCTGACCACGTGCATCTTGTGGTGCTAATTCCACCAAAGCTGGCAATATCCGATTTGCTTGGCCGGCTGAAAGGGCAAACGTCAATGAAGCTCTTTCAGCAGTTTCGTCATTTGAAGAAGAAACCCTATTGGGGCAATCATTTTTGGGCAAAAGGTTATTGTGTAGACAGCGTTGGTCTCGATGCGGACATGATACGAAAGTATGTCCGCTATCAGGAAAAGAAAGAACAACAAATAGAACAGTTACAACTGGGCGAATAATAAACCTATCTGCGGCATAGCTTCAAGCCCGCCCCCTTAGGGTGGCGGGCCACCCCCCCTGTGGGGGCGAATTTAAAAGCCGCACCCTGCGGGTGCGGATTCTTTACTTCATAACCTTAAATCAAGCGGTGATATGATGCATTTGTATGGTAGGGCATGCTTTCATGGGGATACTTATGTCAATGGGGAGTTTGGTAACGTTTATATTAAAGACCACTACTGTCCGGTAAATTTTGATTGTATGGCTACAACTATCTGACTTTACATGCTCTCTGATATAATTGTTCTTTTTTCGATTTGAATTTGCTTGAAATGATACCTTTCAGCCATTTTGGGGCCAGGGGGTATCAATGAATTCCGGCAAAACAGTCTTCAGGCAACTGCTCCAGTATCTTCCTCGACATGAGTTCAATGTCTGCGTTCATCGATATCGGGGAGAATACTGGGTAAAGAAATTTACTACCTTCGATCAGTTTCTTTGCTTGGCTTATGCCCAAATGTCTGGTCGAGATAGCCTGAGAGATATTGAAACGTGCCTGAATTCTCACAGAGAGAAACTCTACCATATCGGTTTCCGTGGTGATATTTCCCGTACTACGCTTGCCGATGCTAACGAGCGGCGGAACTGGCGAATCTTTGAGGACTTCGGTCATGTTCTGATCAGAATAGCTCAAAAATTATACCGGGATGAGCCTCTGGCCATTGATCTGAAGCAGCCACTGTTTGCCTTTGACTCGACAACTATTGATCTCTGTCTCTCGCTATTTCCATGGGCCGAGTTTCGTACGACCAAGGCAGCGGTCAAGATGCACACTCTTATTGACCTGCGCGGCTCAATTCCGACTTTCGTAGCGATCACCACTGGTAAGGTGAACGATGTCAAGTTGCTGGACAAAATGCCGGTTCAAGAAGATGCCGTCTATACCATGGATCGCGGCTATGTCGATTATGCTCGGCTATACGCCATCCACAAACAGGGGGCCTTCTTCGTTATTCGTGCCAAAAACAATCTGAAATTCCAGCGACTATACTCGCAGCCAAAAGACAAGGACGCAGGTATCAGGGCCGACCAGATTATCGCGCTGAAAACAAAGAAATCGAGAAAAGGCTACCCGGAACGCCTGCGTCGGGTCAGCTACATTGACAAAGAGCGAAACAAACGGCTGGTGTTTCTAACCAACAATTTCGACATTTCGGCAAAAGCTGTTGCAGATGTTTACAAGCAACGTTGGCAAGTAGAGTTGTTCTTCAAGTGGATTAAGCAGCACCTACGTATCAAGTCGTTCTATGGTACTTCTATTAACGCGGTAAAGAGCCAAATATGGGTTGCGCTCTGCATTTACTTGCTTGTAGCCATCACCAAGAAGCGACTCCGCATAGAATGTTCGCTCTACACTTTTCTACAGATTCTGGAGGTCAATTTGTTTGAGAAAAAGCCCATTTCATCAGTGGTAGCGGAAGCACTCAGGCAAAATCCGGAACAACCCGAGTATAAACAGATGATATTATTCGATAATTAACCGGATAGTAGTGATGTAAGATCCCCAAAAGCAAAACTCTTTCAAAAAAACACCGGGAAAGCAGGAATCCAGAAACAAACGACCATCCATAGTGGCACATCTTTCATACTTAGAACTTATCCGTAAATAAATCCTGCTTTTCTGAAGGCAATTATGGCAGCCGCCATGTGTAAAAGCGCTTCGTGAGTTTTGGTTAGTTTTTCGTATCTGACCAGCAGTTTTCTGAATCTGTTGAACCAAGAGTGAGTAACTTCAACAATCCATCTGCGGCACTTGTACAGTGGATTGTCCTTCTTCTCCTGAATCTCCTCACCGCGCTGCTTTACGTGCGGGATGTAGTTTCGATCTTTGATCGCCTGCTGTGCCGGTTCGCCGCTGTAGCCACGATCAGCACATAGATGCTGTTCAGTGTTAGGACGTCCGATGATGATCTCGTCCAACACGAGTTCAAGTTGACTCACATCGTGCCTGTTTGCTCCGGTTACGACTATCGATAACGGGACGCCACGCTCGTCCACCAGGACATGACGTTTGCTTCCGTTTTTTCCCCCGATCAGTCGGGTTTCGACCTACGGTCTCTTGTGCCAACGGGGCTTTGGTCATTGCACCATCTATGCTTTGCCAGTGCCAGGCAATGCCTTGCATCTCATCATATTCAGCAAGGCCGGCACGCCAGATTGAAACAAAGAAGCCAGCATGCATCCAGCGCATGAAATGAGTGTGAATTGCGCTTGGGCTGCCAAACCGCTCCTTTGGCAGAGCCTTCCATTGGCAACCGGTGCGCAATGGCTTCAAAGATTTGGCGAGGCTCTATCGGTTTTCTGCCTCCACCGGATTTGCGCCGGTAGTTCTTGTTGGGATCACGCTCTGGTGAAGGAACCAAGGGAGATACCTTCTCCCAAAAAGTATCCGATACCTCCCATGATTGAGCCTTTGCCATCCTGACCTCCCAGTGAATGTATAATCTATCCTGGAAGGTGATTCTGTCAGAAATGCTACAAAAAGTACATTTTATTTACGGATAAGCTCTAAGTCTCTGTACACGATCTATGATAGCTGCAACCGCCTTATGGGATCTGTCATCCGTTGTGTTTGCAGTGTTCGTATTTTCGAAACAGACCCTGTGTCTCTCGAATTTGATACTGAAGAACGGCTGTATCTCAGGCCTCATATAGGTGATTTCCCCTTTCCATCTATTGTATCTGGTGGGCTTGATAATGTATGGAGCGTTTTCATCTGTGGGCGCTATGCCGCAATTTACCGCTTCTTCCATTGCTATTTCTTTGATCTTCTCGAATTTTCTCGGAATATCACCTGGGGATCTGCCCCGAAGGCAGTAATTATTCGTAACAGATGCACAGCTGGTTAATGAAAACACAAATATTGCAATCAGAATAAATTTCATTACTTTCTATCTCCCGGTCTACTTTCCATATATTGCCTCTCTACGCATTAACATTGAATAAAATAACCTCTTCGAACTACGAATCCTTAAGCATGTAACCATGACCGCGTACGGTATGAATCAGCTTTGTCGGATAGTCCTTATCCACCTTTTTGCGAAGAAAGGTGATATACACATCGACCTTGAAATTGTAGAAAGCATAACCCCAGCAACTGTCGGTAAGTAAGGTACGGGATAGTGGTTTATTTGGATTGTGCATCATGTACTCCAAAAGCGCATATTCCTTCGCTGTAAGGTCGATTTCATTGCCGCTACGCCATACCCTGCGGGTAAGAGGATCCAGGCGCAGATCGGCGAAAACCATTTCCGCCCCGCGTTCCCATTTGCTTCGTCGCACTAATGCCTTGACGCGGGCCAGCAACTCTGCGAGGGCAAACGGCTTTGTCAGGTAATCATCGGAACCGGCTCCCAACCCATTGACAATATCTTCGGTCGTGCCACGAGCTGTCAGCATCAGCACCGGTACCCGATTGCCGGTTGCACGCAACTCTTTTATGACGGTTAGCCCATCTTTTTTGGGAAGTGTCATAGCCAAAATCACCAAGCCAAATTCTTCAGTCATGGCTTGATTAAGGCCTTCAATGCCGTCATGGGCAACTACAACCTGGTAAGCGTTTTCCTCCAATACGTGCTTGATGGAATCCGCTACTTCCTTTTCAACTTCAACGACAAGAATCTTCATAATGAATGTCCTTGTTTGCTAAATTGACAATAAAAGCCCACCCTGGAAAAGAGTGGGCTTTGGTGATCGATAAATGTTATCTGCCAGTTCAGCAGTCACCTATCCAGCCTATTCCGGATGGTGACTTCGTGTCACAGGATTATCCATGCTTCATCCCTATAACGGCCAGTGTGTTATATTATAATTAAAATAAATAATTAATATAAACACAATGTGTTGTAAGTTGATACTTGCTATTTGTCAATGTTTTTTTGGAAGAGAAACCGAAAAAAATGCAACAGGTCGATCAAAGAGTTGTGGATTCTTGTCAGACCTACACTTCTCTTGATTCATCTCGCAACGGAACCGGTTTGATTCCCTGTTTCCACTCAGCGAAACGTTGATCAATTGCCGCAGCAATTTTGTCGAAGTTTTCCCAGGTGTCTTCGACATAGTAGACGTTCCCATGTGGTGCCTGACCTTCAAAAATAGCAGCATAGTCGGTCAAATAATCAGGCCGTTCTTCCTCGTTTTCGCTGTAATACCAGCATGCAAACTCGTTTCCCTCGTCATTCAAATCTTCCGACCAAAACTTCTCATCGCATTGCTTGAACAAAAACTCTCTTCCGGACATTGTCCGTTTCCGTACCGCTTCCAGAGCTTTTATCCCGAAGTCATCCTCAAAATGAATCTCACCAGCAAGATCGCGAGCTATTGCCCAGGCCAGAAAGAAACCGATGTGGGTGCCGCCATTCTCCGAAGGCAGGTCCTTTGGGAAGTCTCCGCCGTAATGCCAGTCTGCACGATCATAAGCCATAATATCTCCTCAAATTTTTAAGAATGGCGACCTGCCGGATGTCAGTTCTCACTCGGCATATTCCGTGCCCACTCCTGCCAGCGCCCGTAACGGGGGAAGTGGAGTACAAAGGAAACCAAAGCAATGAGTATGAATAAGTAAAATTCCCGTAGTCCACCGTTTAGCAGGAACAAGATAAGACCGTAAATGGCGATGGATTGGCAAAGGGCAAAAGACACCATACTGGCGCTGAGCAGTCTCTGGACGCCCGTCGGACAGGAAGAGACGGAACTCGTGCTGGTCCGGTTGCCGGCCGACAGGACGCGGTTACGGAGAAAAGGTATCAGGGCAAAATCAACGAGAGCAAGCGCAAGAAGTATCAGTCGCAATTTATTGTAGACATCGTCGGGAACTGGGGAATAGCCGTGGAAGGGGGCGTTCTGCGCGGCGAGATACTCGGCCATTCCCGCATAGGCAAAGACGCTGACGATCATGGCGCAGCAGATATAAACGGCAGTTCTGTGTCCTTTGCGCAGGGCTCCCTCGGTGATTGGTTCCATTAGTGCTCCTTACGGGAGGCACGTCTCAATAGCTTACGTTTTGTATAGGGCTGAGACGCGGCCGCTTTGTTCATTCTCTTTTGTCGTCTTGGTTATGAATTAAATTCTGATATATCGAGGAACTTTAGCTTTTAATATTCGAATAAGCTCAGGGTCCATATAGATGTAATTATCTGGAATGTCTAAAGTAACTAGCCGCTTTGTTTTGAACTCAGTTTTGAATTTATCCATCAGCTTGTTTTTATGAACTTTTTCCATGCAGAAAATAATGTCAGCCCATTCGATTAAATCAGCTGATACAGGAGTAGGTGCGTCATTATTAGTGCCTGCTGAAATCGCCTCTACTCCTGAGAAAACCGAAAACACAGCTTCTGCCGTTGGACTCCGTAGGCGATTTTTGCTGCATACAAATAGTAGTTTCATTTAAGTTTTTCCTGTTGCTTGAAGATTTCCAGAAATTCCCGCCTAGAATATTTTACCCCGCCTCATTAATGCGGAGGCATGAGTACGCATTCGATCAATATCATATTATTTCAGCATGTTAAAGCATATTTAGTTATATTGCGTTTGGTTGGCAGGAACAAAGTCCGAATTGATCATTTTTTTCAAACGTGCAAGGGGAGGGGGAGGCAGGCGGCTTGATTGTTTGTCTTATTGATGACTGGAGTTTTGGGGGCACCTTACTAGAAACAAATATGGTGCCCCCCAAAAATTCCTCCAGGCCTACGCATACGATGTAAAAGCGTAGGCCCAGAGGAATGTCTTTCTTCTTAAGTTCTTAGGTGGTTACCAGTAGAACATCGTGCCGAAGGCGAACTGGTTGGAGTGTTGCTGTGCACCGTCATGCCATGTGTTCCGGGCGTAGATGTA